>Ga0194120_10003757_pt1 | contig 24321 bp, 18 predicted proteins | sample TA2MahCa65mmetaG_FD_148642 | JGI IMG/M metagenome (GOLD analysis project Ga0194120, IMG submission 148642) | Freshwater microbial communities from Lake Tanganyika, Tanzania - TA2015019 Mahale Deep Cast 65m | ecosystem: Environmental > Aquatic > Freshwater > Lake | place: Tanzania: Lake... | reverse complement strand
CAGCCATGGAGGACGGCAGCTGATTTTTCAGGTGGCTGGGGCGGCGCCGCCGGTTCCAAACGCAGGATCGGCTTGATCCCTGGGGCCGGGGTTCCTGTCTTAGAACGCCGCCTCACCCGTCAACGCCCGGCCAATCGCCAACGTATGGATCTGCTCGGTGCCCTCGTAGGTCAGCGTGCTCTCCAGGTTGACCGCGTGGCGCAGCACATCGTACTCGCCGGTGATGCCGTTGGCGCCCAGCAGCTCGCGCGCTGTCCGCGCCGTGTCCAGGGCCAGGCGGCAATTGTTGCGCTTGAGCACGCTGACCTGCACCGGCAGCAGCTTGCCGGCGTCTTTGAGGCGGGCGTAGTGCAGCGAGAGCACCATGGCCGCGATCCACCGCGACCCCAGGTCGGCGATCGGCGCCTGTACCAGTTGCTTGCGGGCTAGCGGCACCCCAAACTGTGTGCGGTCGCGGCTGTAGTCGATGGCCCGCTGCAGGCAGAACCGGGCAGCGCCCAACATGCCCCAGGCCACGCCGAAGCGGGCGTTGTCCAAACACGAAAGCGGCGCGCGCAGACCGCTGGCGTTCGGAAACTGCGCGCTGGCCGGCAGCTCGACCTCGTCCAGCGTCAGCGAGCCGGTGTGCGAGGCGCGCATCGACAGCTTGTGCGGGATGTCGTGGGCCGCAAAGCCAGCCGTGCCGCGCGCGACCAAGAAGCCGCGGATGCTGTCGGCGCCGTCGCCCGTCTTGGCCCAAACCACCGCCACGTCGGCGACCTGGGCGTTGGTGATCCACATCTTGGTGCCGGTCAGCTTCCAGCCGGTGTCGGTGCGCAGCGCCCGGGTGGTCAGGCCGCCGGGATCGCTGCCGTGGCCGGGTTCGGTCAGGCCAAAGCAGCCGATGGCTTTGCCGGCTGCCATCTTGGGCAACCAGGCTTGTTTCTGCTCTTCGCTGCCGAAGCGCCAGATGGCGAACATGGCGAGGCTGGTCTGCACCGACACGAACGAGCGCAGGCCGCTGTCGCACGCCTCCAGTTCCGCGCACGCCAGGCCATAGGCCGCCTGGCTGATGCCCGCACAGCCGTAGCCTTCCAGCGGGGCGCCGAGCAAGCCCAGCCGCGCAAGGTCCGGGATCCACTCGCTGGCGAACCGGCCCTGTTCAAAGTCGGCGCGGATCGTCGCCATGCAGGTCTTCTGTACGAAATGGCGGACAGTGTCGCGGACGGTGCGCTCTTCTTCGCCAAGCAGGTGCTCCACGGCTGCGAATTCGTCGAGCGAGGTGATGCGGGAGGCCATGGGGGTTCCTTTGCGGCGCGAGCGGATCGGCAGTTCGGCGGTCCGGGCCCTCAAGCCACGGCGACCGCGGCTTGCAGCAGGTCCACGCGGCCCGCGCGCGCCAACTGCTGCCAACGGTAGCTGGCGAGAATGGCCGCGCCCAACGCCCCGGCGTACATCGCATGGGCGTGGCTGCGCAGCTCGATCGGCGCTTTGGCGAGCAAGCCGCGGCGGCCCTGGGTCTCCTCCAGCGCGGTCTTGCACGCCTGCAGCAGGCCGCGGTCGAGCGCCAGGCCGCCGGTCAGCAACACCGCGCCCTCGGCCCCGGCCGCTTTGATGAGGCGCGCGAGCCGACCGGCAATCGACAAGTGGATGCCGCGCAAGATGTCCGCGGTCGCCATGCCGCGGCTGACCATGTTGATCACGTCGGTCTCGGCCAGCACCGCGCAAATCGACGACACGGCCTCGCTGTTGGTGGACGTGCACGACAGCTCGCCGACGTCCTGCAGCGGCACGCCGAGGTAGCGCGCGATGTTCTCCAGGAATTGGCCGCTGCCGCTGGCGCACTGGCTGGTCATCCTGTGGCCGATGACCTTGCCGCGCGGGTCCACCTTGAGCGCCCGGGCGTGCAGCGCCCCGACGTCGAGCACGCCGCCGATCTCAGGGTCGAGAAACAGCGCGCCGCGCGCGTGGGTGGTCATGCCGTAGAAGTGCCCAGAGCGAAACGGAACCGCGTCGCCGTCGCCGGTGCTGGCGATGTAGTCGAAATCGCCCAGCGCCAGGCCGGCCTTGGTGCACGCCTCGCCAAAGGTCGCGTCGATGACCTCATGTACCGAGCGTCGGCGGATGCGCTGGTCGGCCAAGGCCAACACCTCGCTGTCGTCGCCACCGCGGCTGCGCACCAGCGCGACCTTGATGGCGTTGCTGCCGGCGTCGATGCCGGCGGTGATCTGCCACGCCTTGTCGAGGTCTACCGCGCGGGCCGAAGCTGTGGGTGCGGCGTTCATGCGGCCTCCGCGGTCTGGGCAAACATCGGCAGCACCCCGCCTTTGCCCTGGCGGTGGTCGTCGAGCGCGTACATCGCCGCGCCGAGCGCGCCCATGTAGATCGAACTGCTGTGGGTATTGACGGTGATGTGATCGCCGTAGTTCTGCACCACCAACTCGCGCAAGACCTTGACCGCCATCGGGTTGTTGCACACGCCGCCGGTGAAGGTGAATTCGTTGTCGATGCCACCAGAGCGCGCCAGGATCGACATCGCCCGCAGCATGATGGCGCGGTGCAGCCCGGCCAGGATGTCCTCGCGGCGCTGGCCGAGCGCGAGCCGTTCGCGCAACTCGGCGCCTGCGAACACGGTGCAGGTCGAGTTGACCCGGGTCTGCTTCTTGGCCTGCAGCGCTAGTGGCCCAAGCTCGTGCAAGCCCAGGCTCAGCTCGTCGGCGATGTAGCCGAGATAGCGGCCGCAGCCCGCGGCGCAGCGATCGTTCATCTGAAAGCTGGTGACCACGCCGTCGGCGTCGACTTGGATGGCCTTGGTGTCCTGGCCGCCGATGTCCAGCACGGTGCGGGTGCCGTTGAACGTTCGGTGCGCGCCGCGGCCGTGGCACAGGATCTCACTGCGCACCGTCTCGGGCGGAAACGGCAGGGTCTGCCGGCCATACCCGGTGCCGACGAACGCCACCTCGGCGATGGGCGTCGTGCCCACCTGCACCATGCGCGCGCGCAGGGTCTCGCCTGCCTGGTCGCCCGGCAGCACGCGCGCCGCAGCCCGGTGGAGCAGGGAGGCGAAATCGCGGCGCTCCATGCGGGTCTCGACATCGAGGATCGCCCGGTCGTACAAGCCGACCAGCCGCTCAAACGGCACCGGCGAACCGGGCTTGCCGCACAGGTCCTCGGCCGCGCGCACGAACACGGCGCCAGCGATGTCCCGGAAGAAATCGCTTTTCCGCTCTGCCCCCGGCGCAAACAGGTCCGGCGCCGTCCGCGTCATTTCCGTCAGGATGTCGCGCGCCGCCGGCTGCAGCAGGTCGCGCAGCTTGGCGTGGGCCGGTTGGTCGAGCAGCCGTTCGATTTCGCCCCGCAGCGCCGCCAACTCGACCAGGTACAATTCGAGGCGAAAGGCGTCGCCCAGCGGCTTCTCCAGCGCGCGGCCCAACGCGCCGGCCTCGTCGAGCGCCCGCTGCAGCAGCGAGAACCGCATGGCGGTCAAGGCCTCGTCGCGCGCCACCGCCGCCGCGACCTCGTAGTTGCTGCGGCTGTTGGTGATGCCGCGGCCGACGATGTGCCCATCGAGGTCGAGGATGACAGCCTTGGTGGTGGTGCTGCCCAAGTCGATGCCGACGGTGCATTGCATGGCTGCGGTCACGGCGACACCCCCTGGGCGGCGGAGGTCGCGCGCACCGGCACCTGTGACAGCGAGCGGTCGCGGCGGGCGTGCAGCATCTGCAGGTAGCTCTGCACGCGGTTCTCGATGTTGGCCTTGCCAAAGTAGCGCGGGTCGACCAGGTCCGATTCGATGAAGCCACCGGGGACGCCGGTCTTTTTTTCGACCTCGCGCAGCATCAGCAACTGGCCGGCCGAGAAGCTGTTGCAGCTCTTGACTGAGTTGATGAAGAAGCCATCGGCGCTGTAGTCGCGGACATACTTGGCCAGCAGCTCGATGCGCGACGGCAGTCCCAGGTTGGTGTAGCAGCCCAGGCAATAGTCGGCGAGCGTGCCCAGCGGGTCGGCCGGGTCGTGGCGAAAGCCCAGGTCGTACAGGCCGCCGACGCGCGTGTAGGTCGAGGCGACGATGACGGCCTTCTCCTTGCTGAACATGTGCCAGAAGTCGTTGAAACTGGTCCAGTTTGGCGGGCCTTCGACCACCAGCCGCACCGCCTGCTCGTCCAGGTCGCCGTCGGGCGTGGCCGGGCCCTTGCCGGCGTCGATGCGCGCCTGCACCTCGCTGCGCAATAGGCGGTAGTAGTCCACCGCGTCCTGCGAGCCGCGAAACGCCGAGAAAATCGGGCCGATGTAATACACGCCGGCAAAGTAGCCGTCGATCGGGCTCGGTTTGTGGCGCGCCGACTCCCACACCCACACCAGGTCGTCTTCGGCTTGGGCGCTGAGCTTGAGCTTTTCGGCCAGGTACGCGCGGTCGAGTTTCTTGCCTGCGAGCTTCTCCAGCGCAGGCACGACCTCGTTCTCCAGTTGGTCGACGATGTACTGGCGCATCGCCGGGGTGACCACGCCGTCGGGCTGGTACGGCACATGCAGCATCACCACCGGGCAGTGGTACTCCTGTTGCAACAGCTCGAACCACTTGAGGAACGTAAAGCACCCGGTGTACGACAGCAGCAACAGGTCCGGCTCGGGCAACTTCTCACCGGTGGGGCCGATGTTGCCGCTTTTGAGCATGCCGATGTCGCACTTGACGTAGGTGCAGACGTCTTCGCTGTGTCCGGCCTTCTCCGCCTCGGCGATGTACACGGCGGACTTCTTGCGCATGCCCGACTGCAAGGCGTTGATTTCGGGCAGCACCGGCAGCAAGTCCAGCGCGGTCATCAGCTCCGTCAGGTTGCCCGGGACGAACGTGTAGACCACCTTCTGGCCATTTTCCTTGGCGCGCGCCAGCTTGGCGAAGTGGGCGCCAATCATGTCCTTTTGGCGCTTCTGCGAGTCGTCCTTGCCGGCCGCGGGCGCGGATTTGCCCGGCGCTTCGGCCATGTGGTGTCCCCCTGCCATGATGCCCCCGGGCGGCCGCTAGTGGGCCGCGCCCCACAGCTTGACGGAGTCGGAAAACGCCCCCGCCTGCTCGCGAATGGTCTGGAATTGCCCGTTGTTCTCTGCGAACTTGAAACTGGTGAACGGCACGCCCGCCTTGGCCAGCGCCGTCTCCAACATCGGCTGGTCGAGCAACGCCGGGTCGCAGAAGCTGGCGGCCGCGAACACCACGCCGTCGGCCCCTGCCGCCCTGACTTGGTCGATCAGCGCCCGGCCCTTTTCGTCCTTGTCGATGTACCGGCTCGCGGTCGCGCGGCCCTGGTCCAGGAACGCGTGCGCGAGCGCCTTGAGCGGGTCGGCAGCGGTGTCGTCGGTGTCGCCCTCGATGGTGCGCAGGCCCAGTTGAAAGTCGTCGTCCACGATGTCGCAGCCGGCCTTCTCCAACGCCACGATGAGGTCGAGCGGCGGCTGCTCGCAAAACGAGCCCGACAACACCACCCGCACGTTGTCGAGCGGCCGACCCGCCCGCCGCGGCGCCGCATCGAGGAAGCTCTCCAGCAGTTCGGCGTGGTCCGTGGCCAGCAGCCCGGCGCCGGCGCGCACCAGCAGATACGCTTCGCTGGCCGGACAACGCCACGGTTCGGCCCGGCGCAGCGCATCCAAGCGGGCGATGGCGCGGCGGCGGCGGTTCTCGTCGCGCAGTGCCTGACGCATACGTGCATCGCCGAGCGGCAATGCCCCGCGCGCAGTCAACTCGGCGGCAATGCGGCGCAATTCGTGTTCGTAGAAGCGTCCGCCGATGCCCGCGCTGAAGTTCTGCGGCAAGTCGAGGTAGGCGGCGTAGCGGTCCGGGAAGAGCATCTTCCACATGCCGCTCAGGTTGCGGATGACGTCGCAGATGCTCGGGAAGATCATGCCGTCGAGGCAGTCGTAGGTGCCAGCCAACGCCAACTCGATGGTGCTGCGCGGGATGTGGCAGATGTAGCTTTGGAAATAGCTGTCGCCGCGGATGATGTCCACTTCTTCGCCGCCGCCGAACACTGCCACCGGCAGGCAGCCGAGCGCCTCCAGGAGTGGCCGCGGCGTGTAGATGGGCATGTGGCCGACGGCGAGCGCGCCGGGGTGCGCGGTCTTCCATGCCCGAACATGGTCGAGCGCTTTGTCGTCGAAAAGCGCCCGCGCCCGGCCGACGTACACCGCACATGGGTCAGCGGCGCGGCCGATGGGCCCAAGGCCAGGGGCGATGTCGTGTGGAGGCGTCACGCGTCTCTCCAGTGCGGCGCACGGCGCCCCAAAAAGGCCTCGATGCCCTCGTTGCCGTCGTGGCTCGGCAGCAAGCGGTCGAGGTACAGCCGTTCAGCGCGGTCCAGCGGTTCGCCGAGCGCGGCAGCCATGCCGGTCCCCTCGCGCACCGCCCGCACTGCAACCCGCAAGCTGTGGGCGCTGAGCGGCGCGAGGTGTGTGCGGTACCAGGCCAGCGCCGCATCCAAGGGGGGCGTCTCCGCCGGCAGCCGCACCGCAAACCCGGTCGCCTCCGCGGCCAAGAGCGGCAGCTCGGCGCCAGTCAGCACCAATCGCTCCGTCCACGCAGCGCCCAGCCGGCACGCACCCACGGCGGCCAGCACCGGCGGCAGCACGCCGAGCTTGATCTCAGGACAGGCAAACGCCGCATTGGGCGCCGCCAGAACGGTGTGGCAGACCAAGGCCAACTCGAAGGCGCCGCCCAGGCATTTGCCCTCGACCAGGGCCACCACCGGCACGTCGTACGCCGCAACGGCGCGCAGCGCGGCGTGGAACTCGCGCAACATCGCCGCCGCCCGGTCCTTGCGGTGCTCTTCGACCGAGGCGCCAAAGCTGAATTGCCCGCCGGATCCGCGCAGCAGCACCATGCGCAGGTGCGGCCGGTCGCGGTGGGCGCGCAGGTGGGCCACCAACTCGTGCAGCACCTCGGTGGTGAGCACGTTGCCCTTGCCAGCCTGCAAGGACAGGTCGAGGACGGTGTCGCCTTCCAGACGCTGAACCTCGATATGCATGGTGCCGCCTTGCCCGCCGTCCACCTGTCGCCCCCTTTCGCTGCCCACGCTCGCCGCCGCTCAGTCGTTCGCGCCGCGGTACGCCGCCCGGCCCGCCCGCGCACTTGGCTTGAGCACCGCGGCAATCAGCGCCTCGTCAAAGCGCGCCCCGGCCGCCAGCCGCTGCCGCAGCAGCACAAAGTCGATCTCGCGCTCGGCCCGGTCGCCGAAGTGGAACGCGGGGAATCCGGCTGCCGCCTCGGTCGCCATGTTGTTGGCGAGCCAACTGCGGTTCGATTCGCCGTTCTGGTACCAGTGCTGCAGCTTCTTCTTGCGCACGCTCTCGAGCGTCTTGCGCGTGCAGTCGGGAAAGGTGTTCATCAGCCGCGTGACCAGCTTGTCCACCGCCGCGTCGAGCAGCGACAGGTCGATGGTGCACGCGGCCGCGAGCTTCTTGGCGGCCTCGGCTTCGGCGCCGGTTTTCCATTCGCCATGGACGATGCGGCCCTGGTCGTCGAGGTAGCGATCGGTGACGGCGAGCGGGTTGGCGATGAACTGTCCGTCGGCCGTCTTGTGCACCGGCACGAGGTCGTTGATGGCGCCGAGCCGCACCGCCTTGTGGGCTGACCACGGTTCGCACAACACCAGCGATTCCACAGCCTTGGCGAATCCCACGAACTGATCGAGAAAGTCCGTGGATCCGCCGTCCGGCGCGGACCCGTGGACCGGCCCGGCCTGGCCGAACCGCGCGTGGTCGCCGGCCACCGAGAAGTCGCAGGCCATGCCAATCTCTTGACCGCCGCCGATGCGCATGCCGTTGACGCGGCAAATGACCGGCTTGTCGCAGTGCAGGATCGACGTGACCATGTCATTGAAGAGCCGCATGTACTGCAGGTATTCGAGCGGCCGGTGCGCGTAGTAGGTCGAGTACTCGGCCGTGTTGCCGCCGGTGCAGAACGCCTTGTGGCCGAACGCCGTGAACACCACCGCCACCGCGGCCCGGTCGCAACTGGCCTTGCGGAAAGCCAGAATCACCTGCTTGACAGCTTCGGTCGTGTACGAGTTCAGTTGCTTCTCGTTGTCGAGCGCAATCCACACGGCGTGCAGATCGGGCACCGCCGCGCCCTTGGTGTCGTACACCGGCCGCGTCTCGTAGCGGATTTGGTCGAACACCGGGTCGGCGATCAGGTTGTGGTCGTTGAGCGTGGTCATGGGCCGTCCTTGTCGGTCAGTCGAGTGCGGGGTCGAGGACCATGCGCCGCGTCAGCTTATGGTCCGCCATCGCGCGCAGCTGGTCGTTGAGCGTTGCCATCGGCGCATAGGCCACCAGCGGCGCCAGTTGCACCTTGCCGGCGGCGATGAGCTCGAAACACGCCGGGTACTGGTCGGGCGGGCAGCCCCAGGTGCCGTGTGCGGTGGCGTCGAACGCCATCAGGTTGGAGAGCCTGAGCTCGACCGCAGCTGCCGCGTAGCCGACTTGCACGAAGGTGGCGCAGCGACCGAGCAGGCTCCACGCCAGCGTCTGGCCGGCCGCGGCCCCGCTGCACTCAAAGATGCGCCAGCGCAAAGAGTCCACGCCCAGCGCCTTGGCGTGGCCCTGTGCCTCCGCCTTGACGTCCTTGCCCGGTCGGCCGGCCACGGGCACCGCGCGATCCGCGCCCAGTTGAAGGGCCAGCTCCAGGCGCTCGGGACTGGTGTCCAGGGCAACGACCGTCGCGCCCATGGCCTTGGCGACTTGGGCCACGAACGCGCCCACGCCGCCCGCGCCGACCACGAACGCGACGTCTCCGGCCTGCAGCCCGCTGCGCAATACCGCCTGCCATCCCGTGCTGACCGCGTCGGCGACCACCGACAGCGCGCGCACGTCGTCGCCGTCCAGGGCCGCCGGCAACGGCTGCAGGGCAGCAGCAGGCACCAACAGATGCCGCGCGAACCCGCCGTGGTCGTCGTTGCCGGGCATCACCTGCCGCGGGCACGCATTGGCGCGGCCAGCCCTGCAGTAGGCGCATTTGCCGCAGGGCAGCACCGCAGGCACGACCACGCGCTTGCCCACGAGCGCCGCGTGCGACTCGTCGCCGACCGCCTCCACCACGCCGACCACCTCGTGGCCGAGCACCAACGGCAACGCGTGTTTGGTGGGCACCGAGCCGTCGGCATACCCGAGGTCGGTGTGGCACAGGCCGCAGGCGAGCACGCGCACGACCGCCTGATGCACGGCCGGGTCGGCCAACGTGAGGTCGCGAAATCGCAGAGGCTGGCCGCCGCTTTCGAGGAACCAGGCTTGGGTTGCGGTGGGCATAGGGCGACCTGGTCCGGCGGTGCGGACCCGGGCGCAGGGTACGCAGGGGCGCGGGGGTGCGGCAATGCGAGAGGCGCGCGCAAGTCTGCGAAAGCGCGTGCCGCGAAGGCGCCGGTGTCACTGAGGTGTCATCGGGCGACTCTGGCTGCGGGGTGGTCGGGGGCAGGTCAACAGCCTGGTTCCTCGACCTTCACGACGCCGCGGTGTCGAAGTATGCGCGCAGCGAACTGCGCGACCGGCAATGGCTGCGCGCCGGCCTGGCTGCAGGCCTGCTGATCCCGGACCTCCTGGAATCCCGCCTTTGGGCCGCGCTGATGGAGCCAGACGAACGGGCGAGAGCGCTGTTTGGCTTCCGGGCCGACGTGGCCGAGTGCGTGCCCCAAGCGGTGTAAGGCCGGTCCTTCACGCCAGCGCGCCCCACCCCGCATGCCGCTCCGCCAACCGCAAGAACTGGGCGTATTTGGTTTCTTCCGCGCGCCGGAATGCCACGTCCAGTCCCGCAAGCCACGCTTCGACCGCGGGCTGCATCGTGGCGGCCTGGACGTGCTCGATCTCCAACTCGAACCGTTCGGCCTCGGCCCCGCCTGCGCCGTAGTGGGCGCGGTCGAGTTCGGCGACCACCCGTTCGCCCGCCGCCAGCCCCCACCGCGCACCATCGACGGGCACCTTGCGGCGGGTGTTGTGCATGGCGCCGAGCACCTGCAACTGCGCTTCTGCCGGCAGTGGTTGCGCCAGCACGCCGCCCGCGCCGAGCCAACCCGCCACGTCGAACGCGAGACCGGTGCGCGACGGCGGCGTGGCCAACCACGCAGCCGCGTGGTCCGGATCCAGGCTGCGCTCGTGTTCGGCGACCTCAATGACGCCGCCCTGCAACCGCGGCTTGACCTTGACCGTCAGCAGCGCCGCGCCGTCGGCCACGCGCACGCGCACCATCGCGTGCTGGCGCAGCAAGGAACGGTCCACGGTATCGAGGTAGTAGTTGACCTGACGCGATTCGCGCACCTCCGCGCAGGCCATGCCTTGCAGCGCCCGAAGCACCACCGCGTAGTCGTCGAGCGTCTCCAAAAGCAGCTTGAGTTCGGTTTCGGTGGCCATCGGGCGAGGTCCTGGCGGTGCACAGGCCGCGGCAGGATTGTGCGCGGCCCGCGGCAGCCCGTAAAGTTGCCATGAACGGAGGGGGCCTTTGTTCAGGACCTTGAAGATACAGTGGTTTCTTGCGCCGGATTGCGACGGTGGTAGCAGTCGTGGCACCTTGGCGCCGCGGGCGTTGGGGGCGCGCTGGCAGGGACGACATGCGAGCAAGCTGGGTGGCCGTGGCCATTGGCCTGGCGGTGGCGGCATGCGGCAGCGCCCCCGTGGCGCCGTGTCCCGCAGCGCCGGGAGTGACACAGGGCGTCCAACACCGCGAGTCGACGGTCGCGGGCAAGGGCGGGCTGCAACTGCGCGTGCAGACGTGGGCACCCGCGGCGGGCGCGCCCACGGCGTCGTTGGTGGTCGTGCACGGCCTCAAGGACCACAGCAATCGCTATGCCGGTCTCGCCAACCAACTGGCGGCCAAAGGCTGGGCGGTGTGGGCGCTGGATCTGCGCGGCCACGGTCAATCGCCGGGCGAGCGGGTCTGGGTCGAGGCCTTTGACGACTACGTGGCCGATGTGGCCGCGGTGGCCGACACCGCCCGCTCGGCGCTCGCCGACAAGCCACTTTTCGTGTTCGGTCACAGTATGGGCGGGGCCATCGCCACGTTGTACACGCTCGCCGCCAAGCCTGCGCCCGCGGGCCTGGTGCTGAGCGCCCCCGCGCTGGTGCCTGGCGACGACGTCTCGGGGTTCCTCATCTGGCTGACGCGGCGCATCGCCGGCATCGCTCCGCGCAGCAAGGTGCTCGACCTGCCGGACGCCAAATTCTCGCGCGACCTCAAGGTGGTGGCGGCGATTGCCTGCGACCCGCTGGTCCACCACGAGGCGGGTCCGGCGCGCACGGCCAAGGAGCTGCTGGGCGCCTTCGACGACATCGGCGCGCGCATGGACCAGATGGCCGTTCCGCTGCTGGCGCTGCACGGCACCGTCGACAAGCTGACCAACCCCAAAGGCAGCCAGGCCCTGGTCCAGCGCGCCAGGTCGGCGGACAAGACGCTCAAGCTCTACCCAGGCGTCGAGCATGACCTTTTGCACGAACCCGAGGGCGCAGCCATCGCTGGCGACATCGTGCAGTGGTTGGAGGCGCGGCTGCCCGGGGTGCCGACGTCGACTGCGCGCTGACGATTCTCGTACAAGGGCGAGGATCCGATGGATCAAGATCCAGGGCGAGCCCGATCGAAAAGCGCGGAATGAACGACCCATCCGGGCCATCGCAGCGTCGGCGGAGACCCCCTTGCACGCCGCGCGTCCCGACCCTACCCTCAGCCCCGCGCCGGCCTGGGTTCCGGCTTCGACCCGACCCATGGCCTTCTTCGCCGTCACCCTTGAACGGATCGCCGACATCTACCCGCACCCCAACGCCGACCGGCTCGAGCTGGCCAAGGTCGCCGGCCTCGCCTTCCAGTTTTGCATCCGCAAGGGCGAGTACGCCGTCGGCGACGAGGTCGTGTATTTCCCGATCGACAGCGTGTTGCCCCAGCCCATCATCGACCGGCTCGGCATCGGCAACATGTTGGCCGGCGCGCAGCGCAACCGCGTCAAGACCGTGCAGTTGCGCGGCCAGATCTCGCAGGGCCTGGTTGCGCGGCCTGCGACCCTGATCGATGGCGATCCACACGGACTGGACCTCACCGCGCGCCTGGGCGTGGTCAAATACGAACCGCCAGAGACCTTCGCGGCCAACGGCATCCTGACTGCGCTGCCGACCGGTCTGGGCGTGTACGACATCGAGGGGGCCGATCGCTTCGTGCGCGCGCTGGAAATGCTGATGGACCAGTTGGTCGTCATCACCGAGAAACTCGAGGGCACCAACCATGCCACCGTGTGCACCGAGACGGCAGACAAGGTGGTGTGCCAGCGCGGCAACGCCATCGTCGAGCTGCCCGATGTGGAGAACACCTACTGCAAGGTCGCGCGCGAACAGGGCCTGCTGGAGTTCTTGGACCGGGTGCCGCACGGCCCGGGAGAACTGGTGGCGCTGCGCGGCGAACTCATCGGGCCGTCGATCCAGAGGAACATCTACGCGCTCAAGAAGCCGGAGGTGCGGCTGTTCGACGTCAAGGTCGGCCACCGCTACCTCGACGCCGCCGATTTCATCGGGCTGGTGCCCGAGCGCTGGCGGGTGCCGGTGCTGGCGAGCGGCGTGACCCTGCGCGAGTGGCTCAATGGCCGCAGCCTGCAACAGGCGGCGGACGGGCCGAGTACGCTGAGCGCACACCTGCGCGAGGGCATCGTCGTGCGGCCGATGAAGGAGCAGTTGGCCGACTTTGGCGACGGGCATCTGCAGCGGCTGATTCTCAAGCAGCGCAGCCCGTTGTACCTGGCCAAAGAGGACTGAGGGGCTGCCGACCGCGGATCTTCCCGCGTTCACGCCGCCCTTGCGCCCGCCAGCCCCGCCAGCCTACGCTGCGCCCGCGGCCGCACCAGGGTGCGGTGCAAGGCGCGCGTGAAGGGCTACAAGCAGGTCATCGCTGAACGCTACGACGGCCGCGAGGCCGAGGCCGCCGCCGGATCCTCGCGCTACGGTTTGCTCGCGCCCACCGGCTGGTACCTGTACGCCCGCACCCGCGAGGCCTTCGCTGCGGCCGCACGCTACATGCAGGCGCAGGGTCTGGATTGGCGGCAGGCGCGGGTGGTCGACCTCGGGTGCGGCGGCGGCGCCATGCTGCGGTTTGCAGCGGAGCTGACCGGCGACACCCACCGCGTGCGCGGCGTCGAACTGTCCCAGCATCGCCTGGCGCAGGCGCGACGGATGCACCCGGCCATCGACGTGCAGAGCGGCGACCTCCTCGATCTGCCCGCGGCCGACCCGCCCGACAATGTGGCGATGGCCTGGACCGTGCTCATGCACCTGCCGACACGACCGGAGCTGGATCGGGCCGTCCACGGCATCGCCGCGCGGCTGCCGCCGGGCGGTTGGTTCCTCTGGTACGACACCGTCACCGCAGACCATTTCCGCACCCGGCCCGACGACGAAGGTGCCGGGTTCTCGCTGGACCAGTTTCGCGCCATCGGCACGGCCGCTGGGCTGCGCCTGGAACGGTGCATGCCAGTCCTCAAGAACGTCTTGTGGCGCTGGAACTCCGGCTATCTGCCCGAGCGCGGCTGGCCGGCCTGGGCGGTACGCGCAGCGGAGGTGCTGTTGCCTGGCCGCCCGGCGTCGGCGCTGTGCCTGTTTCGCAAGCCACCTGCGTCATGACCGATCCGGCCGACCGCCCTACGCTGGAGCGCCAGATCGGCGCCGTCTTGTTCGGCCGGGTCCTGGTGGCGGCGCTCGATTCGCTGCGCGCCTTCATCCTCGCGCGGCTGCTCGACAAGGCGGGCTTCGGCATCTTGAGCGTCGGCCTGACCTGGTACGGGCTGTGCACAGGCTTGGGCACGCTGGCGCTGCCGGATGCACTGATGGCGCTTTTGCCGCGGTGCCTCGGCGGCGGCCGCTCCTTGGCGACCCGCGCGCTGGTATGGCTGGCGGCGGCGGCCGGATTGGGCGGTGCGTTGGTGCTCGCCGTATCACTATCTGCACGCGGCGAGACAGCGGCGGTGCTGCGCTGGGCGGCGCTGGCGGTGGCACTGGACCTGCCGGGCCAGGTGCTGCAAGCCGTGCTGCTCGGCAGTCAGCGTCACCGGGCCGCGGCGCTGTCTGGATTGCTGCTGTCGGGGGCGGCCAACCTGGCGCTGCTCGTGCCCGCAGCGTTCGGGCTTGGCGCGCCGTGGCTGATGGCGAGTTTTTGCGGGGTCGCCGTGGTGCGGTTGGCGCTGCTGTGGCGCGCCCTGCGCGGTCTGGGCGCCGACACGCCCGCGGCGGTCGCCGATCGGCTGTGGCCGACCGCTTGGCCATTGTGGCTGACCAGTGCGGCGGGCATCGCAAACCGCAGCTTGTCGACGGCGGTAGCCAGCGCGCTGCTCCCAGCCGCCGCCTTTGCCGACCTGGCCGTCGGCAGCCAGGAGTTGCCCGTCGTCACCATGCTGCCCAACGCGGTGGCGGTGGCCGTGCTGCCGCACCTGGCGCGGCTCGCGGCCGGCGGGTCGGCCCACGCGGCGCTCGACCTGTGGCACGCGGGCATCCGCCGCCTGGCGCTGGTCATGCTGCCGCTGTGGGTCGTGGCGACTGTAGAGGCCGGTCCGGTGCTGGAACTGCTCTACGGTGGGCCGGCATGGCGGTCGGCGGCGCTGCCCTTTGCCATCACTGCGCTGCTCTTGCCGCTGCGCGTGACCACCTACGGCACGATGCTGCTGGCGCTGGACCGCCCACGCCACGTGCTGTGGTCGCAGGTCGCAGGCATCGCCGTCAATGCAGCGTTGCTTGGCGGTCTTGCGTCGCTACCGGACGGCGAAGTCCAGGCTCGGGTTGGGCTGGCCGCCGCGGCGGGAACGGCGGGTCAGGCGGTCGCCATCGCCTGGATGCTGTGGGCCATCGCCGCCGCGACGCACACGTCGGTGGGCACGGTCTTTCCGTGGCGCGACCTGGCCGTGCGCGGGCTGGCGGCAGTGACGGTTGCCGTGCCGGCGCTGTGGCTGCGCTTGTCGGTCGGCGAGACACTGGTCGTGCCGGGGCAGGTCGGCCTCGCGCTCGGCTTGGCAACGCGCATCGCGCTGGCCGCGGCGTTGTGGCTGGCCGTATTGAGAATCGCGGGCTGGGTGCCCGCCGAAGACTGGCAGGCGCTCGGCCGCTGGGCGCGCCTGGAGCCGCTGTGGCGCCGGCACGACCGGTGAGACCTGCGCCAGCCTCGCCAGCCGCCCGCAGACCGGCGATACTGGCGGTGCGCCGACCGCGCCTTGGCCCACCGTGAAGCGCCCCGCCCCGCCCAAGATGCTGCCCAACCCTGTGCCCGACTGGCGCACGGCCGACCCGACCTCGCCGGTGGTCGCCGCCATTCTCGCCGAGCCGGGCCACGGTCATCCACCCGACGGGTTTCAGGTGGTCGAACCCGAGGGCCGCGCGGTGCTCTACGACTTCTGCCTGATGCCCTACGCGTCGCTTGCCAATCCATACCCAAGGTTGCAAACGCAAAACCTGCTGCGGTGGAGTTTCGACCGCATGGGCGTGGGCACCGAGGGCGCCGGGGTCATCGCAAACCTGCAGCGCATCTTGGGCCCGCAATGCACCGTCTGGGGCGTCAAGCACCGGCCAGACCAAGACGACCTGTGGTGGGAGTTCTACTTCTACCGCCGCGATCACGTGCCCTCGGCGCTGTCGCTGGATCTGGTGCGCCCGGCGTTTCCGATGCCCATCGACGCCCGGCCGCCGGCCGATGTGGCGTGGACGTTCTTTTCGGTCGAGCTGACGGTCGAGCATTTGCGCGCGGGCAAACCGGCCCACGTTCGGCTCTACCAGGAGGGCCTCGACCTGTCGTGGAAGGTGCAAGGCGACGCAGTCGAGCTGGAGAACCACTACCGCCACTTCGAGGTCGACGGCGAGATCGTTCCGCTGGTGCAGGCATTGCAGTCGAGCGTCCACGCACCGCGGCATCCGTTGACGCTGGCCCGGCTGCTGCCGCCGCAGCTCTTGCCCGCCTGGCGCATCTGGCTCGCCCGCAAGCGCCGGGCCGACACGGTGTATTTCCAGCGCGTTTCGGTGGCCCAGGTGGCGTGGATGTGCAAGAGGCACGCATGGCCGGCGGACTTTTGCCAGGCCCTCGACGGGGCCGCGCCCTACCTGCAACACGCGCTTTTCGACCTCGGCGTTGACTTTGCGCGCGGCGAACCACCGGCGGCGGGCGAACCGCCCCTGGTGTTCGGAAAGGCGGGGATCTATGCGAGTTTCTGAACCGCGTACGGCCATCCTGCCGCCCCCATCGTGGTCGGGCGGTGCCGTGTCGTGGGGCTCCCATGAGCCACCGCGCCTCGCCCACACCGAGAACTTGCTGCTGACGTTCGGCTTCCACTGCAACCTCGCGTGCACCTTCTGCTTGGTCGAAGATGGCCTTGACCGCTTGCAAGGCATCACCCCCGAGACCTTTCGCAGTTGGCTCGGCCGTCCCGAGCTGTTTCGGGGCGTGTCGCGCATCATCCTGTCCGGCGGCGAGGCCACGCTCGAACCCGCGCTTTTCGACTACATCGCCATCGCTCGCCAGGTGCCCGGCGTCGAACACGTGCGCATCCAGACCAACGGCACGCGCCTGGCCGATCGCGATTACCTGCAGCGGCTCATCGACGCGGGCGTGGACGAGTTCTTCGTTTCGGTCCACGGCTGGGACGAACCGAGCACCGCGCGGATCACCCAGCGCCAGGGCGCCTTTGGGGCCATCGTCAGGGGCATGGAGGCCGTCAAGGCCAGCGCGGCAGGCCTGTACACCAACACCTGCATCTGCGCCGACAACCATCGCCATCTCGCTGACATCGTGGCCCTGATCTTGCCGCTGCGGCCTGAACTGCTGTCGTTTTGGACGCTGCACCTGCGCGTGGACCGCCCAGACACCCGGCTGGCGATGGCGCGGGTGGGCGAGGTGCAACCGCACCTGCTGCGGGCGCTCGATGCCTGCGATGCCGCGGCCGTGCCGTCGCTGGTCAAGTGGTTTCCGCGCTGCCTGCTGGGCGCCCACGCCGCCAAGCACGACGACAGCCAACCGACGACCCTTGTCGAGCCGGCCTTTTGGCCCGCGGTGCCGCGCTATTCGTGCCTATGGCGCACTGCGTGCGAATACGGCAAGCAGGGATGCAATGGCCTGCAGCACCCCTATGTCGAGGCTTTTGGCTGGGAGCAAGACGTTGTGCGCCCGATCGCCCCTGCTCGGGCAGAAGTGCCGCACGGTGAACAAGTCTTGCCGATGGATGGCGCCGCCCAGGCCAGGTGGAGCGAGGTTTTGGCGTCGCTCGGGCTTGCAGACCTGCTGGAGCGCCACGGCTGGGCGCTCGGTGGGGCGGGCCGGCGCGGCCGTGGCCTGGAGCAAGCGGTCGTGGCGCTCGACGGCGGTGCTGGAGCGACGCTGACTTTTGAGCCGGCGCGTCCGGGGCCAGCCTTGGTGACGACCGCGAGTTTTTCGGTGAGCCACGGTCCGACGCCGGCCCTTGCGAGTGAGGCGTTTGCGGTGCTCCTGGGCGCGCTCAGGCGGCAGTTGGCCGAGCGGGACCCAGGTGGGCTGCGCCTGCCTTGGGCGGTGGCGTGAGCGTCGCACCGGAGGCGGCCGCGGCACCTGAACGGCCTGACACATCGGGCAACGCCGATCACCGCAACCGCGCAAGCAATTCGGCGTCGGTTGCCGACCGCGCCAAGTCGAGGAATGGCCGGTCTTCGGCGGCAATCAGCGTCTCCACCAGCGGCAGGCCCCGCCCGCACTGCCAAGGATCCAACACAATTCGCCGCTTGGCATGTTCGCCGCCCCCGCATGGTCCGCTCTGACACTCATCCGCTCGCAATACCTCGCATTCATGGCGGAAACTGACCCTGTACCAGAACCTGGGCCTGCACCTGTCCGGCGCACCCGGCTGACCTGAAAGCTCCGCACGGTCGCAACGATCGCGGTTCTGGGAATCGTCCGCATCCGGGTCACCCATGCGGCAGCGCTCGGGTTCCAGCCGCCGTCCGTGCGGCAGACCGGGCCCAGGCCGGCGCCAATGGCCGCGACGCGGATCGGCGGTTCCTTGCGAATCCACCCAATTGCGAACCCTGGCCAACCCGGTTACCTTCGCGATCCCCGGCGCGTGCCGAACTGGCGGACTCTGCCCATGCGACTGCGTTCTTTCACCTTGATGCTGGTCTTGTCCGCCAGCCCTGCGCTGGCCCAGGAGTCGCTGCCGGTCGCCACGCCGCCACCAGGCGACGTCACGCCCGTCGCGGCCCCAGTTGCGCCCGCGGTCGTCGCCCCGGTGGCCATGGCTCCCGAGCCGGCGCCCGTCGTCCCGCCGGTCCCCACGCCGCCGCTGCTGACGTTGCGTGTCGGGGTGCTTGCGGCTGGCCAGCGCACGTCGTCGTTCGCCGCCGACCGGTTCGGCGCGATGACCAGCGATGCTCCCGAGATGCTGGGGCGCGCCCGCACGGAACTCGGCTTCGACACGGGCAAGCGCCTGGGCCAGTTCGCGGCGATGGCGGCGCTGTCCGGCGAGTGGGTGCGCACCTATGCGCGGCGCCCTGTGGCCTGGACCGGGGACCGCTTGCCCGATGCGCCCGTCGACGCCTATGTGCCGACCGAGGCCTGGGCGGGTTGGCGGTTGGGCGACGTGGCCCAGGTCCGCGCCGGGTGGATGACCTCGCACTGGGGCATGGGCCTGTTGGCCAACGACGGCAGTCAGGCCCAGGCGACGGACAACTGGTTCACGCTGCCCAAGGTCGGCGACCGGGTGCTGCGGGGCGCGCTGGTGTTGACGCCGTGGCGCGGCACCGACTCGCCGCTCGCGGGGTTGGTGGTGTCGGCCGCGGTGGACCACGTGCAGGCCGACGACATCCAGGTCGGCGACGACGCCGCGGAGCAGGTCGTGGCGGCGGTCAAGTTCTACACCGCGCCCGAGCGGTGGCTGGGGGCGTACTACGTGGCGCGCCGCCAAACAGCGACCAGTGGCCGGGGCCTGGAGATCCACGCCGTGGACCTGGCCGGCGACTACGCCCGGGCGATGGGCGACGTCAAGGTGCGCCTGCAAGGCGAACTGGCGGTCATTGCCGGTTCGACCACGCTGGCGCCGACGCCGGACCACCCCACCCACGACGTGATGCAGTTCGGCGCGGTCGGCCGGGCCACCGTGCAGTTCGCCGCGGCCATGCAGGCGCAACTGGATGCGCTGTACCTGTCGGGCGACGCGAGCCTGGACGACGGCAAGATCGGCAACTTTCGTGCCGACCCCAACTTGCAGTTTGGCCTGGTGCTTTTCCAGCGCCTGCTGGCGGCGCAGAGCGGCCGGGCGCGGGTGTCGGCTTCGGACCCGGATCTGGTCGGCGTGCCCAACGTGGACCTCGACCGCATCGCCACGGGGGGAGCCGCCACCAGCACCGTCGCCGTGTTCCCCAAGTTCGGCTGGAAGGCGGCAGACGGGCTCAGCATCTACGGCGGGGCGCTGCTGGCCTGGAGTCCGCTGCCGCTGGCCGACCCGCGCGCAAGCAAGACCCAGGGCGGCGGCCACGCCCGCAACTTTCTCGGCAACGCTGCAGACGGGTCCTACCTCGGCACCGAACTTGACCTCGGTGTCCGCTATCGCGCGGAGCCCCGGGCCATGGACTACGCGGTGGCCATCGGCGTCGAGGCCGCAGCGTTGATGCCTGGCGGCGTGCTGGCGGGCCTGGACCAGCCGGTGACGGCAGCTCGGCTGGTGCTGACGTTGCTGCCGAAATCTACGACCAGCTTCTAGCCAATGCGACGAGGAACCACCATGAACAAGCACCTTGTCGCAATCGCCGCGGTGGCGCTGGGGGTCGCGGCCTGCCAGGATGGCCCCGAGGGCCTCGCCAAGAGCCAAGCGGCTGGCGTGCACGTGCGCCTGGATTTCGAGGCTCGGCCCCTGCCCGAGATTCCACTGCCCAACGACCTCGCGACGATCCACGACCCGGCGGCAGCGACCGGTCGGCGCATCAATGCGTCCATGCTGGCGGCGACGAGCTACGAGCGGCGGACGCGCGAGCTGGTCGACCAACTGGACGGTTGGGGCACGTTTCAGCCGATTACCGTGCCGTTCGACGGCGACATCAACCTGCAGGACATCGTCGATCGGCATCACGGCGACGACTTCGCGTTCGCCAACGACGCGATCTACCTGGTCAACGTGACCAAGGGCCACGCCGAGTTTGGCAAGCCGGCGCCGCTCGACATCGGCAACGGCAACTTTCCGGTGGTGGTCGAGCAGATTGCCGGCTATTGGAAGGCGGACCCGCGCGGTGACACCAACAACATCCTTTTCGAAGAGCACGACGAAGATCAGAACGGCAACGGCAAGCTCGACCCCGGCGAAGACACCGACCTCGACGGCCTGTTGGACAAGCCCAACTACAAGCCGGGCGTGACCAAGAAGCACAGCGAGATGAACCTCGCCGAACGCGCAGATGCGTTGCTGACCTGGTGGGAGCGCGAAACCAGGACGCTCGTGCTGCGGCCGCTGATTCCGCTGCGCGAGCGCACGACCTACGCCGTAGTGCTGACCCACCGGTTGCGCGGCAGCGACGGCAAGCCGGTCGGCTCGCCGTTTCCGACCGTCAACCACGTCGCGCAGACCCAGGCGCTGTTGCCACTCAAGGAGGCCCTGGCAGCCCATGCTGGGGTCTATGGCGGCCTGACCGTGGACCAGATTGGCTTTGCCTGGACGTTCACCACCGGCAGCATCGAGGCGGGCCTCAAGGCGGCGCGCGACGGCCTGTACGGCAAAGGCGCGCAGAAGCACCTCGCCGCGGCCTACCCACCGGACGTTGAGAAACTGCTGCCCCTCTACGACAGCAAGCCAGCAAAATCCTACGAGAACACCTACGCCGTGTCCGGCGAGACGTTCACCACCGTGGCGACGCTGGTGGCGGCGTCGGGCCTGGCGGGTTCGACCTCCGGCGAGCAGGGCAAGCGCTACCTCGACGCGCTCAAGTACGTCGATTACCACATGCTTGGCACGTACAAGTCGCCGCAGTTGTTCCAACTCAAGGGCAAAGACGGCAAGTTCTTGGGCTACAACGACATGTCGTGGCCTGCCGATGTCCATGGCAACAAAGTCGACGACCGGCCTGAGTCGGTGACGTTCTGGCTCACCACGCCGCGCAAAGAGGCCACCGCAGACGGCAAGCCGCGCGGCATCGTCATCCTCGGCCACGGCTACACGGGCAGCAAGACCGAGGTGTTCGGTTTCCACCAGTTTTTCGCGCGCATGGGCCTTGCGGTCATCGCCATCGACAACGTCAGCCACGGGTTCACCCTAGGCAAGAAAGACCGGGACACGCTCAACGGCATCTTCGGCGGCATGGGCTTGTCGCCGCTCATCACCGCGCTCACCACCAACCGAAGCCGCGACCAGGACACCGACGGCGAGGAGGACTCGGGCGCCGATTTCTGGACCTCCTACACCTTCCACACCCGCGACGTGGTGCGGCAGACGGCCCTGGACTACGTACAGCTCATCCGCGTCATCCGCGGTTGGGACGGCAAGCGTTTGTGGGCCCAGGACGTCAACGGCAACGGCAAGGCCGACGACATCGCGGGCGACGTGGACGGCGACGGCAAGGTCGACGTGGGCGGGCCAGACATGCCCTTGCACATGCTGGGCGGGTCGCTGGGCGGCATCATGAGCGCGGTGGTCGGCGGCATCGAACCGGAGCTTTCGGCGACCGTACCCATCGCGGGCGGAGGCGGCCTCATCGACGTCGGCATCCGCTCCATCCAAGGCGGCGTGCGCGAGGCCGTGGTGTTGCGCCTGATGGGACCGCTCTACATCGCCGCGCCCGACGGGGCCGCCCATACGCTGGCCATCCAGGCGGTGATCCCGAGCTTGAACGACACCGCCAAGGTCACCGTCGCGACCCTGGACGGCAAGCAGTTGGCGCAGCTCAAGCCCGGCGACTCGGTGCGCGGCGACAACCTCGACAACGGCGAATACGACTGCGCGCGCCTCGCGGTCGACCAGGACTGCAAGAAAGGCTGCGAGGCCAACGCGGCCGTCGCCGACAAGGCCACCTGCCCGAATCGCTGTCTGACGTTCCGCCTTGGCCTCGCTTCGGACATCGCGACGCCGGCACAGCGCCACCAGTTGCGGTTTTTCCAAGGCGACGCCTTTGAGGTCGGGGTGCGCGACGAGGTCAAGCACCGCGCGTGCAAGGTCAAGGCCGACGCCAAGGCAGCGATTGTGGTGGACAAATTCGGCAACGACGTCAAGTTCCACGCCAAGAGCGACCCGCTGTGGTTCAAGGCTGGCGAACCCTTGTCGCCGCTGGCCGAAGGCCTGGGCCTGCACCGGGCGAGGCCCGAACTTCGGCGTTTCATGGGCTTTGCGCAGATGGTGCTCGACCCGGCCGATCCTGCGGTGTACGCGCGCCACTTCGCCGACCCGGACATCCAGAATCACGCGCTGGTCCTCAACACCGTCGGCGACATGAACGTGCCGGTGTCGACCGGTGCCGCCATCGGTCGTGCCGCGGGCCTGCTCGACTGGGCCAAGAAGGTGGCGCAGTGGGGCGACCGCACGGTCAACCAGGCGCTGGTCGACACCTACGTGCTGGAGGCCGTGGACAAGATTCCGCGCTTTGTCGACCCGGCCGGCAACGGCGTGCTGTTCGATCCCGAGGACCTGTCGGGCAGCGCCAACGCCGCCAACAGCACACTGCCGGCACAAGGCACCAAGTTTGCGCCGACCGGTCCCGCTGCGCGCGGCAAGGACGGCTTCCACGCCTATCGCCTCAGTCCGCCGCTGCACACCCATGCGGTCGTCAAGGACAGCTTTGGCGGCTTCTCCGGCACGTTTTTTCCGTACGTCGAGCCGGGAGGCAAACACGGCTTCTGGGAGCCCGGAGCGCACGTCGACTTTCTCAAGAAGCAGTGCAAGGCCGATGCCAAGGCAGCCGGGACTGACGAGTCTGCGTGCGACGGCAAAGCCTACTTCGACCACGGCACGATGATCATGTACGCCATCGGCCGCTATCTCGGCAGCGGCGGCACGCAGTGGGCCATCGAACCGTGCATGAACGACGGCAGTTGCCCCGAGGTGATGCCGGCGCCCAAAGCGAGGCCATGAGCGGCCGGATTCCTCGCACTGCGCTGGCTGCATGCGCGGCGGCGGCCGTCGCGTCCAGTTGCGCCTACAGCAGCCACGCCGTGCGCCCGAGCGACCTCGGCCAGCCCATATCGTCCAAGGTGATGGAAGCCGCCCTGGACCTGCCGGGCCCGGTGACCTTGGAGACCATCGTGTCCGCCGATTGGGTGGTGCCGCTCGCAGGGCTCTTGAACCTCGGCCACCCCAAGGCCAAGGCGGCGGGACTGCGCGACCGCGACGAGCCGATGCAGATCTACTTGCACGCCCTCCGTCACCCGACCCGCGGCCTGTGGGTGGTCGACACCGGCGTCGCCAAGGTTTTCAAGGACCACCCAAGCGATCTCGGCATCGGCTGGCTGGTGGCGCGCGAACTGCACTTGGAGAAGATGACCACCCGCACGGCCCTCGGCCCGTGGCTGGCAGCCCAGAAGGAGCCGCTGGCGGGCGTCATGCTGACCCACCTGCACATCGACCACATCAGCGGCATGCCAGATGTGCCGCGCGGCACGCCGACCTACGCCGGTCCCGGTGAGACGACGCCGCGGGCGGCGACGCACCTGGTCTTGGCAGGGTCCATTGACGCCTTGCTTGCGGGACACGGCCCGCTGCGGCAGTGGTCGTTCGGACCGGATCCGGATGGCGCGTTTGACGGCATCGTCGACGTGTTTGGCGATGGCAGCGTGTTCGCGATTTTCGTGCCCGGCCACACCCCCGGCAGCACGGCCTACGCGGTGCGCACCCCCAAGGGGCCGGTGTTGTTGGTGGGTGACAACTGCCACACGCGCTGGGGTTGGGACAACGGCGTCGAGCCGGGGCACTACACGGGAGACCAGCCGCTCAATGCGCAGTCGTTGGGTCGGCTCAGGGCGCTGGCGGCGCGGCACCCGGCAATGGTGGTTCGGCTCGGGCATCAGGACTGACGCGCATCGTGCCGCGGCGGGATTGGGTGTGGCCAAGACCCCGTCCGCTACGGCCGAAGATCCTGGGCATCTCGCGGCCCTCGTCGCCGTTGCTCGGTCGCACTGCGCGTGCGACGCGGTCGGTCGTTGCGGGCGCGTCTGCGATGCGCAGGCATGCTCTTCGAATTCGCTACAGACGGGAGCTGGCGACACCCTCCAAGCCGCAGCCCGCCGCTACTGGCCCATCAACCGCTGCAACCTGTGAATGGCTGCCAAAAACCGCCTCATTTCGGCGAAATCCGCGCCACCGCCAACTTTAGGCGGCCGGCACCCCGAGGTTTCGGCCACTTGCGGCGCCACCGTCTGTCAAGCGC
>Ga0194120_10003754_pt1 | contig 24339 bp, 26 predicted proteins | sample TA2MahCa65mmetaG_FD_148642 | JGI IMG/M metagenome (GOLD analysis project Ga0194120, IMG submission 148642) | Freshwater microbial communities from Lake Tanganyika, Tanzania - TA2015019 Mahale Deep Cast 65m | ecosystem: Environmental > Aquatic > Freshwater > Lake | place: Tanzania: Lake... | reverse complement strand
CGCTTTCTAGCAACTGGACGGCTTCCCGTTTGAACTCTGGCGTAAACTGCTTGCGTGCACCCATCGGACACCTCCTCGGGGAATCCTGTCCCCGTTTCAAGGTGTCTGTCAAATCCGGGCCACCTCAGGTCTTGTAATCATACATCGGCGTGTTCAGCCTGCTTCAATCGTCGACTCACCGTCGCATAATGCACGCCTAAGTACGCGGCAATTTCGTGCAACCGATACCCATACTGGCGATAGGCGACTGCGATGAGCTTGGCCTCCCCGCCTCGCCGTTGAAAGATCTCGTGCAGGGGCGGCCGCTTTGCCTGGGTTTGGTGACGCGGAATTTCTTTGATCACGCGATCGGGTTGATGTTGCGCGATGAACTCCTCGGAGCCGAGATAGATCTGTCCCTGCAGTTGCTCCCACGGGCGTGGAGCCGCTCGCCCCTCCGCAACAAACTGCCGATACCGCTGGTGCGCCTCGCGCTGCCGAACCCCGAATTGTCCCAGAATCCACTCGGTCGAGAGCCATGGCGGCCCGGTCAGCTCTCCGGCCGTCCCCCGATAGCTGCTCCAACTCCAGAACCGGGGATGGGTCACCATCTTCGCTCGGACGGGATTGAGGACCACATAGCGGCACAATTCAAGCAAGCGCGCCTCCTTCTCGACCAAGATGGCGGTAAAGCGCCCCTGAAAGAGATGCCCAACTCGCTGGTGCCGGCGATTGAAGGCTTGCGTATACCGGCCGTTGAGCTGCCGCATGCCTTGCGAGAGATTCGCCTTCGGTGTTTCGAGGAGGAGATGATAGTGATTGTCCATCAGACAGTAGGCGTGGCACAACCAGCCGTACCGATCGATGACATGGGCGAGCAGCGTCAGAAAACTCGCGCGATCTTTATCATCGGCGACGATGTCCTGTCGGGCGTTGCCCCGACTGGTGACGTGGTAGACCGCACCGGGGAATTCAAGGCGCAGCGGACGTGCCATGCGGCGGGATTGTAGTGGAGCCTGTGTGTGATTGCAAGACCTGACCCCCTTTGGAATGGCCACTTGATTCCACGAGATATAAGTTGTATTGATTTTCCATCATCAGTGCCACTGGAATGAAAGAGGTCGTTATGCCTAATACCATCTTGGTTCCGTTCGACGGCTCGGAGAGCGCCATGCGTGCCCTTCGTTTTGCCGTTGAGCGCGCACGTGTCCAACCACAAGGTCGCGTGCATCTCGTGACGGTGCATTCCCCGCTTCGCGTGTACGGCGAAATCCAGGTCTACGTGGGCGACAAGAAAGCCGCAGAAATGGCCGCGCAGTATAATCGCGAGATTCTCGAACCGGCGGAGGACGTGCTGCGCGCGTCGGGCGTGGCGTTCGCGAGCAGTACGGCGGAAGGCGATGCCGCCGAACAGATTGTGGAGTGCGCCAAGACCGTTGGGGCTTCCGAAATTGTCATGGGATCGCGTGGACTCGGCCGTATTGCTGGGCTCGTGATGGGCTCGGTCACCACCAAGGTCGTCCATCTGACCCAGATCCCCGTCACGCTGGTCAAATGACTCGGGCTTGTTGACGCAGCATGGCAAGCCCCTCGCGAGTGAATGGAGCAAGTGAAACGCCTGCCAGCTGTCTCGCCGAGTTGTCTTCGACGCATGCCCCGCGGAAAGTTTGCCTTGATTTTCACTCATCTGCCTGTGTAGCTTCTCGGGTCGTTTGGATTGCCAGTGTGTCTGGATCGTCCGGTTGACACTTCGAACCACGGTCTCTGGGTCTCTCATTCGGTGGAACACTGACGAGGCCCGCCTGGCAACTCCCGATCCACCGTAAAGACAAACACTCGTACTCTCAGCCAACGATGGGCAGGGGGAGCGTCATGCACCTTGAAGAGCAGAAGATTCCGTCGTCTCGCATGGGCCTCGGGCGGCGGCTGGGTATCGCCGGAGCCGCGTTCGCGATAGCGTTCGCCCCGTCGTTCGCGCTCGCAGCAACCGACCCACCCACCGTGTTGGGCATCCCGTTCGATTTCATCTTGTTTGCCCTCACGCTGCTGGGTGTCGCACTGTTCCACCACCACACACTGCAGGTCGCGCTCACCGGGCTGGGAACGATCACGTTGTACAAATTGATGTTCACCGGGTTCAAGGCCGGCGATGGTGTGCCAGGCTTGCTCGGCCACCTGGCCCATGAGTGGGTCATCCTGGCCAACCTCCTGTGCCTGTTGCTGGGCTTTGCGTTGCTGTCCAAGCATTTCGAGGAAAGTCATGTTCCGTCCGTGCTGCCGAAGTACCTGCCGGGAGAAGCGAAGGGCGCGTTCGCGCTACTCGCGATGGTGTTCGTGCTGTCCTCGTTTCTCGACAACATTGCCGCGGCGCTGATCGGGGGCACCATGGCGCACACCGTCTTTCGCGGCAAGGTTCACATTGGGTACCTCGCCGGCATCGTCGCCGCCTCCAATGCAGGTGGGGCGGGCAGTGTGGTGGGTGACACCACAACGACGATGATGTGGATCGACGGCGTGAGCCCGGTTGCTGTACTCCATGCGTATGTCGCCGCGGTGGTTGCCCTGGTCCTGTTCGGCATCCCGGCCGCGCTGCAGCAGAACAAGTATTCACCCTTGAGGGCCTATGAACCCGGTGGCGCGCATGTGGACTGGGGCCGCGTCGGGATTGTGGGGTTCATCTTGGTGGCGGCGATTTCCACCAACGTGTACATCAACGTGGCACACGCTGAGATGGCTGATCATTTCCCCTTCATCGGCGTGGCCGTGGCATTGGCCATTCTCGTCTCGGCGCCGATACGCAAACCGGATTGGAGTCTGTTACCCGAGGCGACCAAAGGAACGATCTTTTTGCTTTCCCTGGTCACCTGCGCCTCGATGATGCCGGTGGAAAAATTGCCGGCCGCCTCTTGGCCATCGGCGATGGGGCTCGGGTTCATCTCCGCGGTGTTCGACAACATCCCGCTCACCGCGCTCGCGCTGAAACAAGGCGGCTACGACTGGGGTATGCTCGCCTACACAGTGGGGTTCGGCGGCTCGATGATGTGGTTCGGCTCATCGGCCGGCGTGGCGCTATCCAACATGTATCCGAATGCGAAGAACGTCGGTCAATGGCTATATCACGGCTGGCATGTGGCAGTCGCGTATGTCATCAGCTTCTTGGTGCTGCTCGCGGTTATGGGCTGGCACCCCGGTCCCAAACGCGGCGATCCGCCGGTCACCACGTCGTCTCTTGCACAACCGGCCGAGGTGCCGGCTGGCTTGAATGGCTTACGCTGAGGAGCGTTGCGCTACCTTCCCTCCAGCCTCCTACGGCACCGGGGTCAGGGTATGCGCAATGATGCGAAAACCGAGGTCTTTCCCGTCCTGTGTGCGTATGACCGTCGGCGGCGCTTCCATGTGCCCTTCCACCACGCACCGCATTCCTTCTGTGACCACGGTCGCGCGCTGCTCGCCGACTTGACAGCGGACGCGATACAAGACAGGAACGGTCCCGCTGCTATCTTCGAGTTCGAATTCCGCGCCGCACAGCGCCTGCTTGGTCCCGATTTCACTTCCGGATTGGGCGACGACGCGCTTCGCCACACCTTCCAGCCTGAAAACCTTTCGGTGAACGGCACTGGGATTGACCAACAGGAAGCTGATCGGCGTCACCGGCTCGGCCGTCCAGCCCGTATCCACCCACATCAGCAATAGTCCCAAGAGCGCGATACCCATTGTCGGAGACCGCATTCTGTCCTCCCTCCGTATCGTCTGATCTCGACTCTCCTTGCCATGCGGCACGCAGGCCATCAACAGATGCGGCGAGCGGCGGCAGCAGATCAGGATGATTTCATCGGCCGCTGGAGAAACAGAATGAGGGCCATCAAGGTCGGCAGTGGGGCCAGCAGAAACGGAACCAGCCAGACCCACACATTGCGTCCACGCACGCGGGCCTGGTCGATCATCCACACGAATACCCAGATTACCAACCCGACATAGTTCAACGCCATCCAACGGGTCGTGTGCGTTTTCAGGATGCTGGTTTCGCTTCCTGATCCCTCGACGAGAAAAATCCCCAACAGCACGACAAACCCTGCCAGACAACCGATCACCAGCTTCTTGCTCCACACGTACATACAAACCTCCTCCGTCTTCAGAAGTGAGACCACCACCGGCGGCGCTGGATTCAGCCGGAGACTCTCCGCATTATCGGGAGACTGCTCCGACAATGCCATGCGCGCGAAGATCATGCAACCTGGGCTTCAACCTTGGCCTTCTGCAAACAGTTGGTGGTTTCCTCCCATCCTGCTAGGATAGGCCATGCATTCATCAACGGCGCTTCTCCAAGATGATCTTGACCGCCTGATCGCGGGCACCCACTGGAATCCGCGCGCCATCTTGGGACCGCATCGCGGCACGATCGGCGGCACGCCCTGTCTGATTATCCGCGCGTGGCTCCCATACGCGGCGCGAGCCGATGTGCGTCCGGCAGATCCGGCGGAATCGCTGATACCGATGACCCGCCTACATGACGACGGCCTGTTTGAAGCGATTGTTCCGAATCCCACACCGATCCCCTCCTATCGGCTCAGAATCACCCACTACGATGGCACGGTCGCAGAGTTGCACGATCCGTACGCCTTTCCGCCGCTCCTGACAGAGTTCGAGCGTCATCTCTTCGCTGAAGGCACTTGGTACAAGGCCTATGACCGGATGGGCGCTCACCTGCGCACGGTCGAGGGCATCACCGGCGTGCATTTTGCCGTGTGGGCGCCCAATGCCGAACGAGTCAGCGTAGTCGGAGACTTTAATCGGTGGGACGGGCGCTGCCATCCCATGACCAGCCTGGGCGCCACCGGACTCTGGGAACTGTTCATGCCTGATTTGCCGGAAGGGACACTCTATAAATATGAAATCCGCAGCCGCGCGGGGGGCACGCTCTTGGTCAAAGCCGACCCGTATGCCCATGCCGCTGAGCTGCGTCCGCGCACTGCGTCCATCGTCTGCGATCTGTCAGGCTACCATTGGCACGACGATGTCTGGATGACGACGCGCGCCCAGCAGAATCCCCTCTCCGCGCCTTTCTCCATTTATGAAGTGCATCTGGGATCGTGGATGCGGGTTCCCGAAGAAGGCAACCGCTGGCTGACTTACCAGGAGCTCGCGCAGAAATTGATCCCTTACGCGAAAGAGCTCGGCTACACCCATCTCGAACTGATGCCGGTGACGGAACATCCCTTCGATGGATCGTGGGGCTATCAAGCGACGGGCTACTTCGCCGCCACCAGCCGCTACGGGCGGCCCGAAGACTTCATGGCCTTCGTGGACGCGGCGCACCAGGCAGAGTTGGGCGTGATTATGGATTGGGCGCCCGCGCACTTTCCGGACGATCCGCATGGGCTGGCGACCTTCGATGGCACACACCTGTACGATCATGCCGACCCGCGCCTCGGCTATCATCCCGATTGGCACAGCCGTATCTTCAACTACGACCGTCCGGAAGTTCGCGCCTTCCTCCTCAACAGTGCGCTTTTTTGGTTGGAGAAGTATCACATCGACGGCCTGCGTGTGGATGCCGTGGCGTCGATGCTCTATCTCGATTATGGACGAAAGGCCGGCGAGTGGATCCCCAACGAGTTCGGTGGACATGAAAACCTCGGCGCCGTGTCGCTCTTGAAAGAACTGAATGTCCTCGTCCATCGGGAGCATCCCGGCGCCATTACGATCGCCGAAGAGTCCACCTCCTGGCCCGGCGTCTCACGGCCCACGTACACCGGTGGGCTGGGCTTTACGTTCAAGTGGAACATGGGCTGGATGCACGACATGCTGGACTATTTCGGGCGCGATGCGGTCCACCGGCGTTTTCACCAAGACCAGCTCACATTCGGCTTGCTCTATGCGTTCACCGAGAACTTCGTCCTGCCGCTGTCCCACGATGAAGTCGTCCACGGGAAGCGCGCACTTCTCGACAAGATGCCGGGGGACCCGTGGCAGCGGTTCGCGAATCTCCGCCTGCTCTATGCCTCCATGTATGGCCACCCGGGGAAAAAGATGCTGTTCATGGGTGGAGAGTTCGGCCAGTGGCGGGAATGGAACCACGACGTTAGCCTCGATTGGCACCTGTGCGACTTCGAGCCGCACCGTGGCCTGCAACGCCTGATCCGTGATCTGAACGGTCTGTATCGGACGGAGCCGGCTCTGTACGAAGCGGACTTCGATTGGAGCGGTTTTCAATGGATTGACTTCACCGACACCGACAATTCCGTGGTCGCCTTTCTCCGGAAGGCAACCAGCAGGGCCGATGCGGTCGTCTGTGTCTGCAACTTCACGCCGGTTCCCCGCCATGGCTATCGCATTGGCGTGCCCACGGCCGGGTGGTACCGTGAATTGCTCAACACCGATGCGTTCCACTATGGTGGGAGCAATGTCGGCAACAGCGGCGGCGTGCAATCCTCCGACGGTCCGTGCCACAACTTCCCACACTCGCTGACGCTAACGTTGCCGCCGCTGGGCATGCTGTTTTTGAGACGTGAACAGGTCTCGTAAGAACCTGGACCGCCTCTTGTGAAGAAGAGCATATGGCGAATGGCATATAGCACGGGAAAGAGCCATCGACTCAAGCCCTCTTCATTCCCTCCTCGCCATACGCTATTGGCTATATGCTCTTTTCTTCAAGCGAGGGACGAGCAACGAGATACGGGAGAAGGGAACTACCAGTGGCGGAAGGGACCCGAATCCAAGTGCACGAACTTTGAGCGGGGATAATACCCGACGCCGCCATAGCCCAATTCTAACGCGGCCTGCCGGATGATTTTCGGATGTATGTCGGCAATCCGCAGATCGATGGCCCGACCTTCCATATGCAAGCTGTGCCTGGCAGCCCGCCGTCCGGACCGCACAAGCCGCGCATTGTACTCCGGAGACCGAAAACCGGAGACGACCTGAATCTCGCGATCGCCGCCCAGCCGTTTCTGCACCAGATTCACATGCTCGATCATCCGCACATCCATGGCGGCGATCTCTCCCGTGACATGGCATCGCAGAATATGGTTGACCTCGTCGAGCGCGTTCCAATCGTACTGGCCCGCTTCGTTGCGATACGTCACCTCCAGCCGCTCGTCCGTCCAGAGATTGACGAACGTCAGGCGGCCCTCCGGCAGATCACGGGCGAACAGCGACGGCGGAAGGATCATGCGTCCCCCCACGACCGCGGTCCCGATCAGCACCGCGCGCAAAAACGTTCGGCGGGTCCAGCCCCGTTCAGGCTCTTGCTTGCTGTCCACGAAGTCAGCTCCCAGGCAGATGCGACGTGATCCCAATGAGCAGTGAACCGGTTGTAACAAAACTCCGGAAATCGGTCAACGATTTTCTCCCCCTCATCCCATGCCATCACGGCGCGCGAAACGATATAATGTGTCATCACCGCATTCGCGCCGCTCGATTTCGACGTCGGATTTCGCGCCTATCTCCATTATTCATGGTGATGAAGGCCATTTCTCCCTAGACAGCATTGATTCCGACAGGTAAGATCGCCTCATTGGTTGAGGGTACGGTATGGCCACCATCCTCGTCATCGACGACGAACAATCCATTCGGGGGCTCCTGCGGGAAGTGCTCGAAAAGGCGGGGCATCGCGTGCTCGAAGCCGCGGATGGACGCCAAGGGCTAGTCCAGTATCAGCAACAACCGGTCGATCTGGTCCTCATGGATCTGTTGATGCCCGATACCGACGGCTTGGAAGCGACACTCCAACTGACGCGCGAGTATGTTGATGCCAAAGTCATTGCCATGACCGGGGCGCAGGGCGACCGCAATTTTCTGGATGTCGCCAAACTCTTTGGAGCCCGCCGCACCGTCGCGAAACCGTTTGATATCAACCAGCTGGTCCAGGCGGTACAGGAAGAACTCGCCGCGCCATAGAACAGACCGGCGCTTCGAAGCCTCGCTCGCATCAGGATCGCTGCGCCAACGCCTTTCTCGCCAACCCCCGCATCATCGCCGGATCGTTGTAGGCCACTTCGCTGAGCGCATCCATCAGATGCAGGCTCCTGGCTGCCGCCAGTTCTTTGGCTTTGGCGTAATTTGCCGCGCTGAATCGCGCGACCGCCGGTTGGCCGTTCACGATCTGACAGGCCAGTACCTCATCCTGCACGTCGAGCGTGCCACCTTGCTCAACCAGCATCTTGGCTTGGGTGATCGTAATCCCGTGCAGCCGGGCGAACTCATCCAACCCGCCGGTTTCAACGAGCCGTCCATCCGGCATAATGCACAGCCGCTTGAAATGCGGCGACCAGTCCTTGCGAAAATCGATGTACTTGATATCCCCGCCTTTCGCCACGGACCGATCCAGCGTGCGATAGTCCAATCCAAGATTCTTGCGCTCGAGCTTGGCTTGTAATTCTTCCGGCAACGTCCGATGAAACACCTGTGTTGCCGCCTCGTTGAGGGGAATCCCTCGCGCCCGAGCCAGTTGCTCCGCCTCGGCAAATTGCAACAGATCCAACACGAAGGTCCGTTTCGGCGCCATATGGTTCGGATCGACGAGACAGGCGAACAGCCCCCGCGTCAGAATCCCGCCGGTTTGCGGGTACACATGAAGTCCTCCCTCGGTCAGGAGTATCGTCATCCTCTCCAACGGCACATCATAACTTTCGGCCAGGATTTTGGCGTGCGCCGCCAGATCCTCCGTGAGCGTCATGGCACAGACCGTGACATTGCCCGGCGCATCGAACTCGGAATAGTCCTCGACGATGTTGTAGAGGACCACCGGTTTAGGCTTTTCGGCTTTCTTCTTGATCTTAAACACGTACACCTCTCGTGATCTGTGATGAGTGATGCGTGATGGGGCTTCCACTCAATTCCTACACTGATCACCCATCACGGCTCACTTGTCACGTTTTCCATACGGTGGCAGCGTCTGTAACCGCCGATCCTCCACCGGCCCGCCGATCGTGAAGTGATAGAGCGACTGGAGGCTCAGTCCTTTGACGGCGAGGATGTCGTGCACCGGGTCGTCGAAAAAGCAGCCGATGCCGGTTGCGCGCACCCCCGCCGCTTCAGCTTCCAGATAGAGCACCTGGCCCAGCAACCCGGACTCCCAGAACAGTCGTGGATACCACCAGGCTCCGCGCTCACGCAATCCCCCTTCGAACTCCGCCAGCATGCCGAAGGAGAAGGCGCTGTCTCCAGCAATATCTTGCCGGCAACTGACTTGCACGGCCAGTTGCCGCGCATCGCCCTCCAGCAGCCAATAGAGTGGCAGGTCGTGCGGGCAGCCGGGCGCCGGCACCCAATTGACGTCTGGATTCATGGATTGCTGAATAAAGGACCGCTTCCGCTGATCTCGAACAAGCACATAGAGGCCCGGCGTCAATCCCTCGACCCGATGGACGAACAGCATCAGATGGATCGCGGGATCATACGGCCAGCAATCCCAGGGCATCGGCCGATCGAATTGCGCATGATCGGCACAAGGCATCACCCGTTGGAGCATGTGAAAGAACGCCTCAGCGGTGATCGACGTACGGCCGTCGAACGCCACGGCACTCCGGCGCTGCCTGATGATCTGGCCTGCCAGTAGCCCTTCGCGAGACGTGAACGGTGAAACGTGAGACGTAACAGAAGAAGGAGCCGCCACAGAATGGTGTTCGCAAGAGGCTTTCCAACTCGCTGCTGCCGCCTGATCGATGATGTCCCAGTGCACCCCATGCTCGCGGCTCAACCGATTCGCTCTGCCAAACCAGGATCCACCAGCGAGTTCTTTTACAATCGCCGAATCGAGAAACAGCGGCATTGCCATCTCTTCACGTTTCACATCTATCGTTTCACCTTTCACGTCCCCAGGAGGCCACACCACCGCGAGACAGTCCGGATGCTCCGGCTCGGCATCTGTAAAATCCTCTGTGCGGTTCGTCCCCAACAACAACGCCACCGTATGTTGGTCCAGACCATCCAACAAAACCATGTTCCAGCCGAGCGTGGCCGCTGCGATTCGTGCAGCCCCAATCGCATGCCCGACATCGTGATTGCAGTAGCGAAACGCTCGCTCGCCGTACTTCCAGGCCTCCCGCCAATGCACCGAGGTCAGGCCGAAGAGAAACGCATCGGCAGGAAACGGCGTCATCAGTTTGACGAGTTGCTCAGAAGGAAACTCGGCACGCCGTTCGAACCCATGCTCCTTGGGCGCGTAGTGATAGAGCCCTGGCGTGAGAGTGAGCCCCTCGATCCCAGGCACCAGGATGTAGCCTTCCGTCGGATGCAAATTGCCGGACGACGGATTGCTGCGCAACGCCCATTCCGATTCACCCGCCTTCTTCCAGGCCGACAGGGCCAGTGCAAACTCGAAGAACCGAGAGAGCGTGCGTATTGTGACCGGCTGAGCCTGAACGCCTCCTGACTCGTAGATCGCCCTATATAATGGTGAAACCGGCTCTTCTTCAGGGCTCAGGAGGGGGAGCGGAACCAGCTCGGCACCTTCAAACCGACGAAACGGATTGGGCTGGTTCACCCAATCAAGGAAGCCCAACGAACGAGCATAGCGGTTGTAGTGGTGCTTCGTCTGAATATGATAGCGAATCACCCGTTCAACCGGATCGGTCGAAGCGGAGGTGCCCGCAGATATAGGCGCTGGCTGCTCGGTACTCATCGTCCTGGTGGAGGCAGTCTACAAAGTGCGGGGAAGGAAAGTAAACGATCCGCCGCGGGTTGATTACTCCGACACCGTGGCGCGACACTCGCTTAACCGGGCAAGCCGACTCTATCGTAGCCATCTTGCATTCTGTAACCTAATTGGTTACACTCTTCTCGGTGATCCGTGGATTCAGGCACAAAGGTCTAGCGAGGTTTTTTGAAACTGGCTCGACCGCAGGCATCCAGGCTCAGCACGCCACCCGGCTCCGCTTGATCCTTGGCCGCCTCGGCGCCGCTACTGCTCCACAGGACTTGGCACTTCCCGGATTGGCCTTGCACCCACTCAAAGGTGATCAAAGAGGCCGATGGGCTGTCTCCGTCAGCGGAAACTGGCGAGTCACGTTTGAATTTGCAGGAAAAGACGCGGACGCCGTGAACTACGAGGACTACCATTGAAAGGGACCGTCATGCGCATGTACAACCCTCCCCATCCCGGCGAAGTCATTAAGTCACTCTGCCTTGAACCATTGGGGATCACCGTCACTCAAGCGGCCGAAGCCTTGGGCGTCAGCCGCAAGACCCTCTCGGCTATTGTGAACGGGCGGGCAGGACTCAGCCCCGAGATGGCTGTCCGTCTTTCTATAGCCTTCAATACGACGGCTGAAAGTTGGATGAACCAACAAATTCAGTATGACCTGTGGCACGCGGAACAAGGTCGAAAACGCCTCCGCGTCATGAAATTGTCCGCCTGAACATTCCACCTACGCGCCATAGCACAACCATGCGATTCGATCCAGCCCTAGCCGCACAAGAGGCATTCCACCAAGCAGAACCCGAACTTGGCTCAGACTGGGATCTCGCCGTTGAACTGGAAGAGACATTTTCGGCTCATGCCGGCGCTGTGGCGCGGCAGGCCTATGAGCGCTTGCTCGCCCTTGCCCAGCAGCACCCCGACGCGCATTCGTTCCACGCCTTCTGTATCTACATCACGTGGCAACAGGTCACGGAGGAAACCATCGCGCGCCACTTTGAGACTGGATTGACATTATCTGAGTCCTATTTAGCTTCTCAGGAAGGCAAGCACCCTCGGGACCTCGAATGCGTGGCCGAATTGCATGGTTCGTTCAGAGCTGGCTTGGGGCTGGAGGAACAGGATGAGTTGCAGGTTGAATTCAAGAGAGACACGCCGAAGGGGGGCGACTGAATACGTATCTCGTGAAGCGTCGTTCGCATCTCGCAAACAAAAGCATGGACACATTCTCGTTCCGTTCCGCGCTTCACGAGATACGCTTCACGAAGGACGATTCCCATGTCTGAGGATCACAAACATCGGGCCAGGATTTTTTTGCACCGTGGCGATCTGACCCAGGCTCGTGCGGCCTGGGAGGCGGCAGTGGCCGGCGACCGCACAGCCGGGAATCAGCGGGAGCTGTCGAACTCCCTGGGGAATCTGGGCAACGCCTGCGCCTTGATGGAGGACTTCACTGCGGCGGAACAGTGCTATCAGGAAGTGCTCGACATTCAACGAACCGAACACAATCGGCATGCCATCGCCCATACGCTCGTCAATCTCGGCAATCTCCACATCGGCGCCGATCGTGCAGACAAAGCCCGCCCCTATTACCTTGAAGCCTTGGACCTGCTGCATACGCTCAACGACGATCGCGCGCTCGGCATTTTGTATAACAACCTGGCGTTGCAGGAAGCCCGTGATGGACGGCGGGAAGAAGCGGTTCGCTCATTCACGCGCGCCCTCGATCACCACCGAATCGTCGGCAATGAAGAAGGGTTGGCCGTCACCTATAGTCAATTGGGGAAATGCTATCTCGACAACGGCGACCTCCTCCGAGCTGAACGTTGCCTGAACAACGCCTCGGAACATTACATCAAGCTCGGCCACGAGCCGGCTGAGGCTGCAGTACTCCGGCTCCTGGCCACGGTCTATGAAACCCGCAATGATCTCGTCTCGGCCAGGCGCTGCTTGGAACGGGTCATCTCCCTTGACCATCGGTATGCCTTGCCTGAACGGGAAGCCGACGCCGCGCGTGTGGAGAAGCTCTTCCACACCCGGTAACCTCATGCCGTCAAGCCTTCGTCTTCATTCAGCTCCTCCACAACGCCTGTCCAGTATTCTTTGACTTTCGTCAAAGCCGTACTCTGGGAATTGCTAGACAATCGCCGCACCTCTGCTACCTTTGACTCGTCACCCGGTTGATCAAGTTTTCCATTTCATCAACCGACAAATGAGAAACATGGTGTGGGATGTCCACTGCCCTTCGCGTGCTCACAATCGTCAGTCTGTGCTCGCTGATGACCGTGCCGTTGGCCCAGGGCGAAGAAGTCTCTCCCACGATTACGGTCGGCACGCAGGAAGTCGGGCTCACGGCCGGCTATATGTTCTCTCACCGGCTAACCGAATTTCATACGACCAAACAGCATGGCCCGGCCCTGATGCCGTCATGGATGATGACACTCACGGATCCCATCGGCGACAGCTGGTACCGAGGGCAAATATCTGTCGGCGCCGAGATGGTCTATCTGCAGTTTCGCGAACCCATCCTGACCCATGGCGTCGGCTTTACGCCAAGAATCAAATATACGTTCGTCGCGTTGGGTCGTCTCCGGCCTTACGCAGAGTTCACCGGCGGGCCGTTCTGGACCGATCTTGGTGGGAATATTGACGAACAGGCCAACGAGTTCAACTTTGTGCTCTCAGGGGGAGTGGGCGTGTCCTGGTTTCTCACGCCGCAACTCGCCGCCAACCTTGGGTACCGCTTCCATCATATCTCCAATGCAGGAACGGCATTCCCGAATCTTGGACTGAATGCGAGCCTGCCATTCGGCGGGTTCTCCTTCTACTTTTGAGGAAAGGACGCCATGATGCGCCAACGTCTTCGTCCAGTCTATTCCGTGCTCTCCGCGCTGATCGTCGCCGCCACACTGGGCTGTGCGCATACCATCGATGTCACACCTTCCTCCACCGCCAACCAAGGAAGCGCCTCACAGTCCATTGCCGAGAATGACCGGGTGCCCTTTGTGATCGAAGCATTCAGGATGTCGCAGAACGGTTCGCCACAGAACCCTTCGTCTGAGATTGAACGGCGGATTCTCAACAGCCTGCGTGAAACCCGCCTCTTTTCGACACTCGTCCCATTGAGCGGGCAGTATGATGGGGATGGCGGGAAAATGGTGACCGCCAGGCTCGCCATCGATGAAACGATCGACTCCCATCCTGGGGCAACGGCCTTCAAAGGCATCGTCATCGGGGCCTCCATGTTCCTGCTCTCGCCGTTCATCGACTTGGACTACGACTATGCCGCACAGGCAAGCCTAGAGATAGCACGATGGGATGGACGCGTGACTCGTTATGAAGCGCGCTCGTCCGGAACAGCGCATTACAATCTGTTCAGGACCAACCCCGCCATCATCGCAGAACTCAAGGGGCGGGTGTCCGAAGCCTGCCTGCAGGAATTGATGACCCAACTGGTGCATGACACCAACCTGTATCTGGCCAGTCAGACCCCCCTCCCCGCTTCCACGATCCGCACCGTGACTGTGAATGCCCGGCGATCAGGAACCGCTCAGGGAGTTCCTCCCGCTGTCCCGGTTTCGGAGAGTCCGGCTCCATAACCCGCACGCCGTCCAAAGGCCTCGAATGTGCCTCTCAACAATGAGACGAGTCACACGAAGCGGGCGTCACGAGACAGGCTGCGCCTGACGGTCATTCAGGCGTCTGGCCAACTCGACTTTTTCAATGATATAGTGCCCCGCTGGGACACACGGAGACGCGCATCATGGACATCGATGCATTTCGCCTCATGGTTGCGAAACACCCAAAAGGATTTCTCGGCCGCTATGGACTCGGCAATAAAATCCTTCAAGAAAATGGAAATATCGAGGAGGCCATCGAGCACCTCACCATTGCCACGCAATTGGATCCGACCCATGTGGCATCCCATCTGGCCCTGGGTCGTGCGCTGGTCGGATTAGGCAAGCACGCCGAGGCCAAACCCATTCTCGCCGCCGGCATCGAGGCCGCACTCTCGGGGCGATCCAATGGCGGCAAGGACCTGGTACCTGAGATGCAACAGCTGTTGCGCACGCTTGGATGAATACGCCTGTACAAGGAAGGAGTGGCCTGTGAATCTCGACGACGCCAGAAAACGCATCGAAACCGCCGTCACTCAATATGGACAACATGCCGCGCCCGCGATCGATCTCGTCATGGCCGAGGTCCGCTCCGACCTGGGCGCGCGCGCGTTCAATGAGCTGGTTGACGATTTCGATTTAGAGCTGCTGTATAACATCGCGCCGATGGAATCGGACCATTCCACCAGCTAAGCCAAGTAGAACCGTGCCACGGTACAAGACGCAAGTGTCATCTTTGCTGCGTTCCCTCCGCAATCATTTCGCGTTTCACGTTTCACGTCTCACGTCTCACGTCTTCTAAAGATGCCGCTGATCTGGGCCGCCATCTCAGCACACGGGTTTGGCCACGCCGCGCAAGTCGTGCCGGTACTCAACGCGCTGGGTCGCCGCATTCCCGGCCTCCGCACCATCCTCCGCACCACCGTCCCGCCGTCCTTCTTTCAGAACCGCCTGGCCATTCCCTGGGAACTGAGCCCCACCCGACAGGACATCGGCTGCGTTCAGCAGGGCCCCTTGACCATCGATGTCGAAACCACGTGGCAGGAACACGCCCGATTCCATGCGACGTGGGACGACCGGATTCAGGCCGAGGTCGACGCCATGCATCGGGCTCGTCCGGACGTGATTCTTGCCGATACGCCCTATTTGGCCATTGCGGCTGGAGCCGCAGCCGGACTTCCTACCGTGGGATTGGTGAGCTTCACCTGGGACCTTGTGCTCTCTGAATTTCCTGCTCCGCCGAATATCGACGGCGAGACACTTATCCGGGCGATGCGTCACGCCTATGGACAAGCCGATCTTGCGCTGCGCATCACCCCTTCCCCACACATGGGCGTCTTTACACGACTCACCGACATCGGTCCAATCAGTGACCCTGCGCCTTCCGCTCGTGACGCCCTGTTGGCCCGACTGTCCCTCAGGCCAGGCGAACGGACCGTGCTCATCGGATTCGGCGGGATTCCGTTGGGCTCCCTTCCGATGACAGAGTTGGAGTCATTGAGCGGGCATCGTTTCCTCTTCGACGGCCCGGTTCCACCGAACAACCCCAAATTCGTGTCGACACAATCCCTCCCCTTCTCGTTCAAAACGCTGCTGGCTTCCGTCGACCTCATCATGTCAAAACCCGGCTACGGCACCCTCGTCGAAGCCGTGACATTGCGCACACCGCTCGTCTACGTCCGGCGATATAATTTCGCCGATGAGCAACCGCTCGTGGACTATCTGCATCAATACGGTCGCGGCGTGGAATTAGGAGGAGCAGACTTTTCAGCAGGCCGGTGGGAACCGGCCTTGACTGCTGCGGGAAATCTTCCCGCTCCCTCTGTCCCTCCGCCACCGGCATCGGGAGCAGAGGAGGCCGCCGACGTGCTGGCGGCATACCTGTAACCCGCACGCCGGCCATTCACCCTCTTCCGCGGTGGCCGCCCTTCCGCCCATCCCATCACGATTCTCACGGCCACGGGCTTCGTGTTTTGCCCGTTTTATTAGGAGAATCGGGAAAGGATGCTATAGTGATGGACGTATTTTCGTTAGGATAGAAATCGGCAACCAAAAAGAATCTGACCTGTCATCGCTTGGCCATGACCCCTGGCTCATCACAGGCTACCTCGACCATTCCCCCGGCACTCCTGGCTCGCGTGGCCAAGGGAGAACAGCAGGCCCTCAGTCAACTGTACGATCTCTCAAGCACACTCCTGTTCAGCATCGCGCTTCGCATGCTCGGTAATCGCGAAGAAGCCGCCGAATTACTGCAGCAGGTCTATCTCGAAATCTGGAGTAAAGTCGTGCGGCACGATAGCGGCCGGGGCACACCGATCGCCTGGCTGATTACGCTCACCCGGAGCCGCGCCCTCGACCGAATACGGATGCGTGGAACGCGCACGCACGCCGCCACCGTCCACACGCCAAACGGTCAAACGACGCCACCACCGGCGGATCACAATCCGCCCCCATTCGATGCGCCGGCCGATCAGGAATTGCGCACCCACGTCAGCGCCATCTTGGCGGCCCTGCCGCACGCCCAACAGCAAGCCATTGAATTAGCCTACTACGAAGGTCTGTCCTATACGGACATTGCCGTCAGACTCAATCAACCGGCAGAGGCCGCGAAGACTCGCATCAAGCTCGGCCTGGCCAAATTGCGCGAGTCCCTTCGGCACGACTGGGTTCAGAGCGAACGCCCATGACGCACGAAGAATTGGAGGACGTCATTCCGCTGTACGCCATCGGCACCCTGGAACGGGCCGAGCGGCAAGCGATTGAAGCCCATCTCCTGTCCGGATGTGTCCCCTGCCATACGGCCCTCAAGGAGTATCAATCGGTCGCGGTGATGCTTCCATTCGGACTGAACATGACGGCACCGCCGCGCAGCGTAAAAGCCAGAATGATGGCCGCGCGCACGATGACCGTCCCCATGGAACCGGTCGATCAACCGACAGGAAAGCCAAGCCTGGAACCGGGCGAATGGATGAACCATCTGTTCCCGCCGGAGACCTCCTCACGGGCGGAATCCTTCGGATGGACGTTCACCCTGGCTGCCGTCGCGCTGGTCGCCGGAATCGCCTATCTGGCGTGGACGGTCTACAACACCAAGATTAGCGACGACACCGTGAAGTTTGCGCACCTCCAAACGCAACTTGAAGACGGCCATGCCAAACTGGTGACCCAACAACAGCTGTTGAACGAACGCGAACGGACGTTGGCGGAAACACAAGAAGAATTGCAGCGTCAGATGGCAGCCGTGGCAGGGCTCAAAGATCAATTGATTCAGCGCGAAGCCGAGCTGGACGGTTTCAAAGCGCAACTCGCTCAGCAAAATCCCCGGCAACGGTCTATACCGCAAGATGAGTTGGCCGCCCTTCTGCGCACCCCAGCCGTTACGGCGGTGGCATTGGCGGGAACGGAGATGATCCGGCACGCCTCCGGCACGTTATTTTATGACAGCAGAACCAAACGGGCCTTGCTCTACGCACTGAATCTCCCTGCCAACCCCGACGGCACCACGTATCAACTGTGGGCGATGCATGAGAAGCCCACTTCTATTGGGGTCTTCCAGATTGGCACTGGATCCACTTCTCAATTATTCCCCAAACCTGTTCCGGCCTTCGCGAGCGCAAAGAAATTCGCGGTGAGCCTCGAACCCATCGACGGGAGCCCTGAACCAACGGGGCCGCTGTACCTCTTGAGCCAACCCCGGTTATAGCGATACTGTCTCCGGATTCTTCCCTGTGCTAGCATGTCGGGAGCAACACGACCGATCACGAGACGATGCAGCGACACGAGCAGGACCAGCATTTCATGCGGCTTGCCCTTGAGGAAGCCTCGCGTGCGACAACGGTGGGAGAAGTGCCCATCGCCGCCGTCCTTGTGCAGAACGATAGCGTACTGGCATCCGCGCACAACCTCCGGGAATCCCTGCAGGACCCGACGGCTCACGCCGAGATGATCGTCATTCGCAAGGCGGCCGAGCAGTTGCGCTCTTGGCGGCTCACCGGCACCACACTGTACGTCACGCTCGAACCCTGTCCCATGTGCGCGGGCGCGATCGTGCAATCCCGCATCGCGCGACTGGTGTTCGGCGCCTGGGACCCAAAGGCCGGCGCCTGCGGATCACTGTTCGATATCCCCACCGACCGTCGTCTCAACCACCGCGCGGACGTAGTCGGCGGCGTCTTGGAACAAGAAAGCCAGTCACTGTTGCAGGACTTCTTTCGATCGAAGAGGCAAGGGACGGGAGTCGGGCACGACCGTCGCGCGTAACCTCCTTTGCCGCCTACCAGATCCACCTGCTATCCAATTGTTCAGCAACACCATCTTGCCGTTGAGCGTGACGGGTGATATACCGTCTGCACCGACCCTGCACAGGTGGTCTAATGTGGCAGGAGGGTGCTTGCGCGTCCGCCGATTTCCAATGCCCGCGGCTGTACTCCTGATCGTTGTCCTCTCGACGACGGGGTTTCCTCTCTGTGCGGCGGCCATCGATGCAGTTCCTGAAGTGTTTCCGCTTCGTCCGTTCAATTTCGACGTGTCATTCAATCAGCGCACATTTGCGCCACAGGCAAGGGTGATCGCCGTCCAAGCTGGCCTCACCGCCCTTCGGTATGGCGTGCTTGAGGTGAGAACCGTCTACCAATACTACAGCCACCACACTCAGACCTTCACGACCGACCAGCATTCCTTGTACGTCAACCCCCGATGGAATAACTTCATTGACTTGTTGGACTTCCCTCGAGACAAACCAATCAATCGAGTGATTCGGCACCTCCTCTTTGGACCATTGGAAGACCGGGCGGTCCCATACGTCGGCGCGCTCCTTGGTGGGACGCTTCCGGGGAGAGGAGCTGATTCCCCGGGATACCTGTACGGAGGCCAAGTTGGAGTTCGGTTCCCTGTTGCGCGAGGCGTGTCGGTGGATATGGGATTCCAGTATTCGCGGTTTGAAATTGACTTCAAAAGCAAGTCCGATTTATCGGAGCAATGGCTCTTTACCATCGGCATTCGGCTCTGAACACCATGATCGTCGAAAGATCTTACAGCGTTGCGAAAAGCGGTCGTAGGAAATCCCTATACGGCCGAGGAAACACGGGCGCTGGCGCCGCTGTGTTGTTTCTCGTCATACTCGGCCTGCTTCTGCCTGGATGCGGGCTGATCTTTGACGCAGTCGAATTGGCATACCCCTTAACCCGTGATGAGCTATCGACCATTTGTGCTAAAAGACAGATTCGTGTCGGTATTTCCGTCGAACCATTCCGTCCCTTTGTATTTTCGGCGATATACACCAACGAAGGCGTTCGGGTGACCGGACTCGATGTCGAGCTGATTCGTGAAGTGGCTGATGCACTGACCGAGCATTGCGGTGGGCAGCAACCGATCGTGCCCACGTTGCATTTGGTGAGATTCCGTGATCTCTTCCTGGAACTGAACGAAGAACACCTCGATCTTTTTGTCTCATCGTTCAGTGGTAATGTTCCCGGCGGAACCCCTACCGGCCTGTGGTTGTCCATTCCATATTTTCATGGGGCAGGAGTTGGCGCCATGACTCACGACCCGGAAATAGTCGAGAAAGTTCGAGCGCAGTTTCGCAAGCAGACCGGTCGCACCGATACGTTGGCGGCGATCCAGGAGGGGCTGTCCGGCTTGACGGTTGCCGTACAAAATCGAAGAACTCCTCATCTCTATGCAGAAGCCAATCTCCGGAATATTCGGTTGATGGTCTGTGATTCGCTCCCCGCCGCGGTGGAAACAAAAGACCCGCACATCGACGTCATTTTGACCCAATACCCCATCCTCCAATATGTCACCAAGCGAGTCTGGCCTGATTGGCAGCTTCTTGAACGACCGGACGGATCACCCTTGATCCTCTCCCGAGAATCCTTTTCCATCGTCACCGGTGAGCAGAAAAGGCGCCTGCAGTGGTTCCTCAACAACTTGCTGTATCGGCTGGAAGAATCAGGGCGGCTGGCGCAGATGCGAAAACGCTGGCTTGAAGAAGAATACGCACCGACCCGCCGGGCAACGAACGAGGGTCTTCCATTTGAAGTGTCGAAAGTGCCCGACCATTATGACCAGGGCCAATGCCGCATGGCGGGTGGACGGTAAACGACAATGGAGCGTCTATGAAGCTTCCTGCGTGGCTGCTCATCGTCCTCCCCTTTGTGTACCTGCTCCTGTGGCCAGATCTCGGTTTGGCGCAGTCGCATCGGGAAGCAAGTGAACGTACCGCACATTACTTGACTACATTACTGAACGTCGGACGGCTTATCGTCGAGCGTCATCAACCGCTCATCAATGACCCTCAGAAGGGCGATAAAGGCTTTACGCCCGATTTCTTCGAGCGAGAGGCGGTTGAAGAGTTTTTCCGCCAAACGTCGATCGATTTGAAACGCCCCCCCGCCCAGCTCCCCGCTCTGGCGAAAGAATTGCTGCCCATCTTGTTGGAATCCAGCACGCACGTGGTGGCCGATGCACAGTTCGTCATCAATCAACGCGGCATTGGCTATAAGAATTTCATCCCGGCCACGTTCGGCAGCCAGGCCGCTCGAAAGTTTTCCAGCCGCTCGCAGGTCAAGATGAAGCAAACGACGCTGAATCCAAGGAACGTGAAAAACCAGCCTGATACATATGAAGAGCGAGCCTTGAAACAACTGGCAGCACAGCCGTCCTCGACCGGCCCCGTCACCGAGTGGCTCGATGATGGCAAGACCTTACGGACCGTAACCCCAATCTATTACTCACAGGATTGCCTGGTCTGTCACGGCGACCCCACAGGGACGTTGGATATCTCCGGCTATCTTCGGGAAGGCGCCAAGGAAGGCGATCTTGCCGGCGCGATCAGCATTCAGATTCCACTGAACAACCCGTAGGCACCCGGGCCATTGTTGACCAGTGGGTGCGAAATGTTCTTGACTTTGCCGCCGCGAGATCGTGACAATGGCGGCGAAGGGGAAACTAGGGTTCCGGCTTCCTGGACGGGAAGTGTCTGGTCCAAGAGTTTCCGGTCTCGCATGACGAGGCTCCACGGAGGGATAAAAGCCCGGGAGATCATGTACGCAGGTACATGGCCCTTTCGGAACTTAGCCCGCTCGGCAAGGAGGCTTCGTGATGCATCTCCAATCCATCTCTCCCTTCCATAGTTCTCTCCGTACCGGACCGTCAGACCTGCCGCCAAGTCAGGGAGGTCTGCCATGCGCATGACGGATGGTCCGGATGGGCTTGCTTCCGTTTCTGCCACAACGGCTCCCGAGACACTCCATCGCAGCCTCAGCCTCTGGAACAGCCTCACCATCGGCTTTGCGACCGTCTCGCCGGTGGCCGGGTTGTACGCCATCATCGGCATACAGACGGTAGTCACAGGCGGCGGCTGGTTCGCGGCGCTGGCGTTGTGTCTCGTGATGCAGTTGCTGGTGGCGACCGTCTATGCGGAGCTGTCCTCACAGATTCCAATTGCGGGAGGCGCGTACAAATGGGCGAGACAGCTCGGGGGCGCCACTACCGGCACCTATGCAGGAGCCATCTATGTCAGCTCCACGATCGCGATGCTCACCACGACCGCCTACACCGGCGGTGTCTGGCTGGCGATTTTCTTCGGATCAGGAGGCGGAACCGGAGCCAGTCTCGTGATCTGGGGCGCGGTTTTTATGCTGGTCTGCACCATCCTCAACCTCGTCCATGTCTCGATATTTAAGTTTCTGATTTCCCTGGGCGTCTACGCGGAAATCGTCGGGTCGTTTGGGGTTGCCCTGCTGTTGTTTCTCTTTTTCCGACAGCATGGCTTCGCAGAACTGTTCGCGCATCTCGGGACAGGAACCGCTCCCAGCCAGACCGCAGCCTTTCTGGCGGCACTGGCGATTTCCGGTTGGGCGTTCATCGGTTTCGATGCCTGCTCGACCATCGCCGAAGAAACCCGTGAACCCAAGCGGATGGTGCCTCGCGCGATCTTTCTCTCCCTCGTGATGGTGGGAAGCGTCGTTCTATTCAACTCTGCTGCCCTGACCCTCAGCTTCAACCGCGAGGCCTTACAGCAGACAAGTGCCGCGTCCGACCCCGTCACGCCAGTGATCGTTCAGAACATGGGAGCCTGGGCGGAAACCCCTTTTCTGACGATCGTCATGATCGCATTCTTGGCGTGCGGGTCGTCGATGCTGCAGTACACATCTCGTATCGTATTTTCCATGGCTCGTGAAGGCGGTCTGCCAGCCGCCCTCAGTCGGGTGACCGCTGCCGGCGCTCCGCACAATGCCGTACTCTTCACGGTGCTGCTGGCTACGCTCGGATTGCTCTTTGGACTCAACGATGAAGCGGTCGCCACGATCCTGGCGTTTGGGACGGGCGGGTTGTACGCCATGTTTGCGATGACCACGGGAGTCGGACTCTACACCCGTCTCACCGGCCGGTGGGATCCCTCATTGGGTAAGTTGAAGCTGGGCGCCTGGGGATTACTGATCAATGCGGCGGCATTTCTCTGGTCGGTCTTCGAATTCATCAATATCGCCTGGCCGCGCCCCTATGCGGTGTCGCCCGACGCCCCCTGGTGGCAGTTGTGGGCCGTCCCGCTGGTCCTCGGCAGTATCCTGGGGATGACCACGCTGTATGTGCTCTTCGGCAAACCGACAAGGCGCGATGTATTGGTACATCGGAGGGAGTCAGAACAGAGTCACGAATAAAGAGCAGGCTGGTCGATCAGTTGCAACTCGCATGGAGAATTTCATGCTGAGTCGGCAATCAATCTATTACTACTTAGAAAGGAGCACCGATGGCGAAGAAGAGGACATATCAAGGCAAGGTTCCCCTGCACGACAAATACGGGCCGGAGGCAAAGTTCGCGGTCGAAGCGGAAGCACTGTTGCCGACCACAAAGTACGAAGAAGAAGTTGCCCGCGGCCTTGAACTGGGCCTGCAGGGCGCCGATTCCATCAAAGACCGCCGCATTCCCACGTTCAGCCGTGGAGAGCTGCCGCACTTCGCCGGAATCAACACCTTCATCAAATCCCCCTACGTTGAAGATGTCCGCAAGTGTGGGGACTATGATATCGCCATTCTGGGCGCGCCGTTCGATGGCGGGACGACCTATCGAGCCGGCACCAGATTTGGGCCTCAGGGCATTCGCAAGATTTCGGCGCTCTACGGGACGTACAGCTTTGAGCTCGGCGTGGATCTCCGGGAATCCGTGTCCATCTGCGACCTCGGCGACGTCTTTACGATTCCCGGCAACATCGAAAAGACCTTCGATCAAGTCAGCAAGGGCGTCGGGCATGTCTATGCCAGCGGCGCGTTTCCCGTCGTACTCGGCGGAGACCATTCCCTGGGCTTCGCCACCGTGCGGGGAGTGGCTCAGAATATGGGCGGCAAGAAGCTCGGCATTCTGCACTTCGACCGGCATGTGGACACACAGGAAACCGATCTCGATGAACGCATGCACACCACGCCATGGTTTCACGCGACGAATATCCCCAACGTGCCCGCCAAGAATCTTGTCCAGATCGGCATCGGCGGCTGGCAAGCGCCGCGGCCCGGTGTGAAATCCGGCCGTGAACGGCAGACCAGTATCATGACCGTGACCGACTGTGTGGAAATGGGCATCGAGAATGCCGCGAAGCAGGCGCTCGAAGTGGCGTTTGATGGGGTGGATGCGGTGTGGTTGAGCTTCGACGTGGACTGCTTGGATGCCGCCTTCGTGCCGGGCACCGGCTGGCCGGAGCCTGGCGGGTTCTTGCCGCGTGAAGTCCTGAAATTTCTTCAGATTATTGCGGACACGAAGCCGCTCGCCGGCATGGAAATCGTGGAATGTTCGCCACCCTACGACGCCGCGGAGATCACCAGTCTCATGGCCACCAGGGTGATCTGTGATGTGCTCGCGTGCCAGGTGCGGTCCGGCAACCTGCTCAAGCGAAAGCAACAATGAAAGACAGCGCGGATCTCCTGAGCTAAAAACGAAGGCCTTCGGTCAGAAACCGAAGGCCTTCTCAGTACGCTCTGGGCAAGCCCGTTATCCCCCCAGCGTATCGAGGGTTTCCTTGAGGCTCTTGCGGATGCAGGTGAAGATCGGCGTGTCCCGCAGCGTATAGCGCGAGCCTTCCGTCTCCCGTAACGCCATCACCAAGTCCA
>Ga0194120_10003753_pt1 | contig 24343 bp, 20 predicted proteins | sample TA2MahCa65mmetaG_FD_148642 | JGI IMG/M metagenome (GOLD analysis project Ga0194120, IMG submission 148642) | Freshwater microbial communities from Lake Tanganyika, Tanzania - TA2015019 Mahale Deep Cast 65m | ecosystem: Environmental > Aquatic > Freshwater > Lake | place: Tanzania: Lake... | reverse complement strand
CATCACCAACGACGCGATGATCGACTACACCAAGCGGGTCAAGCAGCGCTCGGGGGGCGAGATCGACATCGAGCTGGTGCCGCTGGATGCGGTCGGCTTCAAGGAGGCCGATCTGCTGCGGGTCCTTAAGCAGGGTGTGATGGACGCCACCTTCTTTGCCCAGTTCTATGCGTTCCGCGATGACCCCCTGCTCGCCAACTATCTGCCGACCGGCGGGCTCACGACGCCCGACGACAATATGAAGATTCTCGACATCCAGCATGCCTATGCGACCAAGGTGCTGAAGGACCGCTGGAACGCTGTTGTCGTGACCCCCATCTTCAATCGCTCGGGTCGCGAACTCATCCTGGTGTCGCGCACACCGATGGCGAGCTTGGCGGATCTCAAGGGCAAGAAGATGCGCCACTTCGAGAAGACCGGCCTCATCGCGTTCCAGAACCTGGGAGTCGCCGCGCAGATCGTCGCGCAGGCCGACCTTTACGTCGCCCTGCGCACCGGCGTCATCGATTCCGCGATTCATGGCATCCCCAACGTCAAGAACCAGTCGCTATGGGAAACGACATGCTGCTTCAGCAACATGGTGCCGTTCACCGGCCAGGCGGTCTTGAACGCCATCGTCGTGCCGCAGAAGAACTGGGATCGGCTGAGCGACAAGCAGCGCACCGTCCTTCAGGACGTGGGCAAGGAGCTGTGGGCGGAGCTGCTCCAGGAGTGGCGTGACGGCGACAGGACGCAGCGAGAAACCTTCGAGCTGTTCAAACAGAAGGGCATGAAGGAGATGCCGGCATTCTCGCAGGACGATCGCAAAGCAATTCAGGCCGCCGTGCTCAAGGCCTGGAAGGAAGAGTGTCAACGCCTGGGGCCGGAAGCCCTGGACCTCTACGACCGCGTAGCCAAGGCACTTGGCATCTCGTCCTAGCGGGACGCAGCACGCAGCGAGCCCGGATACGTCAAATGGACCCGGGCTTCGCCGCGTGCGGGGAGGGCGGAGTGTGGTAGCAGCCGCACCCAGCGGCGCCAAAAATGACTGAGCAGCAGCACAAAATCGGCATCAGCAGGATGAAGTGCGGAACGAGACAGGAATGAGCCGTCTGTTCATCCTCGTGGACAGAGCCGAGCGGTCAATCGCCGTCATCGGCCGGCTCATGATGTACGCATCCTGTGCGGCCGTGGTCGGCATCGTCGTACTGCTGGCCGGCAGCAGTTTGCGCCGCTATGTGCTTGGTACGCCGATAACCATGACCGAAGAAATGACGGGGCTTCTGTTCGTCGCCACGTCATGCTGCTGCCTCGTCCACGGTTTCTCCCAGAACCAACATATTCGGTTGATCCTGCTGTGGCAGCACCTGCCGCCGCCGTGGCGGCAGTGGATGGAGATCCTCGGGCAGGCGGTGGCGCTGGCCACGATCGTGATCTTCGTGCGCGAGACCTATGCATTTGCCGAATTCAGCTACGAGCTTGGCTCGCGAACCGACATGACGAACATCCTGATGTGGCCGTGGATGGCGCTGATCCCGGCCTCCCTTGCCGTTCTCGGCGTCGCAATCGCCATACGCACGGTCGGTAACGTTCTACGAGTTTCCTCGGGCATCATGATGCCAAGCACCGCTCCGGAGCCCGATGCACCGCCGCGGGAGCTGCTGTGATGTTCGCCTTCACCATCGCAGGGCTGACGGGCCTCACCCTCCTCACCGGCAACATCCTGGGCATCACGCTCACTCTGTTCGGCTTCGCCGTCTTTCATTTCTATCTCGGCGGCAACTACAGCGCTGTCGGAAACGCCGTCTGGAACCTGCTCAATTCGTATGCCTTCACCGCGGTGCCGAGCTTCATCCTGCTGGGCGAGTTGCTCGGCAAGACAGGCGTGGCCCGCAAGATCTACACATCCCTCTCGCCGCTGGTGGCACGGCTTCCGGGCAAGCTGCTGCAGACCAATATCGTCACATGCACGGTATTCAGCGCGGTCAACGGTTCGTCGTCCGCCACGGTCGCGGTGGTCGGCGCCATCGCGTTCGACGAGCTGGAACGACAGGGCTATGACCGGCGCGCCGTGATCGGCAGCATCGCGGGCGCCGGCACGCTCGGCATCCTGATTCCGCCCAGCGTCGTGCTGATCATCTATGGTTCCTGGCAGGACGTCTCCGTCGGGCACCTGTTCGTCGCAGGCATCATTCCCGGGCTGATGATCTCGGCATTCTTCATGACCTATGTCGCCATCGCCGCCACGTTGAACAGACGCATGGTTCCGGCCGAGGGCGCGGCCGTGCCGCTCGGCAAGGCGCTTCTCATGTCGCTTCATGCCTGGCCGTTCCTCGTGCTGATCCTCGTCATTCTTGGCAGCGTCGCGACGGGCGCCGCGACGCCGACGGAGTCCGCCGCGCTCGGCGTGGTCGCCGCGATCGCGCTCGCCGCCTGTTACCGTGAGCTCACGATCAAATCGCTGTGGTCAGCCGTGGTCTCGACCGTAACCATCTTCAGCTCGCTGGCGCTGATCCTGATCGGCGCGACGGTCCTCTCGCAGGCGCTCGCGCTGTCCGGCATGCCCAAGTATCTCGCCCTGGCCGTGGCCGAGAGCCAGCTCTCGCCGGTGCTGGTCATCTGCCTCGTCTATCTCATGTACTTCGTGCTCGGCTGCTTCTTCGCCGGGGTCGACATGATGCTGATCACGCTTCCCTTCGTCTTCCCCCTGGTCACGGCGCTCGGCTACGACCCCGTCTGGCTCGGCATCGCCCTGGTCATCCTGATCGAGATTGCCATCCTGACACCGCCGGTCGGCGTCAATCTGTTCGTCATCATGGCGGTCACGCGCGGCCGCGTGAGTCTGGCCGAGGCCGCCCGTGCCGCCTTTCCCTACTGGCTGCTGCTGCTGTTCGCCCTCGGCCTGATCACAGTCTGGCCGGGTATCGTAACCTTTCTGCCGCGCCTGGCCTTCTGACCGTCGCGAGGTCCACGGAAACGCGAATGCTCAACTACATCCGCTCGGGCAAGGGGGACGCCGTCGTCCTGCAGCATGGCCTGCTCGGGGGCGGCCGCTACTGGACGCCCCAGATCACTCATCTCCGAAGGTTCTTCGACGTGATCGCGGCCGACCTTCCAGGCTTCGCCGGCAGCCACGCCGAGCCCATCCCCGAGACCATCGCGGGCTCGAGCGCCGCCCTGATGTCGCTGCTCGATACCCTGGGGATCAAACGCTTTTCGCTCGTCGGCCACTCAATGGGCGGCATGATCGCGCAGCAGATCGCGCTCGACCACCAAGACCGGCTCGAAAAGCTGGTGTTGTTCGGCACGGCCGCCTCGGGCGAGCTGCCCGGCCGGTTCGAGACGCTCGAAGGCAGCCTGGCGCGCCTTGCAGCCCATGGTCTTGACCGCTTCGCGCGGGATCTCGCGGCGACCTGGTTCGTCGCCGGCGCGCAAAGTCCCTACTATGAGTTCTGTCTGGAATGCGGCAAGGGCGCGTCGGCCGCGGCGGCGGGCGCCGCGATGCGGGCCGTGCTGTCGTGGAAGGCCGGCCCGGGCCTCGCCGACGTCAAGGTGCCGACGCTGGTCATCTGCGGCGACAGCGACCGCGGCACCGTCCCCGATACCTCGTTTCAGCTCTGGAGAGCGATTCCGGGCGCGCGTCTCTCAGTGATTCCCGGTTGCGCGCACAACGCGCATCTCGAGAGTCCCGACCTCTTCAATCGAATCGTTGGCGATTTTCTGCTCGGCCGGACCTGAGAGACCCCCGAACGCGGTCGGCGGCCGAAGTCGATTGCGGCGCTATCTCCTCTCGAAGTCGATGGCTTCGTCGACCGGCAGGCCCGCGAGATAGCGACGCAGGCAGTCGAGGCCGAGTTCGGTCGCGCCGCGGCGCACCCAGTCGCGACCGCCCTGCATGCGCGCCGGGCGCACGGCATCTCCGTCGGGACCGGCGACCGCGATCGACACCTGGCCGCCGAATTCCAGGCGGTCCGGCCCTTCGTCGAGCGCCACCAGCACGGCGAGCGCATGGCTGGCGCCGTCGCCGGCACGCAGCGCGCGGGCCACGGCGGTGGCGAGTGCCGGCGAAGCCTCGCTTGCATTGGTGGCCAGCCCGACGGCGCGGCCGAGCTCGGCCGCGTCGCGCGCGACGATGCCGCGGCGGAACAGACGCTCGCCGCCCACGAGCGGCGCCAGGCGCGCGGCGATGCTGCCGCCGGTGAACATCTCGGCGGTCGCGACCGCGCCGCCCTTGGCATCAAGGGCGGCGAAGATCACGCCTTCGAGCGTCTGGTCATCCTCGGCGAGCACGAAATTGCCGAGCCGACGGCGCACCTCCTCGACGACGGGCTCGAGCGTCTGCTCGACCGCTTCGGCGCTGGCGCCGCGCGCGACCAGCTTGGTCTCGAGCTGCGGATAATGCGCCTGGAAGCCCAATTTGACCGTGCCGCCGCCGGCCAGCGTCTCGACGCCCTGGAGCATCAAGTCGGCGCGCGCCTCGCCGATGCCGAAGGTGTGGAAGCGCTTCATGCGGAGGACGGCATTGAGGCCGCTGCCCTGGAGCAGGCGCGGGATGATCTGCTCGTCGAGCATGCGACGCATCTCGCGCGGCACACCGGGCGTGAAGAAGAAGCGCGCACGTCCGATCGTCATGGCGAAGCCGCACGCCGTACCGATCGGATTGTCGAGCACCTCGGCGGTCGCCGGCAGCATGGCCTGCTTGCGGTTGTTGGGCGGCATGACGCGGCCGCGTCGCTGGAAATAGCTTTCCATGGTCGTGAGCCATTGCTGGCTCAGCGCGAGCTTGACGCCAGCCGCAGCGGCAGCCATCTCCTGGGACAGATCGTCGACTGTGGGCCCCAGTCCACCATTGACGATCACCGCATCGGCGCGGCTCGCGGCGAGACGAAACGCGGCCAGCAGCGTCTCGCGGTCGTCGCCGACCGTCGTGCCCCAGGTGACGTCAAGCCCGACCTCGCCCAGGCGCTGCGCCATGTGGCTGTAATTGGTGTTGACCGTCTTGCCGGTGAGGATCTCGTCGCCGGTGCAGAGAATCTCGATGCGCATGCCCAACCCCGTGATGGGAGGCCATGATTCACGGATTGCGAAAATCCGGCAAGTGGCGGGAAGGAACATGGCCGACATCACTATTCGTCGTCCTCGCACGTGGTCCAAATGTGATTGAATTGGCCCGGCGCGCGACCTAGCCTTGTTTACGGTCTTCTTGGGGGAGGTTTGCAATGCGCGACTCGATTCGGCGGTTGGCGGCGGCATCGGTGCTGCTGATCGCGTTGCCGGTGGCGGGTGCTCTGGCGCAGGACAAGATCGTGGTGACCTCGTCGGGCGGCGTCTGGCTCGACTCCGCCAAGAACAACTTCGCGACCTGCTTTAAGGAGCGCACCGGCAAGGATCCGGAGATCCTGGTCTCGGCCTCCAACGAGATCATGCAGCGGCTGCGCGCCAGCCCGGGCAATCCGCCTATCCATGTCGCCGTGCTGTCGGAGATCGACGCGATCCGCGCCGGTCAGGAGGGCCTGCTCGACAAGCTCACCGTCGAGAAGGTGCCGAACCTCAAGGACGTGCCGGAAGTGTTCCGCAAGCAGTGGAACGATTTCGCCACGATTCAGAATTTCGGCGCGATGATCGTCATGGTCAATGGCGAGAAGGTGCCCAATCCGCCGCAGGACTGGAAAACGCTGATCGACGAAGTGATCGCCGGCAAATACGGCAAGCGCGTCTCTTTCCCATCGCTGACCATGCCATGGGGCCCGATGTTCACCTGGTTCCTGACCACGCTGTACGACGGCAGCGAGGACGTGGTGTTCCAGAAGTACAAGGCCATGCTGCCCAACATGGCCAAGTACTGGGTGTCGCCGGTCGACGCGCTCAACATGTTCGCCGCCAAGGAGATCGACATCCTGGTCTATTGGGACGGCCGCGCTTACGCCTTCGCCGAGGAGAACAAGTGGGCCAAGGCCTACATTCCCGCGCCGGGCGCCTTCCAATCCGCGGCGATGCTGGCCAAGCCGAAGGGCGCGCCGGAGCTCGCCTGGCAATATGTCGACTGCGTGCTGTCGCCCAAGGCGCAGCTCGGCCATTCGCACACGGTCAAGTACCCGATCGTCAACTCCAAGGTCGAATATCCGGCCGACCTCAAGGCGATCCTGACGCCGCTGGAAAAAGTTCGTCAGCCCGACTTCGCGCGCATCATCGAGCGAGTGCCCAACTGGCTCGATCGCTGGAACCGGGAGATCCGCTGACGCAATGCGTAGGTGGACCGCCGCGCTGCTGATCGGCCCGGCGGTCCTTTTCCTGGTCGGCGGATTCGTCGGACCGCTGACTTTGGCGCTTGGCGAAAGCCTGCGCGGTGGCATCGGCCCCTATGTCAGGATCTTCGGGGATTCCTACTACCTCGAAGTGATCGCCGCGACGCTCGCCCTCTCGGGGACGGTGACGCTCGCCGCGCTCGCCGTGGGCTATCCCTATGCGCTGATCCTGGCGCGCGCGCAGGGCTGGGCCAAGACAGTGCTGCTGTTCCTCCTGGTGGCGCCCCTGCTCGTCAACGTCGTGGTGCGCAGCTTCGGCTGGATGGTCATCTTCGGGCGCAGCGGACTGGTCAACGCGGCACTCGACCTCGTCGGCCTCCCCAAGCTCGACCTGCTCAACAGCTGGACGGCGATCGGCATCGCGCTGGTGCACGTCCTGCTACCGTTCATGGTGCTATCGATTGCGGCCACGCTCGAGGACCTCGACCCGGCGCTCGAAGAGGCGGCGGCGACGCTCGGTGCGCGGCCACTTCGCCGGTTCATTCATATCGTGGCGCCGTTGAGCCTGCACGGCGCCGTCACGGGCGCCATCCTCGTCTTCGCCTTGTGCATGGGCAGCTTCGTCACGGTCATGATGATGGGCGACAACCGGACCATGGTCCTGCCGCTGCTCGTCTACCAGCAGCTCTCGGTCGCCGGTGACGGCGTCTTCGCGGCGGCACTCGGCATGGTGCTGCTGGCGACCGTGCTGGCGGTGTTCTGGCTGCAGGCGCGGGCGGTACGGACGCTGACGCCATGATCCGCCGCCTCTATATGACGCTTGCCGGCGCATTTCTGCTGGCGCCCTTGATCGTGGTCGGCGTGGTCGCGTTCACGTCGGCCTCGTTCGTCAGCTTTCCCCCGCCCGGCTATTCGTTGCGCTGGCTCACGCGGGTGCTTGCCGACCCCTCCTTCATGCGACCCTTGGCCAACAGCATTCTGCTTGGGCTCGCGGCCGCTTGCGCCGCGGCGATCCTTGCCGTTCCGGCCGCGCTCGCGCTGGCCCGCCGGCAGATGCGCCACGCGGCGGAAATCGAATCGTTCCTCCTGTCGCCGCTCAGCCTTCCCGCACTGATCCTGTCCATTGCCCTGTTGTTCTATCTCAGTCGGCTGGGCCTCGGCAGCGGCTTCGCCGGCCTGTTCGTCGGCCACACCGTGGTCGTCCTGCCCTACATGCTGCGCACGGTGCTTGCCGTGGCGCGCGGCGTCGACCCTGCCCTCGAAGAGGCCGCGCACACATTGGGCGCGGATCCCTGGCGCAGCTTCATTCACGTGACCTTGCCGACGCTCCGACCCGGCATCGTCGCCGGCGCGCTGTTCGCTTTCCTGGTGTCGTTCGACGAGGTCGCGGTGGCGCTTCTCATGTCCTCGGTCGGATCCATGACCCTGCCGGTCGCGATCCTCAACCACGTCGCCCACAACTATGACCCGGCGATCGCGGCCATCTCGCTGATCAAGATCGTGCTCGTCATCGCGGTCCTGCTCGCGCTCGAGCTGTTCTTCGGGCTCGACCGGCTGATGCTGTCGCGGGCCCGCCGATGACGCGCGGCAAGCTCGCGGTTACCGGCCTCACCAAGCGCTTCGGGGCGCACGTCGCCGTCGACGGCGTCGACCTCGAGGTCGACGCGGGATCCTTCGTCGCCCTGCTGGGGCCGTCGGGTTGCGGCAAGACGACGCTGCTGCGCTGCATTGCCGGGCTGGCGACGGCCGATGCCGGATCGATTCGCATCGATGGGCGCGACATGTCGGAGCTCCCGCCCTGGCGCCGATCTCTCGGCATGGTGTTTCAGAGCTATGCGCTCTTTCCGCACATGACCGTCGCCGCAAATGTCGGCTTCGGACTCAAGATGCGCGGCGAGGTTGATGGCGGCCGGGTCGGCCGCATGCTCGAGCTTGTGCGCATGAGCGATTTCGGGACGCGGCGCCCGGCGCAACTCTCGGGCGGTCAGCAGCAGCGGGTTGCACTGGCGCGCGCGCTCGTGACGGAGCCGCCGGTCCTGCTGCTCGATGAGCCGCTGTCGGCGCTCGACGCCAAGCTCCGTCTCGCCATGCGCACGGAGCTGCGCGAGCTGCAGCGCCGGCTGGGCATTACGACCCTGTTCGTCACCCATGACCAGGACGAAGCGATGGCGATGGCGGATCGCGTGGCGGTGATGGACCAAGGCAGGATCGTGCAGATCGCCGATCCGGTGACGCTCTACCGCAAGCCTGCCTCGCCGTTCGTCGCCGAGTTCGTCGGGCGCATCAACCGCCTCGACAACATTATCCCCGGCATTGCGTCGCGCATTGCCATGGTGCGGCCGGAGCTCGTTCAGCTTAGCGCAGCGGGCGCGCCATCCGATGGCGCGCGATCTGACCACAGCGACGCGGCGGCCGGGCTGGCCATCGACGGCGAGGTGATCGACCTGGTCTTTGTCGGCGATCGGATCGAGATCCATGTGCGCGCCGGCGATCTCCGCATCCTGTCGACGCGCCAGAGCAGCGGCGAGCCGCCGCCGGCGATCGGCACCAGGGTGCGCGCCACGTGGCGCCGCGACGACCTGCTCGTCTATTGATCGAACCAGCGACGCCAGGCAGGCCAGGACGAGACCATGTCCGCGAGGCGCCCATAGCCCTCGGCCGCCGGATTGCTGCCGTCGCCGGCCTGCGTCAGGCGGTCCCAGGCCGCGTCCGCGCGTAGCGGCGTGTGCAGATCGAGAAACGGCACGCCTAGTTCGGCGGCGACGGCTGCATAGGCGGCGTTGTACTCAGCCTGCCGCGCGTTCGAGAAACGGAACTGGGGACCGGCCAGAAGCTGCGGGTAGGGCCGGGTCTCGCTCATGGGAACCAAGCCGATCCAGAGAGTCGGCTTCCACGCGACCGCCTCGGTCATGATGGCCCGGGCATTGGCGACCGACTGGTCGAGCGGCACGGCGACGCCTTGACCAACGACTTCCTTGGCATCGTTGCCGCCGAAGGCGAAAACCAGGCGGCCATTGGCGGAAGCCGGCAGACGCAGCTCGCATTCGGCACGCCAGCGTCGACGCAGCGAGGTCGTCGGGTCGCCGCGGATGCCGAGATTGTAGATCGTGACGTCGTGTCCGCGCGCCCACTCGCCGGCGCACAGCCGGCCGACCCAGCCGAGCGTCGTCTCGTCGCCGGCGCCGACGGTGAAGGCGTCACCCAGAAAGCAAATCCGGCTGAAGGATCTACGGGCCGGCGGCCAGGTATCGGACATCGGTCTGGCGGGGGTCGGGCGGTGGTCTGGCGGGACGATTCGATGCGGGGCGCGAGCGGCCTGCCGGAAAAGCGCGAAGGCCCCGCCGGACCTCGACAGGGCCGAGGTCCGGCGGGGCCTTTCGCTGGGTACGTCAGCCGATCAGATCGCTTCCTTCAGCTCCTTGGCGGCGCGGAAGGCGACCTTCTTGCTCGCCTTGATCTGGATCGCCTCACCGGTCGCCGGGTTGCGGCCCATGCGGGCGGCGCGCTTGCGGACCTGCATGATGCCCAGGCCCGTGAGACGGACCCGGTCGCCCTTCTTCAGGTGCTTGGTGATCAGACCGACCAGGTCGTTGAGCAGGCCCTCGGCTGCCTTCTTCGGCATGTCGTGCGACTCGGCAACGCTCGCGGCAATGTGCTTGAGCGTCACGGTTGCGGCGGCTTTCGCCGTGCCTTTCGTTGCCATTATCCCTCCTAGGTATCCGTGTGATGCGGCAGGACCGAGAGAATCACGGTCAGGCCCCGATATGCAAGCGCGGAATAGCGATTCGAGCCCGATTTTGCAGGTTTTTTGTGACGGCTAGCTTTCGAGAGCCTTAACGACTCGGGCCGCGAGATCGTCGGGCGCGAGTCGGGTCCAGGTTGCGTTAACCCGAATCCAAAACCGGTCGCCCTCGGGCTCCGGCAATTTTATCCCCAGGGCCAGGGCGCGGGCGGCGACTCGCGCCAAGTGTTGCGAGTCGACGGCACCCGAGACGCTCACGGGGACCAGGGGAAAGATATTGCCGGCATTGGGAAAGTCGGCCAGCCGGGCGCGGCCTGAGCTGACGATCCTGTCGAGCACCGGCCGCGCCAGGACCATGGCCTGGCGCCACGCCGACTCGAGATCGTCGAGAAAGTGCCCGGCCACCAGCGCAATCTGCCAGCTCTGGCGCAGCCCGCCGCCATGACGCCGCCGGTCATGATGGAGACCGTCGATCAACCGGGCGGGGCCGGCCAGCACGGCGCCGAACGGCACGTGCATGTACTTGTAGAGCGAGACATAGACGGTATCGAAGGGCCGAGCGCAGTCGGCGACGGATCGGCCGGTGGCGGCCGCCGCGATGAACACGCGGGCGCCATCCAGGTGGAGGCCGATGCCTTCGGCCCGGGCGAGCGCCACTACCTCGTCGATGTCGCGCTGATCGACCAGCTCGTTGTGGCGCCGGCGCACCGGCGTCTCGATCGAGATGGCGCCGAAGGGTACCGCGACCCGCGCGGTCGTCGCGCGCTGAAGCTCGGCGCGGACGGCGGCCGCGGTGAAGCCGGCGCCGTGGTCCTGGACCGGCACCAGCTTGAGCCCGGCCACCAGTTCGCAGCCATCGCCCGTGTCGTTGAGGACGTGGCTGTCCGTCTGCACGATCACGCGGCGGCGCCCCACACCGTTTGCGGCAGGTCCCGCCAAGCGATCGAGCGCGAGCATGTTGGCGAGCGTGCCGGTCGGCATGACGATCGCGCGTTCCTTGCCGAGGAGACCCGCGATGCGCGCCTCGAACTCGGCGACGATGCCGCCGATGCTGAATGTGTCGGCCGCCACGTCGCGACCGCGCGTGAGCTCGGCGAGCAATTGGGCGTAGGCGGCAGGCGACAATTCTTCGCCGTCGGACGCGAGTGTGACGACCGGCGCGACCGGTGAAGGCTTCAAGGCTACCGCCATGCGGATGTTCCCCCGTTTCGCCGAAGCCTAGACCCGGCGCCACACGCTGGCGAGCCATGGCTGCTGGTCGCGCGGCTGGCCATCAGGCCGGTAGTAGTGACGGATCTCGGCGAAGCCGGCTGCCGTCACGATTTCGCGCCAGGTTTCCCAGTCGAGGAAGGCGCCGTAGCGCTCGCCGCGCCAGCCCTCCCAATTGTCGCCGCGTGGATTGGAGCTGAACAACACGCCCCGCGGCTTGAGCGCTGCACGCAGCTCGCCGAGAACGCGCGGCAGTTCGCGCCGTGGCACGTGGAACAGCGAGGCATTGGCGAACACGCCGTCGAAGTGCTCCGCCGGCAGGTCGAGCGCCAAGAAATCCTGGTGCAGCACCTCGCAGCCCGCGTGCTGGCGCGCCATGGCGACGAATTCGCGCGCGCCGTCGAGGCCAACCGGCTGATGGCCGAGCGAGCGGAAATACTTGAGATCGCGCCCTGGGCCGCAGCCGAAATCGAGGATGGCGAAGGGTGGCTGGCCCTCGATCGCGTCGAGCAGGGCGCCCGTGTTCTGGCTGACGTCGTGATCGCGCGTTCCGGCCCAGAAGCCGGGCGCCGAGCGGTCGTAGTGCGCGATGGTCCGCGCGGAGATGTGCTGGAGATCGATATCGACAGATGCAGCTAGAGGCTTTGTGTTCATCAGCGACCGACGAGCTTGGGCGTGTCCGCCCGGAAAGCGCATCGTCCCTCTTAACTCACTTCAACCGAATGTCTCGTCTCGCTTTCGAACAAGCACGAGGTCGACCGTTCCACCATGAGTAAGTCGTACGACCTTACGCCTGGTTCGCTTTAGCGTATCGGAAACCCAAACGACCTCACGAGTTGCCCCTTGAGCTTCCGTGAGAGCGAAAATCCGTTGCGGATTGGCCCAGGAATACGCGTCGAGGTTTGCATTCTCGACAATCCCCATCGCCGCCAACTCGCGCGCATCCAAGGTGCCGGGATCGATAGGATCGACCTCTTTCATCTTTGCGAGAGCGATCAGGTCCTTCACGACCTGGTAAGCAAACTGGATCGTCATTGATCGACCCTCAATACCGTCCATAGTGGGCCATCAGCCCCTATTCCTTCAGATCCGCCCACAGCTCCTTGACCTTGGCGAAGAAGCCGGCGGATTCGGGGCTGGTCTTGTCGTTGCCCGCGGCCTCGAATTCCTTGAGCAGCTCCTGCTGGCGCTTGGTCAGGTTCTGCGGCGTCTCGATCGTCGCCTGAATGTAGAGGTCGCCGCGCGCCGGGCTGCGGAGCACGCTCATGCCCTTGGCCTTGAGGCGGAACTGGTGGCCGGTCTGTGTCCCGGGCGGCACGGTCACGCGCGCGCGCGCGCCATCGAGCGTCGGCACCTCGATGGCGCCGCCGAGCGCCGCCGTGGTCATCGGAATGGGCACGCGGCAATAGACATTTGCGCCGTCGCGTTGGAAGAAGCGATGCGGCTGAATGGTGAGGAAGATGTAGAGATCGCCCGCCGGTGCGCCGCGCAAACCTGCCTCGCCCTCGTTGGCGAGGCGGATGCGGGTGCCGTCTTCGACGCCCGCCGGTATCGAGACCTGCAGCGTCTTTTCGCGGCGCACGCGGCCGGCGCCGCCGCAGCCCTTGCACGGCTTCTCGATGATCCGGCCGGCGCCGGAGCACACCGGGCAGGTCCGCTCGATGGTGAAGAAGCCCTGCTGGGCGCGCACCTTGCCGTGGCCGCCGCATTGCTGGCAGGTGACCGGCTTGGCGCCGCGCTCGCCGCCCGAGCCCTGGCATGACTCGCACACGGCGGAGGTCGGCACGCGGATCTGGGCCTGCTTGCCTTTGAAGGCGTCCTCGAGGCTGATCTCGAGATTGTAGCGGAGATCGGCTCCGCGCCCGGCACCCTGGCCGCGCCGACCGCCCATGAACTCGCCGAACATCTCGTCGAAGATGTCGGCGAAGCCCGAGGCGAAATCGAAGCCACGTCCGCCCGGCCCGGCGCCCGCGGCCGCGCCCTCGAAGGCGGCGTGGCCGAAGCGGTCATAGGCAGCGCGCTTCTGATCGTCCTTGAGGACGTCGTAGGCTTCGTTGATTTCCTTGAACTTGTGCTCGGCGGCGGTATCGCCCGGATTGCGGTCCGGATGATACTTCATGGCCATCCTGCGATAGGCCTTCTTGATGTCGTCGGCGTTCGCGCCGCGCTCGATGCCGAGAAGTTCGTAAAAGTCGGTCTTGGCCATGGTGCAAGCTGAACGGCGCGTGGGGCCGCAGAATAGCCGAGTTTGCGTTCTAGGCGAGGGTCATCGGAGGCGACCGACGGACGGCGCAGATAGGCGACCGCCCCGACAGCGTGACGGCTGAACGGGGCGGTTGCGCGTCATGTCCGCGGGGTAAAGCCGGCGATCACGCCGACTTGCCCTTCTTCTTGTCGTCGACTTCCTCGAAGTCGGCGTCGACCACCTTGCCGTCATCGGCCTTTCCCTTGCCGTCGCCAGCGCCAGCTCCGGCGCCCGGGCCGGCACCGCCCGGACCCGCTCCTGGCCCGCCCTCGGGTCCGCCTTGGGCACCGGCCTGCTGGGCCTTGTACATGGCCTCGCCCAACTTCATCGAGGATTGGGCCAGCGCTTCCATCTTCTGGCGCATGGCGGCGACGTCGTCGGCCTCCTTCGCCGTCTTGAGCGCGGCGATGTCGGCCTCGATCGCCTTCTTTTCGGCCTCGCCGACCTTGTCGCCGTTCTCCTTGAGCGTCTTCTCGGCGGTGTGGATCAGCGTATCGGCCTGGTTGCGCGCCTCGACCAGCTCACGCTTCTTCTTGTCGTCGGCGGCATGGGTTTCGGCATCCTTGACCATGCGCTGAATGTCGGCGTCGCTCAGGCCGCCCGAGGCCTGGATGCGGATCTGCTGCTCCTTGCCCGTCGCCTTGTCCTTGGCCGAGACGTTGACGATGCCGTTGGCATCGATGTCGAAGGTGACCTCGACCTGCGGCACGCCGCGCGGCGCCGGCGGGATGCCGACCAGATCGAACTGGCCGAGCAGCTTGTTGTCCGCCGCCATCTCGCGCTCGCCCTGGAAGACGCGGATGGTGACCGCGGTCTGGCCGTCCTCGGCGGTGGAGAAGACCTGGCTCTTCTTGGTCGGGATCGTCGTGTTGCGGTCGATCAGACGCGTGAACACGCCGCCCAGCGTCTCGATGCCGAGCGACAGCGGCGTCACGTCGAGCAGCAGAACGTCCTTGACCTCGCCCTTGAGCACGCCCGCCTGGATCGCGGCTCCGATCGCCACCACCTCGTCCGGGTTGACGCCGCGGTGCGGCTCGCGCCCGAAGAACTTCTTCACGGTCTCGATGATCTTGGGCATGCGCGTCATGCCGCCGACCAGGATCACCTCGTTGATCTCGCCGGCGGTGAGGCCTGCGTCCTTGAGCGCGTTCTTGCACGGTTCGATCGTCTTCTCGATGAGATCGTCGACCAGCGCTTCGAGCTTGGCGCGCGTCAGCTTGATGTTGAGGTGCTTCGGCCCGGCCTGGTCCGCCGTGATGAAGGGCAGGTTGATCTCGGTCTGCATCGAGCTCGACAGCTCGATCTTGGCCTTCTCGGCAGCCTCCTTCAGACGCTGCAGCGCAAGCTTGTCCTTGCGCAGGTCGATCGCCTGCTCCTTCTTGAACTCGTCGGCCAGATAGTCGATCACGCGCGCGTCGAAATCCTCGCCGCCGAGGAAAGTGTCGCCGTTGGTCGACTTGACCTCGAACACGCCGTCGCCGATCTCGAGCACGGAGATGTCGAAGGTGCCGCCGCCGAGGTCGTAGACCGCGATCGTGCCGCTGCCTTTCTTCTCCATGCCGTAGGCGAGTGCCGCCGCGGTCGGCTCGTTGATGATGCGCAGCACCTCGAGGCCGGCGATCTTGCCGGCGTCCTTGGTCGCCTGGCGCTGGCTGTCGTTGAAGTAGGCGGGCACGGTGATGACCGCCTGGGTCACCTTCTCGCCGAGGAAGGCCTCGGCGGTCTCCTTCATCTTCTGCAGGATGAAGGCGCTGATCTCGCTGGGGCTGTACTGCTTGCCGCGCGACTCGACCCAGGCGTCGCCGTTCTTGCCCTGGACGATCTTGTAGGGCACCAGGCCCTTGTCCTTGGCGACCATCGGGTCGTCGTTGCGGCGGCCGATCAGCCGCTTGATCGCGAAGAAGGTATTCTCGGGATTGGTCACGGCCTGGCGCTTGGCGGCCTGGCCGACGAGACGCTCGCCCGATTCGGTGAACGCCACCATGGACGGGGTGGTGCGGGCGCCCTCGGCGTTCTCGATGACGCGGGCGGCCTTGCCCTCCATCACGGCAACGCACGAATTCGTCGTGCCCAGATCGATGCCGATCGCTTTGCTCATATTTCCCTCGCTCTTGTCTGGCAGATCCCCGCGGCCCAATCACGGCACCGGCGGGACCCCCGGCAATGGGTAGATGGGTTATAAGGACTTGATGCTCGTGGGGTTATATAGGCGGGGATGCCCGGCGCTGCAACGGGTTGGTCATCAAGATTCGCGGCTTTTGGCCCCTGCTTTGCACGCCGGGCGCAGGGGGTATGCAGCCGCGGGGGAGCGGCCGCCTCGCGCCCGGCACGCGGCCGCGAGGCCGCTCCAGGTCGCGCGCCAGGCAGCCGCTGAGCCTCATTTTGCCGGAATCGGCCGGTACAAAGGCGTCGTCAGGGCCCGGTCATGATCATCTCGGCGAGCTATAGAACGGACATACCTGCCTTTTACGGCACCTGGTTCATGGCCCGGCTCGATGCCGGCTTCTGCCGCGTGGTCAACCCTTATGGCCGGCAGGTAACCGAGATCCGGCTGACGCCCGGCGCGGTCGACGGCTTCGTTTTCTGGACACGAAACCCCGGGCCCTTCCGATCGGCGCTGACCGAGGTGGCCCGCCGTGGCTACCCCTTTGTCGTGCAGATGACGGCGACCGGCTATCCGCGCGCGCTCGAAAGCTCGGTCATCGACCGCGAGCGCGCCGTGGCGGAGATCGCCCAGCTCCATCAGCGCTTCGGCCCGCGGGTCGCGGTCTGGCGCTACGACCCGATCCTGGTCACCTCGCTGACGCCGGTCGAATGGCATGTCGAGAATTTTGCCGCTTTCGCCCGGGCGCTGCGCGGCAAGATCGACGAGGCCGTGGTGTCCTTCGCGCAGATCTACCGCAAGACCGCGCGCAACCTGGAGATGGCCGCGCGGCGCCACGGCTTCACCTGGCGGGATCCGTTGGTCGGCGAGAAGCACGCGCTGCTGGCGCGGCTCGCCGAAATCGCGGCCGAGCAGTCGATCCGCCTCACGCTGTGCACCCAGCCGGAGCTCGCTGCCGACGGTTTGCCACCCGCGCGCTGCATCGATGCGGCGCGGCTTTCCGACGTCGCCGCGCGCGACATTTCCGCGCGCGAGAAAGGCAACCGGCCGGGCTGTCTCTGTGCGGAGTCGCGCGACATCGGCGATTACGACACCTGCCCGCATGGCTGCGTCTACTGCTACGCCGTGCAGTCGCCGGTGCTGGCGCGCCAGCGCCACAAGGCGCACGACCCGGCGCGTGCATCACTGACACCCGAAACAGAGCCGGTCGCCTAAGCCGAAGCCACAGCCGGGGGACACGCCATGAAGGCGCATTTCCAGCAATTCGCCGCCTACAACCGCTGGGCCAATGCGCGGCTCTACGAGGCCGCCCTCAAGCTCGACGACGCCGATTACCGGCGCAATGTCGGCGCTTTCTTCGGCAGCATCCACGGCACGCTCAACCATCTGCTGGTGGCCGACCGGATCTGGCTGAAGCGGCTGACCGGCATTGGCGATCATCCCGAGAAGCTCAATGCCATCATGCACGAGGAGCGGCGCACGCTCGCGCTCGCACGTGCCGAGGAAGATGATCGGATCGTCGCCTATGTCGCGTCGCTCGATGGTGCCGCGCTCGCAGCCAGTCTCGCCTATGCCAACACGCGCGGCGGCCAGTTCACACAGAAGCGCAGCGACATTCTCGCGCACCTGTTCAATCACCAGACCCACCATCGCGGCCAGGCCCATACCATACTGTCGATCCTGACAGGAGAGGAGCCGCCGCCGCTCGACCTGATGGGCCTGCTGCGCGGCGCGCCGGCGCCCGACTTGCGCGCACTGGCCGCGGCGATGCCGGCCTGATCCGGCACCAGCGGGTCAGGCCAAGCGGGCCGGGCCAAGCGGGGCGGGCAAACCATTGCGCATTGTCTGTTACTGCCGACAGCCCCATTCCCGCTAAAGCACGAAAAGGGGACATTCAGAAAAGGGGACATTCATCTTTTAAGAATAGAGGAATGTCCCCTTTTCTGCCCGCATGCCGCCATCTCGGGTTGCGGGTTGGCCCAATCTGGGCGTGCCACGCCCAGATTAGGCCGTCGTGTCGATCTTGGCGGAGGCCTGCTCGGCGCTGCCCTTGGCGACTCCGACGAGCGCCGGCCGGAGCAGCCGGTCATGGATGACGTAACCGGGCTGCAGCACCTGGACGACGGTGCCGGCGGGCTGGCCCGAATTCTCGACCTCGAACATCGCCTGGTGACGGTTGTGGTCGAACTTCTCGCCCTTGGGGTCGATCTTCTGCACCGCATGCTTGGCGAGTGCCGCCAGGAACTCGCGCTCGGTCAGCTCGATGCCGGCGACCAGCGTCTTGAGCGGGCCTTCGGCAGACTTGGCTTCGGTCGGGATGCTGTCGAGCGCGCGCCGGAGGTTGTCGGCGACCGACACGACGTCGCCCGCGAATTTGGCGACGGCATACTTGCTCGTGTCCTCGCGCTCGCGCTCGGTGCGGCGGCGCAAATTCTCGCTGTCCGCCAGGGTGCGCAGCAACTGGTCCTTCAGCTTGGCGATTTCGGCCTCGAGCGGAGCGATGCGCGGATCGGACGCTTCCGGTCCCGGGGCCGCATCCGGCGCCGCCGTGGCATCGGCGCCCGAAGCGGCGCCAGCCATATCGTCATTGCTGGGCTTTGGGGTCTCGACCATGAGTCCCTTCTCGTTCGTGGTTGGAGATTGATTGCTGGAATCGTTCCGGCCAAGAGATAAGACGCCGACCTCAGCCGATCAACCGCCCGATCAGCTTGGCAGTGAAATCGACCATCGGCACGATACGGGCATAGTTGATGCGGGTCGGCCCGATCACGCCGATCGCGCCGACGATCTGCTCGCGGCTGTTGACGTAGGGCGCCAGCACCATCGAGCAGCCGGCAAGGCCGAACAAGCCGTTGTCGGCGCCGATATAGATCTGTACGCCCTCGCCCTGCTGGGTTGCGTCCAATAGCCGCAGCAGCGTGTCCTTGGTCTCGAGGATCTGGAACAGCGCGCGGATGCGCTCGAGGTCTTCGATGGCGGTGACGTCATCGAGCAGGTTGGCGCGGCCCCGCACGATCAGCATGCCGTCCTTGGCGCCGCCTGCCCAGGTCGCGAGCCCCGCCTCGACAACGCGCGTGGTCAGCTCGTCGACGGCCGCGCGCTGCTGGTCGAGCTCTTGCTGGATCAGTGCCCGCGCTTCCGCAAGCGTGCGTCCGCTGAGCCGCGCATTCATGTAATTGCCGGCCTCGATCAGCGCCGAGGGCGGCACCCCGGTCGGCAGATCGATGATGCGGTTCTCGACAATGCCATTGTCGGTGACCATGACGACGAGCGCGCGCCCCGGACCGACATTGACGAATTCGAGATGCTTGAGCCGCGCCTCGGTCTTGGGCGCGAGCACCAGACCAGCGCAGCGCGACAGGCCCGATAGCGCCTGGGTCGCGAGCTCGAGGGCCTCCGGCACACTCTTGCCAGCCATAGCGCACTGGCCCTCTATGGTGGCCCGCTCGTCTTCGGACAGACGGCCGACCTCGAGCAGGCCGTGCACGAACAGCCGGAGGCCGGCCTCGGTCGGCAGGCGGCCGGCCGAGGTGTGCGGCGCGTAGAGCAGGCCGGCCTCCTCGAGGTCGGCCATGACGTTGCGGATCGTGGCTGGCGACAGCGTCTGGCCCAGCCGCCGCGACAGCGTACGCGAGCCGATCGGCTCACCGCTCTCGACATAGGCCTCGACGATGTTGCGGAAGATCTCGCGCGACCGTTCGCTCAGTTCAGAAATCATGGCTTTCGCGTGATGGCCGGGCGGAAAATCGGCTCCAAGCCTGGGTTCCGGGGGCCTTGCTGGGGAATGTAGTGACCACCCCCTGGACAGTCAATCCGGGCGCAGCCATGGGCCGCGCCCTGCCGGCAGGCGTGCCGTCGCACGCGGGCGCCGCCATGGCCCGCGCCCTGCCGGCAGGCGTCCCGTCGCACGCGGGCGCAGAAGCGCCGTCCGTCAATCTTGGCGACACGGCAGCGCTCATTGATAATCGTCCCTTGCCTTGCCTTGCGGTCCCGGAGCCTGCCATGGCCACTGTCTCAAACGATGCACTCAAACTGCTCAAACGGCTGGCACATCCGATCTGGCTGTTCGACGGCAAGAGCAAGGATAGCCTCTGGTGCAACGACGCGGCGCGCAAGCTGGGCAAGGGTTCGGCAGTCATCGGCACGATCCGCGGATCGACGTGCAAGATTTCGTGGACCCAGTCCAGGACGGAGCGCAAAGCGAAAACGAGCGGCACGCCACGAAAGGCGGCGTGGCGGCGCGTGTCGCTGCCCGATGGACGGCGGGCCTGGCTGGTGGAGATCGGCGCGCGCGGCGATGGCGCCGGGAAATTGGATCACGAGCGCCGCAAGCGGCGCGCCGTCGAGCGCAGGCTGCGCCAGACCATCGCCGCCGAGCGTGATGCCCGCGCACAGCTCGACACGGCACAGCGTCGCGCCGAAGACGAGTTGCGCCGCGCGCGCGCCGCGGCGGAACAGGCACGCACCGTCCTGACCGAAGCGCTCGAGAGCACCTCCGAAGGCTTTGCGCTCTACGGTGCCGACGACAGGCTGATCGTGTGCAATGGCCGCTACCGCTCCTTCTATCCCGAGGCTGCCTCGATCATCGTGCCAGGTGTCGCCGTCAGCGAGGTCATCCGCGCACTTGCCGAGCACCGTCAGGTCATCGACACGATCGACGATCTCGACGATTACGTCGCCGCACGCTTGCGCAGCTTTCGGGATGCAGAGCCGGTCCACGAGGAGCGCCTGGCCGATGGAAGAACGCTCCGCATCACGCGCCGACGCACCGCGAGCGGCAACGTTGTCGCGATCCTGGCCGACATCTCGGACCTCAAGCGCACCGAGGAGAATCTGCGCCTCAGCCGGAGGACGCTGCGCTCCGTCGTGAACGCCATACCCGCGGCGATCAGCGTCAAGGACCGCGCGCTGACCTACACCTACACCAACCAGTACTGGTCCAACACGATGGGCGTGCCGATGGAGCAGGCGCGCGGCCTCGTCTCGGAAGCCGTCTACAACCGACCCGACAGGTCCAAGGGCAGGGACATGGACCTGCACGTCCTCGCCACAGGCGAGACCGTGCCGCCCTTCGAGGAGCGCGGCGCGGTGCCGGGCCACGAGCCACGCGACTGGCTCATCATCAAGGCGCCAATCAAGGACTCGCGCGGCAACGTCACCCATGTGGTGACCGTATCGCTCGATATCTCCGACCGGCGACGGGCCGAGGAGGAGTTGCGCGAGGCGCGCCGGGCGGCGGACGAAGCCAAGGCACTGCTCGACGACGCGGTCGAGAACATGTCTGAAGGCTTCATCGTGCTCGACCGTGACCGCAGGATTGTGCGCGTCAATCGCCGATATCTCGAGATGATGCCGTTCCTGCGCAGCCGCGTCCGGCCGGGTGTCCATGTCAGCGACATCTTCGAGGGCTTTGCCGACGAGCTGGGGTTGGACCCTGGTTCGCCCGAGCGCCAGGGCTACGTCGACGCGCGCGTGGCGATTGTCCACGACGCCGTAGCCGAATACGAGCTGCCCGTGCCCGGCGGCCGCACGCTGGTCGTGACGCGTCACCTGCTGTCGAACGGCGGCTCGGTCGGTCTGCTGCGCGACGTGACCGAACGGCGACGCGCGGAGCGCGAATTGACGCGAGAGCGAGCGATCCTGCGCGCAACGCTCGACAGCATCGACGAAGGCATCACCGTCTATGACGCAGCCTGGCGGCTCATCGCCTACAACCGCTTTGCCCTCGAATTGCAGCATCTGACGGCGGCCGAGTGCTACGGTAATCCGACGATCCACGAGCTGCGCGACATCGCATGGCAGGGCGGCGCCAAGCCCGTACACACCGAAATCGAGTATGCCGAACTCGATGCGCGCACCCGCAATGCCACGGAACCGTTCCGCTTCGAGCGCGAGCGCGCGGACGGAACAATCATCGAGGTCTACACCGCGCCGACCGATGACGGCGGCTTCGTGCGGACTTACAAGGACATCACGGTGCGTCGGCGCTACGAGCTGGAGTTGGCCGAAAAGACCGCGATTCTGGAGGGGGCGCTCGACCAGATCGACGACGGCTTCGCGGTGCTCGACAGCAACCAGGTCTACATCCTGACGAACCGCGCCTACGTGCGGAATGCCGGCATTCCGCCGGATTTCATCAAGCCGCGCCAGACCTCCGGCGTCGAGGTGCTCGAGATCATGGCGCGCCGCGGCGATTTCGGTCCTGGCGATCCGCTCGAGCAAGTTCGTCAAAGGGTCGTCGACTACAGGCAGCACCTGCAACTGCCGCCCGAGCACGACACCGCCATCATTTTCGAGCGGCGCACGCCGGAGGGGCGCACCATCGAGACGCGCGCCACCCGTCTGCCCGGCGTCGGCCGTGTGCTCATCACGCGCGATCTGACGGATACCCGGCGCGCCGCCGAGGAGCTGCGCCAGGCGCGCGATGCCGCCGAGGCGGCCAACCGCGCCAAGTCGCAGTTCCTCGCCACCATGAGCCACGAGATCCGCACGCCGATGAACGGCGTGATCGGCGTGCTCGAGCTTCTGAGCAAGACGCGGCTGGACGCCGAGCAGCAGGAGCTAGCCGCGGTGATCGCGGAATCGGCGACGGCGCTTCTCAAGATCATCGACGACATCCTCGACGTATCGAAGATCGAGGCTGGCAAGCTCGAAATCGAGCGCGTGCCCGTCGAGCTGGTTCCCCTGGTCGAAGGCGTCGCCGATACGCTGGCCTCACAAGCCCAGCGCAAGCAGCTGTCGCTGGTCACCTTCATCGCGCCAGACGTGCCCGCGGCGATCTGGAGCGATTCGGTGCGTCTGCGCCAGATCCTGTTCAATCTGCTCGGCAATGCCATCAAGTTCACGTCGGATGGTCACGTCAGCGTCGAGGTGACCCGGCGCGCGGGCAATGGCAGCACAGCGGCTGCGCAACTTCGTTTCGAAATTTCCGATACCGGCATCGGCCTCGACGAGACGGCTCGCCACCGGCTGTTCCAGCCCTTCGTACAGGCCGACAGCTCGACGACGCGCCGGTTCGGCGGAACCGGCCTTGGCCTTTCGATCTGCCGCCGCCTGGTCGAGCTGATGGGCGGCGAGATCGGCGTCGACAGCGAACCGGGACGCGGCTCGACATTCTGGTTCACCTTGCCGGTATCGGCAGCCCCCGTGCTGCAGCCGGACGGGGTGCCCAACCTTGCGCGCCAGCGGGTTCTCGTCGTCGAAGACGACGCCCTGACCCGGAAACTGCTGCGCGCCTATTTGTCCAACGCAGGCGCGGAGGAAGTCTCGGCCGTGTCGACCGGTGCCGAAGCACTCACCGAGCTGACGCGAGCCGCACGCGCGGGCCGGCCCTTCGACGCCGCTGTGATTGATCACCGCCTACCCGACATGACCGGCGACGCCATCGTCGCGACTTTCGAGGACGGCGTCAGCCCGCGCTACATCCTCCTGACAGCGTTCGACAGCCCTGGGCAGCGTCAACACCTGCTGTCGCTCGGCTTCTCTCGCTATCTGACCAAGCCCGTGCGGCGTGCGGCGCTGCTGCGCGCCGTGCTCGGCCTGGAGGACGAGGCGCGGAGCAGCGAGATCGGCTCCGACGCCGCAGCGCCGCTGCGCCAGGCGCCCGACCGGCAAGCTGCGCTCGAGGCCGGCCGGCTGATCCTCGTCGCCGAGGACAACGCGACGAACAGGATGCTGGTGAGCCGGCAGCTCAATCACCTCGGCTTCGTGGCCGACCTGGCCGAAGACGGCCAGGTAGCCTTCGACAAGTTCGGGACCACGCGCTATGGCCTGATCATCACGGACTGCCATATGCCGAACATGGACGGGTTCGAGCTGACCGCCGCCATCCGCCGGCGCGAAGGCGAGCTTGGCACGCCCCGCATGCCGATCATCGCCATGACCGCCAATGCGCTCGAGGGCGAGTCGGAGCGCTGCATGGCGGCCGGTATGGACTGGTTCCTGCCGAAACCGGTGACGCTTGCCCATATCTCGGGCGCGGTATCGCGCTGGTTCCCGACGGAATCCCCGGGCGAGTCGCCCGACAATTCGAAACCGGCCGCGACGGCGCAGAGCGGGCCCGCCGCTGCCGTGCATGCACCACCCATCGATTTCGACGGCTTCCGCCAGTTGGTCGGATTGGCGGGCGACCAAGCATCCGAGTTCCTCAGGCAGTTCGTTGCCGAGCACCCGGCCATGATCGACGACCTCGCACGGGCGGTCAGCGAACGCCGGCGCCGGGATGCGGCCAAGCTGGTGCACGCCGTCAAGGGCGTGGCGCGAACCATCATGGCCAATGAGCTCGCCGGGCTGTTCGCCGACGTCGAGGCGGCGATCAAGCGCGACGACTGGGACGGCGTCGATCGGATCTGGCCCGCGATCCGGCCGGCGTTCGACCGGATCGAGCAGTTCGTGGCAGGGTTGCGATAGCCGGCTCGGGGGCGGGGGCGCCACGCCGGAGGATAGCCGGCGAGCGGCCGGAATCCCGTTCGACACGACGGACGCGGCCGATTTGCGGCGCTCCAACGGGACAGCACAAGGGTGGACCGGCAAGGCCTGACGGAAGAGACGACAGCACAACCGACCGCGTCGAACAGTGGGGTTCGGATCCAACTGACCAAGACGGCGCTCGGCTGGGTGGCCGACCTCCCGGACCGCCCCAAGTACCGCGCTCGAAAGAGTTGCGCAGTTTGCCGCAGGTTTGCGATAACGGTTGCAACGGGGGGGGTGTCGGTAGCGCGTGAAGATGTCCGCGTCTTGTAGCACATCATATGTCCACTGCTGATGATGTTGGGCCGGTGGGGTTGTGGGTAACGCGGAGCGTTATCCACAAATCCACC
>Ga0194120_10003750_pt1 | contig 24355 bp, 27 predicted proteins | sample TA2MahCa65mmetaG_FD_148642 | JGI IMG/M metagenome (GOLD analysis project Ga0194120, IMG submission 148642) | Freshwater microbial communities from Lake Tanganyika, Tanzania - TA2015019 Mahale Deep Cast 65m | ecosystem: Environmental > Aquatic > Freshwater > Lake | place: Tanzania: Lake... | reverse complement strand
GCTCATGCCGTCTCGAACCACCGCATCGATCACCCGATCACGCAAATCTTGAGAATATGATCCACCCATCCCCGCTGGCCTCCGCCCAGCCAAAAGGTTGAATCAAAACAACCGCGATTCGGGAATCCCCTCCGAGTCAGCGTAATTGCAAAACGCTCTAGCCCGCAAGCTTGGCGACGAGCGCGTCCGAGACCTCGAAATTGGCGTAGACGTTCTGAACGTCGTCATTGTCCTCGAGCAAGCCGACCAGCTTGAGGACTTTCTCGCCCGACTCATCGTCGACCTTGATCGTATTCTGCGGGCGCCAGGCGAGCGCCGCCTTGCGCGGCTCGCCGAATTTCTCTTCGAGCGCCTTGGCGACGTCGCGCAGCGATTCGACGGAGGTGATCACTTCATGTGTCTCGTCGGTCGTCGAGACATCGTCGGCGCCGGCGTCGATCGCCGCCTCCATCATCGCGTCTTCCGTCGCGGCTTTCTTGTCGAATTCGATGAGGCCGACCCGGTCGAACATGAAGGACACGGCGCCGGTCTCGGCAAGCGCGCCCCCCGCCTTGGTGAAATAGGAGCGCACCTCGCCCGCCGTGCGGTTGCGATTGTCGGTCAGGGCCTCGATGATCACGGCGACGCCGCCCGGCGCATAGCCCTCGTAGCGCACCTCGTCATAATTCTCGGCGTCGGCGCCCGATGCCTTCTTGATCGCCCGCTCGATATTGTCCTTGGGCATATTCTCGGCCCGGGCGGCGAGAACGGCGGCGCGCAGCCGCGCGTTCATATTCGGGTCGGGCAGACCCATTTTGGCGGCGACGGTGATTTCGCGGGCGAGCTTGGAAAAAAGCTTGGAGCGGATCGCGTCCTGCTTGCCCTTCTTGTGCATGATGTTCTTGAATTGACTATGCCCGGCCATGCGCGCTCGCCCTGCTCCTTGACAATTCTTCGCCTTTCGGCGTCCGGCGGGTCATATACGCCGCGGCGAAACGGAAATAAAGAAACGCGCCGGGGAGCGGATGCAAGGAGAGAATGATTGACCGCGAGCGACGAAGAGCGAAATCCTCGGCGCGATCCCGATGGGCGGGCGCCGACCGGACTCCCAGCGCCTCACATCCCGGATCCGGCCGCGGCCAAGCGGCTGCAGGCGATCCTTTCCAGTCCCTCCTATCGCAAGGCCGACGAGGACATTGATTTTCTGGCCTCCGCCGAGGCGCGCGGCCCGCGCCTGGAACTCGAATATCTCAAGGCCGAACTGCTGCTGCGCCGCCATGGCGTCACCGATACGATCGTCGTCTTCGGCTCGACCCGCATCGTCGAGCCCGATGTAGCGGAACGCCGGCGCGCCGAAGCGCAGGCGCGCGCAAGCGCCGAGCCCAATGACGCGGCCCTCGCCAGCAAGCTCGCGGCGGCGAAACGGGCCTGCGAAAATTCGCGCTATTATCAGATCGCGCGCGAATTCGGCGCGCTCGTCGGCGCGGCGCGCCAGAGCGGAGATCAGCCGCGCCTCGCCATCGTCACCGGCGGCGGACCGGGCGTCATGGAGGCGGCCAACCGCGGCGCCTTCGAAGCCGGCGCCGAGACGGTGGGACTCAACATCACGCTTCCGCATGAGCAGCTTCCCAACACCTATGTCACGCCGTCGCTTTGCTTGCGGTTCCGCTATTTTGCGCTGCGCAAGCTGCATTTCATGCTGCGCGCGCGGGCTCTGGTCGCCTTCCCCGGAGGCTTCGGCACGTTCGATGAATTATTTGAGACGCTCACCCTCGTGCAGACCGGCAAGGTCAAGCCGATCCCGATCATTCTCGTCGGCGAAAACTACTGGCGACGCGCCTTCGACATCGATTTCCTGCTCGACGAAGGCGTGATCGATCCGCAGGACCGTCATCTTTTCCGCTACGCCGAAACAGCGCCAGCCATCTGGCAGGAAATCCTGCGCTGGGGCCGCCCAAAAGAGGATTTGCTTTTTGAATGAACGGGTTAACCTATCCCGATCCCGCCCGCCATTGTAAAGCCTATGCCCTGCCTTATCTGGAACAGCGCGGCGCGAAGCGCACGCTTTCTTAAAGGGAGATGAGCATGAGTTGGCTTAAAGCGATCGCCGGCGGCGTGATCGGCGCTGAAGCCCTGACCCTTGTGAAGGAATATGTTGAGAAGCAAGGCGGACTCGACGGCGTCGTGAAGAATCTCGAGAATTCCGGACTGGGCAAGCAGGTCCATTCGTGGATTGGCCTCGGCCCCAATGAAAAGATCAGCGAGATAGACATCAGCAAGGCGATCAACGCCGACAAGCTGAAGGAAATCGCCAAGAACGCCGGAATCGATCTCGAAAAGGCGAAGGAGCTTCTCGCCAAATATTTGCCGGAGGCTATCGACAAGGCGACGCCGGAAGGCAAATTGCCGCCGCCCGACAAAGAGGCCTGAGCCGCCATCGGGGATGGTTTGGGCTGCCGGGGGCAGCCTGGATAACGCTGCGTTTAGGCGGAATCGCCTAAACGCACATAACGTGATCGATTCCAAACGTATGGTGCGCGCTTTGCGCGAAGCGCCGACATCTGATTTTTCTTGAGAGCCGCGCTCGAGCCGCCGGCCTAGCCGGTTCGCCCACGCTCTTGCTTAAGGCGCCTTGATTTTGTAATGGCGTCGCACGCCCTTTTTGCAGCGCCGCCGCCAAAGCCGCGCCTTGTTACGGCCCTCGGGCAATTCGAATAGGACCATTGATGAGAAAGCGCGCGCTGGTGACTGGCGTTACAGGACAGGACGGGGCCTATCTCTCGCAATTTTTGCTCGATAAGGGCTATGAGGTGCACGGCGTGGTGCGGCGTTCGTCGCATCGGGGCGTCGAGGACCATCGCCTGCGCTGGCTCGGCATCAGCGGCAAACTGAATTTGCACGACGCCGATCTCGCCGATCTCTCAAGCCTGCTGCGCACCGTGCAGGCCGTCCAGCCCGATGAAATCTACAATCTTGCGGCGCAGTCCTACGTCGCCTCCTCCTGGCGACAGCCGGTGCTCACCGCCAACGTCACCGGCGTGGGCGTGACCAATGTGCTCGAAGCGATGCGGCTCGGGGCGTCGAAAGCGCGCTTCTATCAGGCGTCGTCCTCGGAAATGTACGGGCTCATTCAGGAGCCCATGCAAAGCGAGAAGACGCCCTTCTATCCGCGCAGCCCTTACGCCGTCGCGAAGCTTTACGGCCATTGGATCACGGTGAATTACCGCGAGAGCTTCGGCCTTCACGCCTCTTCCGGGATTCTGTTCAATCATGAAAGCCCGCTGCGCGGCGTCGAATTCGTCACCCGCAAGGTGACGCGCGGCGTCGCAGCGATTAAACTCGGCCTCGCCAAGGAATTGCGTCTGGGCAACATCGACGCCAAGCGGGATTGGGGGCACGCCAAGGATTACGTGCGCGCCATGTGGCTGATGCTGCAGCAGGAGACGCCGGACGACTATGTTGTCGCGACAGGCGTCACCACCACGGTGCGGGACATGTGCCGCATCGCGTTCGACCACGCGGGCCTCGACATGGAAAAATTCGTCGTCATCGACCCCGAGTTCTATCGTCCGGCCGAGGTCGACGTCCTGCTCGGCGATTCGAGCAAGGCGCAGCGGGTGCTCGGGTGGAAGCCGGAGATCGATCTTCGCGAGATGATCTGCGAGATGCTTGACGCCGATCTCGATCGGCTGCGGCGCGAGATGGCCTAACCTTAAAACAAAGGGCGCGCGATGGCCGCCTTCGAGCGCATTTTGGTGACGGGCGGCGCCGGATTCGTCGGCGGCCATCTATGCGCCGCCCTGGCCCTTGCCTATCCGCGGGCGGCGCGGGCGGTGTTGCTGCGCCCCGGCGAATCTGGCGGCCAGGAAGGTTTCGCGGCGGCCGTCGCCGATCTTGTCGACGAAGCCGCGATCGATGCGCTGATTGCGCGCCTGCGCCCCGATCTCGTCATCCATCTCGCGGGTCAGGCGTCGATCGGTCAGGCGCTGCATGCGGCCGAATTGACCTGGCGGGTGAATTTTCACGGCTCCTTCGCGCTCGGCGCTTCGGTCGCCCGACACTGTCCCTCGGCGACGTTTCTCTTCGCCTCGACGGCGGCCGCCTATGGCGCGAGTTTTCGCGATGGCGTTTTGAGCGAGGACGCGCCGCTGTGGCCCGCCGACGCCTACAGCCGTTCCAAAGTCGCCGCGGAAGGCGCGCTCGCGGATCTGCTTGCGCCGAGGGGAAGGCTGATTGTCGCGCGGCCGGTCAATCATTCCGGACCCGGCCAGCGCAATCGCAATTTTGCGCTCGCCTCCTTCGCCGCGCAGATCGCCGCGATCGAGACGGGCCGCGCCGCGCCGCTGATCAAAGTCGGCGATCTGTCGAAGGCGCGCGATTTTCTCGACGTGCGCGACGTGATCGACGCCTATCTGCGGCTGATCGAAAAAGCGCCTGACCTGCCCGAACCCGTTTCGATCTTCAACGTCGCTTCCGGGACGGCGCATCGTCTGGAAGCGCTGCTCGAGCGCCTGCGCAGCCAGTCCAAGGCGCAATTCGACATCGAGGTCGATCCGGCGCTGCTGCGTCCCGGCGGCGGCGATCTCGCCAGCGTCGCCTGCGACGCGACAAAGCTCACCGACGCGACCGGCTGGCGCCCGCGCCACGACATCGACGACATGCTGCGGGCGCTGCTCACTGACGCCCGCGCCGCCGAGGCGCAAGCCGACCAGGCCTCGTCATGAGCAACGGACCATGAGCGAGCGGCGGGACGAAGACCGCGACCAGGATCGCGAACGCTTGCGCCTGCTCGAATTTCAGCTTGATTATCTGCGCGCCGAACTCCTGCATCTGACCCATGAGCGCCATCGGCTGATCTACTCGGTTTCCGGCCACATCTATCGCTTTCTTCGACCCATTGAAGCGTTCCTCGCCGACGCCGCGAATGGGTTTGTCTCGCGGTTTCGCCGACCGTCGCCGCAGGCGGCGCAGCCAACGCCTGTTTCCGGCGCTCCAGCCGCGCGAAGCGCGCTGCAGCCGGCGCGCCGGCTGCTCGTCGACGTAACGGGAACGATCAAGCGCGACGCCGGCACGGGCATTCAGCGCGTCGTCAAGGAAGTGACGCGCGGACTCTATAGCGGCGACAGCTTCGACATTCCGGCCATCGCCGTTCGCTGCGCCGGCGGGCGCCTGCTGACCGCCAACGGCTTCGTCGCCGAGCTTGTGGGCGGCGACGCCTTGCCTGACTCAGAGATCGCCATCGCAACCGGCGACCGCTTTCTGATGCTTTCCGATAGCTGGAACGCATTCGACGAACTCGCGCCGATCTTTGAAAAGATTCGCGATGAGGGCGGCGAAGTCGTCACCTGCATCTTCGATCTCATTCCCGAGCTTTATCCGCACGCCTGCCATGAAGTGACGGTGCCGCGCTATCGCGCCTGGCTGCGCAAGGCGCTGCTCGAAAGCGACGGTTTTTTGGCGATTTCGCGAACCGTCGCCGACGAACTCGCCGACTATGTCGCTGCGCAGCGCCTGCCATATCGTCCCGGACTCAAGATCGGCTGGTTCCACTGCGGCTCAGATCTCGTATTGCGCGCCGATGCCGCGCCGGACGACAGGATCAGAGCGGCGGTCGCCGGCGATGCGCCGGCGTTTCTCGCTGTCGGCACGATCGAGCCGCGCAAAGGCCAGCGCGTCGCGATCCGCGCTTTTGAGGACCTTTGGGCGAACGGCCGCGACATTCGGTTGATCGTCGTCGGGCGGCGCGGCTGGTTCGACGACGCGATCGTCAGCGAAATTCTCGCGCATGGCGAATTCGGCCGTCGGCTGTTCTGGTTCGACGACGCTGACGACGACGAGCTTTCCTATCTCTACGACCATGCGGCGGCGCTGATTTTCCCATCCTATGCGGAAGGCTTCGGTCTGCCGATCGTCGAAGCGGCGCGGCGCGGTCGCCCGTCGATCTGCAGCGACATTCCGGTGTTTCGCGAGGTCGGCAGGTCGGGCGCGCTCTATTTTCGGGTAAATGACCCGACGGCGCTGGCGGAAACCATCGCCGATTTTCTCGACGGCCGGCGCGCCTGCGACACGGACCAGGTCCTGCGCGTCGCCTGGCGCGATGCGGCGCGTCGCATCGTCGAGGTCGTTGCGCGCGAGGAATGGAGCCGGCGGCTGCCGTGACAGACGGCTTCGCATCGCAACATCAGGAGCGCCCATTTTCGCGCTCCGCCAAAGCGTGCTAGAGAGGCGCCAATTGGTCGTGCGGCCCGGCCAGCGCCTTCGCAGCGCGCTGGGTCGCACGGCTTTTCGCTTCAATGCGGGCAGGGCTCTCGCCTTCCCAGCGACAAGGGAAACGCTCTCCATGCCGATCAATATTCCTTATCTCAACGAGCAGACGCCGCGGACGGTGCTCAAGATGATCAATCTTGAAGCGTCGCAACTGTCGCTGCCAGATTCGCGCGAATTGATGTTGGGCGCCTTCGGCGCCTATGGCGTGCTCCAGGTGATCGCGCAGGCGTTCAATCATTCGCTGCTCGGCAGCCTGATCTATGGGCTGCTGAGCGCGGCCTTTCTTTACGGCGCGACCCTGGGCCTGCTGCGCTTTCTCAAGGAGGACGCAAAGTTTCAGCGCACGGCGACGGGGCTGGCGATCATGGGCGCGATCGGGGCGCTCGCCTATATTATCCTGCACCTCATCTTCGCCATCGCCCTGCCGGAACCGCTGCCGACCGAAAAGCTGCTGCGTTTTCTGCTCTTTCCGATCATCGTCTGGCTGGCGTTCATGTATGCCTTCCTGTTGCGCCATGTGTCGCTGCGTCCGGTGCCGGCCTTCGTGACCGCGTCGCTGTTCGTCCTCGTCGTCGAAGTCATCCTGTCGTCGGTCTGCAGATAGCCGCGCCGAACATTCCGGCCGCCGCCTCGCCGCGCATTCGTGAATGTTGCGCGCCTGATCGACGGGCCGGCGCCGCGGTGCTAAACACTCCGCCTGCGGCGCGAAGGCGCCAGATTATCTTTCCTGAATCGGATCATCGCCTCTCATGACTTCATCAATTGACGTGCTGGGAATCGGCAACGCCATCGTCGACACGATCGCCCGCGCCGGTGACAATGATCTCCTTCAGGCCGGGCTGCGCAAAGGCTCGATGACGCTCGTCGACGAAGCGCGCGCCGCCGAGCTTTACGCGGCGATGGGCCCGACGACGGTCGTTTCCGGCGGCTCGGCCGCGAACACCATGGCCGGCCTCGCCAGCCTCGGGCGCGCCGCGGGATTCGTCGGCAAGGTGAAGGAAGACGACGCCGGGCGCGAATTCGCGCATGACATCCGCAAGGCGGGCGTCGCCTTTGACACGCCGTTCGCCGCCGACGGCGCCGCGACCGCGCGCTGCCTGATTTTCGTGACGCCGGACGGGCAGCGCACGATGAACACTTTTCTCGGCGCCTGTCAGGCGCTTGCGCCAAACGACATCGACGAGGAAACGGTCGCGCGCGCGAAAGTTCTCTACATGGAGGGCTACCTCTGGGACCCGCCGGGAGCCAAGGAAGCGTTTCTCAGGGCGGCGAAAATCTCACGCACCAACGGGCGCAAAGTGGCGCTCACATTATCCGACAGTTTTTGCGTCGATCGCTATCGCGGCGAATTTCTCTCGCTCATTCGCGATCGGGTCGTCGACATCGTTTTCGCCAATGAGAGCGAATTGCATGCGCTCTACGAAACCGGCGATTTCGACACGGCGCTCGCCGCGCTGCGCGCCGAAGCGGATCTGCTCGGCGTCGTCACCCGCTCGGAAAAGGGCTGCGTCGTCGCCAATGGCGCGAGCGCCGTCGCGGCGCCGGCCTTTCCGGTCGAGGAGGTCGTCGACACGACGGGCGCCGGCGATCTCTTCGCCGCCGGTTTTCTCGCCGGTTATACGCAGGGCTTGCCGCATGAGCGCAGCGCGATGCTCGGCGCGCTCGCGGCGGCGGAGATCATTTCGCATGTCGGCGCGCGGCCGCAGAAGGATTTGCTGCAGCTCGCTCGCGATAATGGCGTGCTGGGATAAGCTTCAGGCGTCCTCGATCGGAGGAGCCCAATTTGGCTGTTCAATAAGCGGGAGGAACGAAAGATGCGACTTGTCTCAAAAACACTGATGGCCGCCGCCGCCGCCGTCGTTAGCCTCACGCTCGCTGTCGACGCGCGCGCGGAAGCGCCGATGACGACGAGCGTGACCGGCCTGCAGTATAAGGACACGAAGGTCGGCGCGGGCGCGACCCCCAAGATCGGCCAGACGGCGGTGATGCATTACACAGGCTGGCTCTACAATAATGGCGAGAAGGGCAAGAAATTCGATTCTTCGCATGATCGCGGCCAGCCGTTCGAATTCCGGCTCGGCCAGGGCCAGGTGATCAAGGGCTGGGACGAAGGCGTCGAGGGCATGAAGGTCGGCGGCAAGCGCACGCTGGTGATTCCGCCCGACCTCGGCTATGGCGCGCGCGGCGCCGGCGGCGTCATCCCGCCCAACGCCTGGCTGATCTTCGACGTGGAGCTGGTCGGGGTGAAGTAAGCCGCATCCGCAATTCGACCGCATAACGCGCCGCCTACAACATGCAGTCGAGGCGGCGCGTCGAAAGGCGGTCAATACGAGCAGATCGTATTGTCCGAAATCTGAGCCGCCAGCGTCATGACCCGCTACTGCGGAAAGTGTTCAACGTGCGTCTCCGCTGTCCGCCCATAATATACGGCGCGGCGACCGGAGAACGACACAACATATCCCGCGCAACCGCCTGCCATGACCTTCGCGCAGAATCCCAAATAGGTATAGCCGGGCGCAGATTGTTGAGCTTCCCGTATGGCGGCCTGCACAGCGTCTATATCGAGCGCCGGCGCGATCGGCGCTTCAAGGCAATGCGTCGGAAAAACGACGCTCTCGCCATCCGTCAGGTAATAAGTCGCCGTTGCGCGGCGGAAATCGATTGCGTAGCTCTCAAACCCTGCCTGTATCAGCTTCCCGACGATTTCAGGAAAGCTCATGCAGTTGCTTTCGGCTCCGCGCAGGCAGCTTTCGGCGATTTCCATCTGTTCAGCGTTCATGGCTTCTCCTGGATCACGCTGCATTTGGGCGGAACCGCCCAAATGCAGATGAATTGATCGATTCGAAAAGTCTGAAGCGCGCTTTACGCGACGGTTCCCACTTTTTTCGCAGCGTTGAGCTGAGAGTTCTCAGTCGAGCGGCATTCTCTCTTGGCGGCCCCTGAAGGATCCGGCCTGACCGCTTTCCTTCGTCGTTCGGCCGTTCGCGTTCGATCGCCGTCACGCAACGTTGGCTAAATGCGCCTCGCTAAAAAATCCACATCGCCAGCAGCGCCAAAGCAATCGCGGCAAGCAGGAACCAGCGGTCGGACCGGCGGCGCATTTCCGCGAGCGCGTCGAGCGATCGGTCCGACAATTCGACGCCTTCCTCCGCCATTTTCGACACGCGGTGGATCGCCGTTTCGGCTTCCTGCAGCGTCTGCGGCAAGCGCGTCGCGAGCTTCGCCAGTTCCGTGAGGCTCCGGCTCGCGTCCTCGACCTTCGCCTTGACGCCGAGATTTTCCTCGATCCAGGCGCGCACGACGGGATCGCAGGTCTTCCAGATGTCGAGCTTGGGATCGAAGGCGCGGGCGACGCCCTCGGCGACGACCATGGTCTTTTGCAACAGCACCAGCTCGGTGCGGGTGCGCATGTCGAACAGCGCGGTCACTTCGAAGAGCAGGGTCAACAGACGCGCCATCGAAATATCGGCGGCGTTGATCGTATGCATCGGTTCGCCGATGGCGCGCAGCGCCTGTGCGAACTCTTCGATGGAGTGCGACGCGGGGACATAGCCCGCCTCGAAATGAACTTCTGCGACCCGCTTATAGTCGCGAATGATGAAGCCGTAGAGGATTTCGGCGAGGAACCGGCGCTCCTTCAGACCCAGCCGGCCCATGATGCCGAAGTCGATGGCGACGAGTCTTCCCTTCTTGTCGACGAAGAGATTGCCCTGATGCATGTCGGCGTGAAAGAAGCCGTCGCGCATCGCGTGGCGCAGGAATGACTGCAACACGTTGCGTCCGATCGCCTTGAGGTCATGGCCCTCGGCCGCGACCCGCTCGATATCCGATAAGGGAACGCCCTCGATCCACTCGAGCGTCAGCACTTCGCGATCGGTGCGGCTCCAGTCGACGGCCGGCACATGCATCTCGGGATCGCCGGCGACATTATCGGCGAATTCCGAGGCCGCAGCGGCTTCGAGACGAAAGTCGGTTTCAAGCCTTACCGTGCGGGCCAGCGTGTCGACCACCTCGATCATCCGCAGCCGACGCGCCTCGGAGGAATAGCGCTCGGCCAATCGCGCGATCCGATACATGTCGCGCAAATCCACTGCGAATTGGCCTTCGATTCCCGGTCGCAGGACTTTCACCGCGACCTTGCGCAGGCCGTCTTCGTATCGCGCCTCGGCGACATGCACCTGGGCGACGGAGGCGGCGGCGACAGGCTCACCGAAAGAGACGAAGAGTTCGTCGATTCTTCCGCCCAGCGACTTTTCAATGATGGCGACGGCCTTGTCGCGGCCGAAGGGCTCCATCCGGTCCTGCAGCGCGGTGAGCGCGTCGGCGATCTCGCCGCCGACGATGTCCGGCCGCGTCGCCAGAAACTGGCCGAGCTTCACGTAAGATGGGCCGATCTGCGCCAGCGCGCGCACCAGCGCCTTGCCGGCGCCGTCGCGCTTGCCGCCGGCGAAGAGATTGGCGAGCCGCACCAGCGGCGCCGCCGCCGGCGGCAGAAGCGCGGGGTCGAGAAGCGAGAAAACGCCCTCGCGCGCCATGATGTAGCCGGCGCGCGCCAGACGATAGGAATGACCGACGCCAAGAATCACGAATGCCGCCGCGCTTTAGAGGTCAGCTTTTCCAGCCGGAATGAATCGCCACCACGCCGCCGGTCAGCCGCTCATAGCCGGTGCGGCGAAAGCCCGCCCTGCGGATCATCCGTTCGAATTCCTCGGCGCTGGGAAATTTGCGGATCGATTCGACAAGATAGCGATAGGGCTCGGAATCCCCGGCGACGAATTTGCCGATCGTCGGAATGACGTTGAACGAATAGGCTTCATAAAGCTTGTCGAGTCCCGGCACGGCGACTTGCGAAAACTCTAAGCATAGGAAACGCCCGCCGGGCTTCAGCACGCGATAGGCTTCGGCAAGAGCGACATCGATGCGCGGCACGTTGCGGATGCCGAAAGCGATCGTGTAGCTGTCGAAATGCGCATCGGGAAAGGGCAGCGATTCGGCGTTGGCCTGCACGAATTCGACGCCGGAAACGCCGCGCTCGCGCGCCCGGTCCTTGCCGACTTCGAGCATCTCGCCATTGATGTCGAGCACGACGATTTCGGCGTCATGCGCCGCCGCGGCGGCGATGCGAAAGGCGATGTCGCCCGTGCCGCCGGCCACGTCGAGATGGCGAAACCCGCTGCGCCCGCGCGCATTGACCTTGGCGGCCAATGTGTCCTTCCACAGTCGGTGCATGCCGCCCGACATCAGGTCGTTCATGATGTCGTAGCGCCGCGCGACCTTATGAAAGACGTCGTCGACAAGGTTCTGTTTCTCGCTCAAGGGGACTTCGGAATAGCCGAAATGGGTCGAGCCCTCTCGCTCGGAACTTCGATCAATCATCAGGCGCTCGGGTGACGAGGAAGGAAGGGGACGGTATAGCCTGTCGCCGGGCCGGTGGCTACGCCCGCGCCACCCCGGCGCGCCGGTCCTTCCGACGGGATGAACCCGAATTATGCCCGAACTGCCCGAAGTCGAAACGGTGCGGCGGGGACTGGCCCCGGCGCTGGTCGGCGCGACGATCGCGCGCGTCGAAGTTCGCCGCCATGATCTGCGCTTGCCCTTTCCTCAACGATTCGCCGCGCGTCTCCAGGGCAGGCGCGTTCTCGACCTTCGCCGGCGCGCCAAATATCTCATCGCCGATCTCGACGATGCGCATTCGCTGATCATGCATCTCGGCATGAGCGGGTCTTTCCGGATCGATGACGAGACGCCGGGTCATTTTCACCGCGCAAGCGGCAAGAGCGCCGCGCATGATCACGTCGTGTTTCATCTCGATCACGGGAAGCGCGTCGTTTACAACGATCCGCGCCGCTTCGGCTGCATGCTGCTCGTTGCGACCAATGAGATCGTCGCGGACAAGCGATTTTGCAGCCTCGGCGTCGAACCCTTGAGCGACGCGCTCGACGCCGCCTTCGTCGCCGGCGTCTTTCGGGGACGCGCGGCGCCGGTCAAGGCGCTGCTCCTCGACCAGCGCCTGATCGCCGGGCTCGGCAATATTTATGTCTGCGAGGCGCTGCATCGCGCCCATATCTCGCCATTGCGCGCCGCGGGCTCGCTCGTCACGGGCAGCGGCCGGCCGTCGGCGGCGCTGGCGCGGCTGCCGCAGGCGATCAAGGACGTTTTACAGGACGCGTTGAAGGCGGGCGGTTCATCCCTGCGCGACCATCGCCAGATCGACGGCTCGCTCGGCTATTTCCAGCATAGTTTCCGGGTCTACGACCGTGAAGGCGCGGCCTGTCCGACGCCGGGCTGCAAGGGCACGATCGCGCGCGTCGTCCAGTCCGGCCGCTCGACCTTCCATTGTCCCCGTTGCCAGAAGTGACGCCCTTGCGAGGCCGGCGGCGGGGGGCTTAATAACGCCCATGTCCCAAAATGCAGTCGCGCCAGAGCCGACGCTTGCCGTCGCCGGCCTTTCCAAGAATTACGACAATCGCCGGGTGGTCGGCCCGCTCGATTTCTCGCTTGAGGCCGGCTCCGTCACCGGTCTGCTCGGCGGCAATGGCGCCGGCAAGACCACGACGATCGGCATGGTGATGGGGTTGATCGAGCCGACGCAAGGCTCGATCCGCGTCTTCGGCTGCGACATGTCGCGCGAGCGCTATCGCGCGCTCGGCCGGATGAATTTCGAGAGCCCCTATGTCGATCTGCCGCATCGCCTCACCGTGCGGCAGAATCTGCGCGTCTTCGGCATGCTCTATGACGTCGAGGATATCGACGCGAAAATCGAGCGGCTTGCGACGGACCTCGCGCTCGAGGATTTCCTCGACCGCCAGACCGGACGCCTTTCCGCCGGCCAGAAGACGCGCGTCGCCATCGCCAAATCGCTGATCAACGACCCGCAGCTCCTGCTGCTGGACGAGCCGACCGCCTCGCTCGACCCCGACACGGCGGATTGGGTGCGGGCGCGACTTGAAGCGCATCGGAAGACGCATAATTGCGCGATCCTGCTCGCCTCGCACAATATGAATGAGGTCGAGCGCCTCTGCGACCGCGTGCTGATGCTGAAGGAGGGAATCCTCGTCGACGATGATTCGCCGGCCAATCTCCTGACGCGCTACGGACGCGACACGCTCGAAGAAGTGTTTCTCGATGTCGCCCGCGGCCGCGCCGATGGAGCGGCGGCATGAATTTCTCCTTCAAGCGCGTCGGCGCGATGGTGCTGCGCTATTCCTATCTTCTGCGCGCCTCCCGCACGCGGGTGCTCGACATCATCTATTGGCCGACCGTTCAGCTTCTCACCTGGGGATTTCTGCAGACCTATCTGGTGCGCGCCGGGGCGCTCGCGGCGCCGGGCGGCGCGGCGCAGGCCGCCGGCACGCTGATCGGCGCCATTCTTTTGTGGGACATTCTGCTGCGCGGCCAGCAAGGCTTCTGCTTTTCCTTCATCGAGGAAATGTGGTCGCGCAATCTGCCGAACATCTTGATGAGCCCGCTGCGCCCGGCGGAATTCGTCAGCGCGCTGGTCGCGATGAGCCTCATTCGATTGATGGTCGGCGTGCTTCCCGTCACGATTTTTGCGATCCTGTTTTTCGGTTTCAATCTTTGGGCGCTGGGGATCGCCTTCGCCGCCTTCTTTACCGTGCTGATGCTCTTCGCCTGGAGCATCGGGCTGTTCGTTTCCGGCATTCTGCTGCGCTATGGGCTCGGCGCGGAAAATCTCGTCTGGTCGCTGATGTTCTTCGTGCAGCCGCTCGGCGCCGTCTATTATCCGGTGACGACGCTGCCGACGTGGCTGCAGCCGGTTTCCTGGATGCTGCCGCCGACCTATGTGTTCGAAGGTCTGCGCGCCGTATTGATCGATCATGTCATTCGCTGGGACCTGCTGGCGCAGGGGCTCGCGATCGACGTCGTTCTGTTCGCGGGCGCGTCCGCCGCGTTCGGCAAGCTGCTGCAGAGCGCCCGGCGGGCCGGCACGCTGCTGCAGACGGGAGAGTGACGATGGCCGCGACCCGCGCCGATACGGCGCTCCATGCGCGCGGGCTGTTCGAGAGCCGCGCCAAGGCGCGTGAGGCGATCGAAGCCGGTCTTGTCAGCGTCGACGGCCGCGTCGTCAAGAAACCCTCCGAGCCGATCGCCGCCGACGCGAAGATTGAGGCGCGCGCCGCTTACCCCTGGGTCTCGCGCGGCGGCGTGAAGCTCGCGCATGCGCTCGACCGTTTCGGCGTCGATCCTGAAGCGCGCTTTTGTCTCGACATCGGCGCCTCGACCGGCGGCTTCACCGACGTTCTGCTGTCGCGCGGCGCGCGCCATGTCGTCGCCGTCGATGTGGGTCACGGACAATTGCATCAAAGGCTGCGCGCCGATCGGCGCGTGACGTCGCTCGAAGGGCAGGACGCGCGCGCGCTGAGCGCGGCGCAGCTTGCCGAGGCGCCGAGCCTGATCGTGATCGACGCGAGTTTTATTTCGCTCATAGCGCTTCTGCCGCATGTGCTGTCGCTCGCGGCGCCGCGCGCCGACCTTGTCGCGCTGATCAAGCCGCAATTCGAGGCCGGCCGCACGGGGACGAAGAAGGGCGTGGTGCGCGACGAAAAAATTCACGCGCAGGTCTGCGCCCGCATAGAGAAAGAAATCGAAGCGCTTGGCTGGCAAGTGCGCGGCGTGATTCCTTCGCCGATCGAAGGCGGCGACGGCAATCGCGAATTTCTGGTTCACGCCACGCGATGATGAAAGCCGAGCGTCTGCGCATCGAGAAGCTCGGCCATCGCGGCGAAGGCGTCGCATCGTTTGAGGGGCGGCGCGTCTTTGTTCCCTACGCGCTTCCCGGCGAGACCGTGACCGCGGAAGTGGATAGCGATCATGGGCGGCTTGTCGACATCGTCGAAGCCTCCCCGCAGCGCATCGCGCCGATTTGTCCGCATTTTGGCGATTGTGGCGGCTGCGCCGTGCAGACGCTGCGCGCCGACGCCTATGCCCAATGGAAGCGCGGGCTCGTCGAGACGGCCCTGTCGAATGCGGGAGTCTCATGCGCGGTCGCGCCGCTGATCGACGCGCATGGCGCCGGCCGGCGCCGCGTAACCTTTCACGCGCGGTTCGACTCGGGAAAGACGCGCGTCGGCTTCATGGCGGCGCGCTCGCATCGGATCGTCGAGATCGGCGCCTGCCCCTTGCTGGCGCCCGAACTCGACGGCGCGCTAGGCGCCGCGCGCGCCATCGCCGCGATTCTCGCGCCGCGCGGCAAGCCGCTCGACATCGCCGTCACGGCGACGCTCGGCGGGCTGGACATGGAGCTGCGCGGCGCCGGTCCGCTTGATAACGCTGAAATCGACGCGCTGATTGCCGCGGCCGAGGCGCATGATCTGGCGCGTGTGACCAATCACGGCAGGCTTATCGCGCTGCGTCGCGCGCCGCGGATCAAAATCGGCGAGGCGACGCTGACGCTTCCCGCCGGCGCCTTCCTGCAGGCGACGCAAGCCGGCGAAGATGAGATCGCGGCGCGGGTCTGCAAGGCGACGCAGAACGCGCAGAGCGTCGCCGATCTTTTCTGCGGCGTCGGCGCCTTCGCGCTCCGACTGGCGCGGCGCGCCAAGGTCAGCGCCAATGATTGCGACGGCTCGGCCATCGCGGCCATGCGCGCCGCCGCGCAGGCCGCGCAAGGCCTGCTTCCGCTCGAAGGGATCGAGCGCGATCTCTTCACCCGGCCATTGAGCGCCCGCGAGCTCAACGGCTTCGACGCCATCGTCTTTGATCCGCCGCGCGCCGGCGCCATTGCCCAGGCGGGAGAAATCGCCCGATCGGATATTCCGATCGTCGTCGCCGTATCTTGCAATGCACAAAGTTTCGTCCGCGACGCCGCAATTTTGCTCAAAGGCGGCTATGTCATTCGCGAAATCGCGCCACTCGATCAGTTCCGCTATGCGGCGCATGTCGAGATCGTGGCGGTTTTTGAGAGGGAGAGCCGGCGCAAATCCGCAAAACGGCGGCTGTTGGGATGAAATTATCGGCGCCGGCGTCACGCGCCTGTGCCGAGAATGTCACAGGAGAGTCAAGAAGCGACATTGGGACGCAGCGCTCCCGCTCCGCGGTATTGCAGGCCCGCCAAATCAGGCATAGGATTTGCGAGCTAGTCCAGCGTAGCCGGAAGTTGAATGATTTCCGTGATCTGGAAGGAGAACGTCATGATGAATGCGCTTATCGCCGCGACATTGTGCAGTATCGTCCTCGCAAGCGCACCGGTCGCCATGCGCGCTTATGTTTACGCTCGCCGCAAAGATGACCGCCGCCGTCCTTATCGCTAAGGACAGCGCGACAAAAAGGGCGCATCCTACTGACTGTGACAGCCAATCGGTCTGACGCGCCTCTTTTCCTCTCTCGTCTCGCGGCCATTGTCGGCGAGGCGTCCGTCGTAACGGATGCGACGGCGATGTCGCCCTATCTCGAGGAGCCTCGCGACCTCTATCATGGCCGCGCGCTCTGTGTGCTAAAGCCGCGAACCGCGCGCGAAGTCGGCGACATTCTTGCGCTGTGCAATGAAACCGGCGCGCCCGTCATCCCTCAAGGCGGAAATACCGGACTGGTCGGCGGACAGACCCCCGACGCGAGCGGCGCATCAGTGGTCCTCTCGCTCGAAAGGCTCAACCAAATCCGCGCCGTCAACGCCGACGCCGACGCGATGACCGTCGAGGCGGGCGTGACGCTGGCGCAGGCGCAGGACGCCGCGCAAGCCGCCGATCGCTTTTTCCCGCTGTCGCTGGCCTCCGAAGGAAGCTGCACCATCGGCGGCAATCTCGCGACCAACGCCGGCGGCGTTCACGTCATCGCCTATGGCTCGATGCGCGACCTTGCGCTCGGCGTTGAAGTCGCGCTCGCCGACGGAAGGCTGCTCTCGACGCTTGGCGCGCTGCGCAAGGACAACACCGGCTATGATCTGACGCGGCTCTTCATCGGCTCTGAGGGTACGCTCGGCGTCATCACCGCCGCGACGCTGAAGCTTTTCCCGCGTCCGCGCTCGCGCGCTGTCGCGTTTCTCGGGCTGAACGATCCGGCTCAGGCGCTGCAACTGCTGAACTTCGTCAAAGGCCGCGCGGGGCCGAGCCTTCACGCATTCGAAATCGCCTCGCGATCGGGGCTGGAGCTGGTTCTGCGCCATATTCCCGGAACCCGCGATCCGCTGGCGCAGCCGCACGACTGGTATGCGCTCGTCGAAATTGCGGCCTTCGCGGAGGGCGAGGCCGAGCGCGTCGCGGCGCGAATTCTCGCCGCCGCGCTCGATGCGGGTCTGGCGCAGGACGCGACGCTCGCCCAATCGCTCGAACAGTCGGGCGCGCTGTGGAAAATGCGCGAAAGCATGTCGGAAGCGCAAAAGCGCGAGGGCGGCTCGATCAAACATGACGTCGCCGTGCCGGTGAATGAAGTTCCGCATTTCATCGAAGAAGCGGGGCGAAGGCTGGGCGAAGCCTTCCCGCAGGCGCGGCCCATTCCCTTCGGCCATATGGGCGACGGCAACATCCACTATAACGTCTCACAGCCCGTCGGCGCCGACAAGGCGGAATTCCTCGCGCGCTGGGCTGAGATCAACGCCGTTGTGCATGGCGTCGTGCGCGAACTCGGCGGCTCGATTTCCGCCGAACATGGAATCGGGCGATTGAAGCGCGATCTGCTGCGCGAGACGAAGGATCCTGCCGCGCTCCAGGCCATGCGCGCGATCAAGGCGGCGCTTGATCCAAGCGGCATCCTCAATCCGGGCGTCCTGCTTTAGCTTCACCGGCGCGGGCAGACGATTTTCACCGTCATGCCTTCGCGGTAAAGAAAATATTCGTTGCAGGACTGGCCGTTGACGTCGACCGGCCGCTTGCCGACATCGGCGGCGCGCAGGAAATCCGCCATCGACGTATAGCCCTTGTCGTCCCAGTCCATTTCCGCCCAGTCGTAGCCCTGCTTCCACGCGGTGACGGCGCGCGCGAAGAGAAAGAACGCCGGAATCGCGAGGATCGCGGCGATGGTCGCGACAATGAGCCGTCTGCCGAAGGGCGCCGACATTTCACCCTTTCCTGAAGTGCTTCACTTCGATGAGCGCCCATTCGGCGGTTTTTTCGCGACAGGCCGCGCCCTGGAGGCTTTCCTGCGTTTCATGCACCGCGATGTCGGCCTGGAAGGCGCGGCAAATCCTTCCCTCCAGCGGATAGGGCTGGCCGACCGGGGTGAAGGAGCCCTTGGCGCCAGTCTGCGGATTGTCCCAATTGACGCTCGCTCCGCTTCCTTGCGGATCAAGCGCGGTGCTCATCGCGGCAATGGCGCGGCGATCGTCTTCCTGATCGAGCGCATGCGACAATTTGGGCGGGAGTTTGGGAATCGCGCCGGTCACGTCCGACGTCGCGCGCGCGCTGCCCAACATGTCCGAAGGCTCCGCAGCCATCGGCACGGCGATGGAGCAGCCGGAGAGGGCGCCGGCCGTCCCGGTCAGGACGATAAGGCAGGCGCCGCGCGACATTTGAGCAATGACGCAAGCGGCGGTATGTCTGACGCGCTGGAACTGCAAACGGCCACCTTCGAACCGCCGATCTTTGTCTCGGCTTGAAAAGGGATACTCGCTTGAACGCGTTAACGCCCGGTGACTTTGTCGACGCCGCCGAGCCTTTCGCATTGTTCGCGCAATGGTTCGAGGATGCGAAACGCAAAGAGCCGAACGACCCCGAGGCGATGGTCCTGGCGACGGCGGACGCCGGCGGCCTGCCCGACGCGCGCATGGTGCTCTTGAAAGAATGGACGCCCGACGGTTTCGTATTCTACACCAATGCGGAGAGCGCCAAGGGGCGCCAGCTCGAGGCCAATATGCAGGCGGCGGGGCTATTTCACTGGAAGTCGCTTCGCCGCCAGGTGCGGCTGCGCGGACCCGTCGGCCAGGTCAGCGACGCCGAGGCGGACGATTATTTCGCCAGCCGCCCGCGCGACTCCCGTATCGGCGCCTGGGCAAGCCAGCAGTCGCGCCCGCTGGAGAGCCGCTTCGCGCTCGAAAAATCAGTGGCCGCCTTCGCCGCCAAATATGCGATCGGCGCCATTCCAAGGCCGCCCTATTGGCGGGGCTTCCGCATCGCGCCGATTGCAATGGAATTCTGGTCCGATCGGCCGTTCCGGCTTCATGACCGCGTCCGCTTTTTCCGGGCGGCGCCTGGCGAACCTTGGCGAAAGGAGCGGCTTTACCCATGACGGCGCAATCAAAGCGCGCGGCGGCGCTCGCCGCGGCGGCGGCCGCGACGCTCCTGGCGAGCGAAGCAGCCGCTCAAGACCCCTTCGATTTCCTGTTCGGCGGTTTCGACGGTCCTCGCCACCATCGGGCGCCCGAGCCTCGGCGTTCCGATCGCCCGCCGCCGCGCAAGCGGGACGCCGCCGGGCAGGGGCAGGGGCAGGGGCAGGGGCAGACGAAGCCGCAAACCCCCGGCGCGCCGGGCGCGCCCGCGACGGAAGCATCGGCGCCCAGCGGGCCGGAGCGTCCGCCGCCGCCCTATGAGCCGCAGATCACCCGTCTGTCGGAAGTCCTCGGCGCGCTGTCCTTTTTGCGCGACCTCTGCGGCGCCGGCGATGGCGACGAATGGCGGGTGAAAATGGCCGCCCTGCTCGACGCCGACGCGCCGAGCGGATCGCGACGCCAGAGGCTGATGGCCTCGTTCAACCGCGGATTCCATGGCTACGAGCTGACCTACCGCGCCTGCACGCCCAACGCCAAAGCCGTGATTTCCCGCTATCTGGCGGAAGCCTCGCGGCTCACCCGCGACATCACCTATCGTTACGGAAATCCTTAAACGCCCTTGGCGAAATTAACCTTCCGGCGAGCGTCGCCTCGCGCGGCGCGAGCGGCTTCTCTAGAGTGGCCCCATGAACCAATCGAATGTCGCCTCGCTGAGCGACTTGGGCGGTGAGCAGCATCGCGCCGCCCTCGCTTATGTCACCGAGGCTTTCGCCGAAGCCATACTTGCGGGGATTGAAAGCGATTCCTTCGCGCATGCCGCTTTGTCCGCGGCGCTGCGCGAATTGGTCGCAACCTATGGCGAGGAAGCCATCGCCGCCTTCGCCGAAACCCTCCCGGCGCGGCTGCGGAGCGGAGAATTCACCACCGGCCTGAGACACTAGAGCGCGCTCTAAATTATTAGAATCGATCAATTTATCTGCGTTCAGGCGAATCTGCCTCGACGCAGCGTGATCTGGATCGCGGCCCGATCCTTGTGGTCAAGCGCCGCCGGCCGCGAATGCGGACTGACTTTTGCTCGCCGAACCTATAGAACCCCCACGCCGCACGCCTTTACGCCGGGCGGGTTTGCACCGCGGCTCCCTCGCCTTAAATCCGAAAAGACATGCCCCGCACGCTTCTGTGTCTCGCGCGCCACGGCGAGACCAACTGGAATATCGAACGGCGCTTTCAGGGCCAATTCGACATCGCGCTGAACGCCCGCGGACGCGCGCAGGCGGCGGCGCTGGCGAAGGAGCTCGCGGGCGCGCATTTCGACCGGGTCTATTCGAGCGACCTGCGCCGCGCGCTCGCCACGGCGACGCCGATCGCCGGCGTGCGCGGCCTCGATGTCGCCAAGACGCCGGCGCTGCGCGAGAAGGACGACGGCGTCTGGCAGGGACATACCCATGCCGAAGTGCAGGCGACGCACGCCGACATCTATATGAATTATTTGACGCGCAAGCCGGACTTCGCGGCGCCGCAAGGCGAGACTCTCGAACATTTCGCCGAGCGGGTACGCAAGGCGCTGACCCAGATCGCCAGGGAAAGCGCCGGCAAGACGGTGCTTGTCGTCGCCCATGCCGGCGTTCTCGACATCGCCTGGCGCCTCGCCGCCGGCAAGCGGCTCGACGAAAAACGCGACCATCCGGTGCTCAATGCGACGCCCAATTGGATCGCCTATGAGGACGGAAAATGGTCGCTCGTCGATTGGGCGTCGCCGGAGGGGCGCGCCGAAGTCGCCGCGCCATGGGACGGGCGCGCGCTGCCGCGGCGAGAAGCCGCCCGCGCGCTGATCGTCGATCATGAGAATGACGTCCTGCTGATGCGCTACGCCGGGGGGCTGACGCCGCATTTTCTCGCGCTCGGACATCATCATTTCTGGGCGACGCCTGGCGGCGCCATCAGGGAAGGCGAGAGCTTCGAGTCGGCGCTGCGTCGAGAAGTCTATGAAGAAACGGGCTTAACCGTCCTCGATCCCGGTCCGGTCGTCGCCACGCGCGAATTCCCGATGGAGATCGGCGACGACTGGCGTCTGGCGATCGAGCGCTACTATCTCATCCGCACCGAGCGCTTCGCGCCCAAGCCGCGCGACCTCACCGAGGAAGAAAAAATCCATGTGCTCGGCTGGCGCTGGTGGAGCGCCGACGAGATCGGCGTCTCGCATGATCTGATTTTCCCCGAAGGGCTCGAGGCGCTGCTGCGCAAAGTCGGCAAGTGAAGGAGGCTCGCTAGAGCGCATAGCGAAAAAGTGGGAACCGGTTTTTCGCATAGAGCGCGCTCTATACTTTTTGAATCGATCACGCTGCATTTGGGCGATTCCGCCCAAATGCAGCGTGATCTAGCGCGAGCCTCACGCTCACTTCGTCATGAACACGTCCCCGCGCGGAAATTTTTCGAACACCGAGGGGTCCTGGCCGAAATTCGTCGCCAGAATGTCGGTCGGATTGCCGGCGATCCATTGAGAGAGGTCGATCGTCTGATAATGGGCGTTGTTGAAGACGATCAGCACGCGCACCATGTCGGTCCCGACATTTTCCAGCGAATGACCCATGCCTTGCGGAATATAGCCGACGTCGCCCTTCGAGAAGGTCTCCTGGCGCCAGCGTCCCTTTGATCCAAACAGCGTGACGCAGAGCTGGCCGCTCAGCACATATTGCCATTCGGAAGCGTTGGGGTGCCAATGCAGCTCGCGTAGCGCGCCCGGCTCCATCTCCAGCACGACGCCCGTCATCGTCGTCGAGATCGGGAACTGCGATCCGTCGACGCGCCATTCGATCCCGCCCGGAAACGTCTCGAACGGCTTTTGCGACAGAAGGCTGTATTTGTGGGAGAGCGGCGGCGGCTTCCATCCCTGCAGCGGCGGCGCGGGCGTTTCGGGCGGAATATTTCCCCTGGCGAAATAGACCTCCTCCTTGGGGAAGCTGTCGAAGGTCGAGGCGGGGACGCCGAAATTCTTCGCCAGCAGCTCCTTGGGCGCGTGGCCGATCCAGTCGCTGATGCTGAAGGTGCCGAATTCCGAGAAATAGCCATTGTCGAAGACGAGAATGAAATGGCATTCCTGCTTCCCCAGCGTCTCGATGACATGGCCATGGCCGCGCGGGAAATACCAAAGATCGCCGGGCTCGAAATCATTGGTCTCGGAGCAGCCCGCCGGGTCGATCACGGTGGTGCGCACCCGCCCCTCGGTGACGAACGCCCATTCGGCCGCGGTCGCATGCCAATGCAGTTCGCGCATGACGCCCTGCTCCATGCGCATCGAGACGCCGGCGATATCCTTGGAGATCGGCAGCTGGGCGACGGTCGCCTCCTTGCCGTAGCTTGCGCCATTGACGCGGCCTTGCGATTTTTCGAGTTCGAATTTGAACGTCGGCAGCTCGGCGCCCGATGTCACGGGGTCGGGCAAATTGTTGTGAAAGCTCGTGTGTCCGCCTTCCGAGCTGATCGGGATCGTTAGTTGGAACATTTATAAGCCCCGCTTCTAGACCTGGATCGAAAAGGATCGCGCCAGCGTATGACAAACGCAACTCGTTGATTTGTATGGTTACCGCCAAGCTTAGGCGCCGCGCCGGCGCTCGGCGCGCTCGAACAATGTAAGCGATTCGGCCCCGCCTGAAATTTGGCTCCAGAGAATTTACATGGGTGACAAAGGAACGCCCTAAGGCGAAAACCTCTCGCGGAGCCATCCTGTCCGGCCGTCGCCGGCGCCGCCAAGGAGAAAAATGTGACGCCAGCGACGACCGTTCATGCGCCAATTCCCCAACGCGGCGACATGCGCCGGTCGGTGCATGTGCCGGAAGGCGGCAAATTTCTTCGGCGCCTCTTCGTCTTTCTTGGTCCGGGCTATCTCGTCGCCACCGGCTATATGGACCCCGGCAATTGGGCGACGGCGCTGGCCGGCGGCTCGAAATTCGGCACCGCTCTGCTGTTTGTCGCCGTGCTGTCCAGCCTGATGGCGATCGTGCTGCAGTCGCTTGCGGCGCGGCTCGGCGTCGGCGCGGAGCTGGACCTCGCGCAGGCCTGCCGGAAACATTATCCCTTTCCGGCCGCGGTCGGGCTCTGGCTTCTCGCCGAGATCGGCATCTTCGCCACCGACCTCGCCGAGGTGATCGGCACGGCGATCGGCCTGCAATTGCTGTTCGGCCTGCCGCTCGCGGTCGGCATTCTCATCACCGTGCTCGACACGTTTCTGGTGCTCGCGCTGGAGCGCGTCGGATTTCGCAAGATCGAGCTTTTCGTCATAGCGATGCTGGCGCTGATAACAATGTCCTTCACCGCCCAGCTTATCATGGCGCGTCCCGATTTCGCCCTCATCGCGCAAGGGCTCGTCCCGACGCGCCAGTTTTTCACCGATCCCGAAATGCTTTACATCGGCCTCGGCATTCTCGGCGCGACGGTGATGCCGCATAATCTCTTTCTGCACTCCTTCGTCGTGCAGACGCGGAACGTCGCCGAGCCCATCGAAAAGAAGCGCGAGGCGATCCGCTTCGCGGTGATCGACAGCACGCTGGCGCTGTTTCTCGCATTGTTCATCAACGGCGCGATACTGGTTCTCGCGGCGGCGGTCTTTCACGCGAGCGGACACACGGAAGTCGCCGAGCTTGGTGAAGCTTACCGGCTGATCGCGCCGCTGCTCGGGCAGCCGGTCGCGTCGACGCTTTTCGCGGTGGCGCTGATCGCCTGCGGACTGAATTCGACGGTGACCGCCACCCTCACCGGCCAGATCGTGATGGAAGGATTCGTGCGGCTGCGGATGAAGCCGGCGCTGCGGCGCCTCATCACCCGCTGCATCGCCATCGCGCCGGCGATCGGCGTGACGCTTTACGCCGGCGAATCGGCGACGGCGCAGCTGCTGGTCCTGAGCCAGGTGGCGCTGAGCGTGACGCTGCCCTTCGCCGTCGTCCCGCTCGTCGC
>Ga0194120_10003748_pt1 | contig 24357 bp, 20 predicted proteins | sample TA2MahCa65mmetaG_FD_148642 | JGI IMG/M metagenome (GOLD analysis project Ga0194120, IMG submission 148642) | Freshwater microbial communities from Lake Tanganyika, Tanzania - TA2015019 Mahale Deep Cast 65m | ecosystem: Environmental > Aquatic > Freshwater > Lake | place: Tanzania: Lake... | reverse complement strand
ATCGCCGAGGAGCGACAGCGCTTCGACGAGGCGGAGGCGTGGTATCGCAAGGCGCTGGAAATCTTCGAGCGGCTGGGGTTGGAGCGTGACGCGGCGGACGACTACCACCAGTTGGGCATCATCGCCCAGGAGCGACAGCGCTTCGACCAGGCGGAGGCGTGGTATCGCAAGGCGCTGAAAATCTTCGAGCGGCTGGGGTTGGAGCGTGACGCGGCGTCCGACTACCACCAGTTGGGCATCATCGCCGAGGAGCGACAGCGCTTCGACGAGGCGGAGGCGTGGTATCGCAAGGCGCTGGAAACCTACGAGCGGCAGGAACATCCGCCGCTAATGGTCAACACGCTGGCGCAAATCGGCGTGCTCCGATGCCGCCAGGACCGTCCGGACGAGTCCGTCGCATGGTTCGCCAGGGCGCTCGCCATCGCGTCGGAACACGGCATGCGCGTCGCCGTTCAGATCCAACACAACCTCGCCATCGTCATGGGCGCCATGGGCGAACAGGCATTCAGCGCCGCGTGGCGCACGGCGCGCGATGGCGAGGAGCCGCCGCTGGTTGCCCTCCGCGACATCGTCGCCCGGCTGCGTTCAGCAGGCGCCTCAGAGGAGTGACCGGGCTCTCACGTCAGCGAGCGCTTCTGCCTCTGACGGTACGGGAACCGCCTCAGCGCCTCTTCGTCGAGGTCGATGCCGATGCCCGGCGTCGTCGGCAGTGCGATGTAGCCGTCTTCGACGCGCAGCGGCTCGCGCGCAATGGCAATCCCGCGTTCCTCGAAGTTCACGAAGTACTCGGTGATGAGGAAGTTGGGCATGACGGCGCTCGCCTGGAGCGTCGCGGCGAGCCCGACGGTCGTGCTGTTGTAGTTGTGCGGCGACACGGCGACGTAGTACGGCTCCGCCATCGCCGCGATCTCCTTGAGCTCCAAGATGCCGCCGCAGTTGCAGACGTCAGGGTTCAGGATGTCAGCCGCCTGGCGCTCGAACACCTCGCGGAACTCCGCCTTCGTGTAGAGCTCCTCGCCCGTCACGACCGGTATGGCGATCCGCCGCCGGACTTCGGCGAGGGCATCGACGTTCTTCGATGACACCGGCTCCTCGTACCAGAACGGGCGGTACTCCGCCATCGCCTCAGCAACGCGAACGGCGTGCATCGGCGCGAGACGGCGATGCGCCTCGATGAGGATGTCCACGTCGTCTCCGACCGCCTCCCTGACCGCGCGAACGCACGTGACGGCCGCGTCCTCGTCGTCGCGACGGATGTACTCGCGCCAGGGTCCCGGAAACGGATCGAACTTCAACGCCGTGAACCCGCGTTCCACGACTTGGCGCGCCGCGTCCGCGCACCGTTGCGCCGCCGTGTCGCCGTAGGTATGGCCTCCCCAGCCGTTTGCGTAGACCCGGATTCGGTCGTGGACGGGCCCGCCCAGCAGGTTGTAGACCGGCGTGTTCAGCGCCTTGCCGACGATGTCCCACAGCGCCTGCTCCAACCCGCTGACGGCGCAGTAGAAGTCCATCGACCCGCGCTTGGACGCGAAGTCGCAGTAGGCGATGTGGGTGAACCGGCGGATGTGGAAGGGGTTCCAGCCGATCAGGTAGCGCCCCAGCTCCTCGACCATCACGGCGATGGAGCGGTCGCGGTCGGTCTGGGTGTAGCACTCGCCCCAACCGTGCAGGCCCTCGTCGGTATCGACCTTGACGAAGAGCCAGTTCTTGCCGCCGCCCGAATCGACGAGATGCGGTGTCACGCCTGTCACGCGCATGGATCATCCCGTCGGCAGAGCGCGCTCAGCTCAAGTTGGGAAGCTCGCCCGTGCTATCTCCGAGCTGCGCAACCTCGATGTCCATCCGGTTGAGCATGGCGAGCCAGAGGTTGTTGAGCGGAGTCTCGTTCGGGTAGCGCAGATGGCGGCCCGGAGTCAGCGTCCCACAACCGCCGCCCGCCAGCAGGATCGGCAGATCGTCGTGATTGTGGCGGTTGCCATCGGAGTTGCCGCTGCCATAGACCACCATCGCGTGGTCGAGCAGCGTCCCGTCGCCTTCCGCAACGGAGTCGAGGCGTTCGAGCAGATACGCTAGGTTCCCCGTATGGAAGGTATTGATCTGTCGGATCTTCGCCTTCTTCGACTCGTCGCCGGCGTGGTGCGACAGGTCGTGATGCCCCTCCGGCACTTCGATGAAGGGATACGCCCGGTTGCTCCCCTCGTTCGCGACGACGAAGGTGACAACGCGCGTCACGTCCGTCTGGAACGCCAGCACCATCATGTCGCACATCAGGCGGATGTGCTCCTGGTAGTCAGCGGGAACGCCGGCGGGAACCGCGTAGTCGGGCGTCTGAACCGTCGGCAGCTTCTCCGCGCGATCCATCCGCGTCTCGATGTCTCGCACCGACGCGAAGTACTCGTCCAGCTTCCGGTTGTCGCTCGATCCGAGCCGATGCGACAGAGCCTTCGAGTCGTCCATCACGTAGTCGAGGATGCTTCGCCGACGCGCGTCGCGCTCGACGCGAGCCGAATCCGCCCCCGTGCCGAACATCCGCTCGAACACCAGCTTGGGGTTCACTTCCTTCGGCAGCGGCTGGGTGCCCGACCGCCAGGACATCGTGGACGAGTAGACACAGCTATAGCCCGAGTCGCAGTTGCCCGCCATCGATCCCTGCTCGCAGCCGATCTCCAGCGACGGCAGTCGCGTCAGGTGCCCGATCTCCGCCGCCGCCACCTGATCGACCGAGATGCCGGCTCGGATCGCCGCGCCGTCCGTCTTGCGCGGCTGAGCTCCGGTAAGGAACGCCGCCATTGCGCGGGCGTGATCGCCGCCGCCGTCGCCGTGAGGGCGCGCCTTGTCCGCCGTCAGACCCGTGAGAACCGAGAGCTTGCTCCGAACGCCCGCGAGCGGCTGCAGGATCGCTGGAAGGTCGAACCCGTACGCTTCACCTCTGGGCGTCCAGTCTGCCATGTTCTTGCCGTTGGGCACGTAGACGAACGCCATGCGGTTCGGTGCTGGCACGCCGGAGGTCGGCGACGCCGCCCACGACCGCAGCGGGCCCATCGCCTCGAGCCACGGCAGAAACATCGCCGCGCCCATTCCACGAAGCATCGTCCGTCGCGAGATCGGTTTGGTCAGAGACATCTCAGGTCACCTCGGTTCGGCTGCGCAGAGCTCTCCCAACGAACTCCATTCTACCCTGAAGCATAACGCTGGCGGAACATGGATGGGCTCCGATCCGCGCGGACGACTGCGACGTCAATCGGCAACGACCGTCTCGGCTCCGCGCCGCTTGCGGAACGGATCGCTCGCGACGATGGCAGTCACGAGCGCCGAGAACCGGTAGTCTTGCTCCGCCAGTCGGGACACGATCCCGTCGATGTAGGGGCGATCCGAACGCTCCGGTCCTCTCCCCAGTGCGTAGGTCAGCATCTTCTCCGCCAGGCAGCGGGCGAACAGGTCTCTGCGCCCCAGGATGACCTGCTTGAGCTCCTCGGCTCCCTGGAACGCCGTCCCATCGACCAGCACGCCCGATGGGTCGATCTCGAACGCCCCGTCCTTCTCGCGGTACGCCCCGATGGCATCGTAGTTCTCGAATGCGAAGCCGATGGCATCCATGTCCTTGTGGCAGTTGGCGCACGCGGGGTTCCGACGATGGATCTCCATCCGCTCGCGCAGCGATCCGCTAGTGACCGCCTGTTGATCCTCGGCGAGCTCTGGAACGTCGGGCGGAGGCGGAGGCGGCGGAGCCCCCAGAATCTGCTCCAACGCCCAGCGTCCCCGCTTGACGGGAGACGTGCGCGTGGGGTTCGACGTGACGGCAAGGACGCTCGCCTGCGTCAGTAAGCCTCCGCGCTGTCTGCCCTGAAGGGACACGCGACGGAACTCCGGACCCTTGATCGGCTCGCCGCCGGGCTCCACGGGCTCCTGCCCGACCCATGTTCCCTTCGTGTCGGCGATGCCGTAGTGCCGAGCCAAGGGTTCGTTCAGGAACGTGTAGTCCGCGTCGATGAGGTCGAGAACGCTCCGGTCTTCGCGCAGGATCGACTCGAAGAACAGCGCCGTTTCCTGGAGCATCGCCTCCCTGAGCCGGTCATTGAAGCTCGGGAACAGCGACGCGTCCGGCGCTATCGTCTGTATGCGTCGAACCTGGAGCCACTGGAGCGCGAAGTTCTCGACGAACGCCTTGGACTTCGGATCCGCCAACATCCGGCGCGTCTGGGCTTCGAGGTTCGCGCTGAGCTGGTTCCGCTCCGCCAGGTCGAGCAACTCGTCGTCGGGCATCGAGCTCCACAGGAAGTAGGAGAGCCGCGATGCGAGCGGGAACTCATCGAGCGCCTGCGGTCCGGGCGATGCCGTCCTGTCGTCCAGCTCGACGCGGAACAGGAACTTCGGCGAGCAGAGCGTCGCTTGCACGACGAGTTGGATACCCGCCTCCCACTTTCTTCCGTCCGCGACGACACCATCGACCGCCGATGCGGCGCGTTCGAGCTCTTCGGCGGTCGGCGGCCGACGGTACGCTCGGCGCAGGAACCGCGACAATACCTCGCGGATTTGCTCGCCCTGCGGCTTGTCCGGCGAACAGGCGAGAAGCGTCTTGTGGCTCTCCGGCCGCGTGTCGAGCGGTCCCTCCAGCGCGACATAGTCGACGACGACCTGCGCCGGCGGCTCCTCGCTCGACGGCTTAGCCAACGCCAGAAAGATGCGGTCGCGCCCGGGCATCGGAGCCAACGGGAGCTCGAGCATCTCGGCGGCATCCCGGTTCGAGGCACGGACCTCGAACGTTCCGAGGATCAGCGCCGGACGGCTCACATCGCCGACAAGCGCCGAGAGCTCCTCGTCTGACGAAGAACTTGGAAGGTTCTGCCCCTGGACGAGCACCGCGACGCGAACCGGCGGAGCGCTCTTTGCGTAGAGCCGTGCACGGAAGATGTACTCCCCGACGTCCTCGAACGGCACTTGCGCGTTGAGGGGCCCGGTCTCGATGGGCTTCGTGCCGTCGCTCGCCACGCGACGCCATCCGTCCTCGAGAACGCTGTCGATCTCGTTGGACGCGGGTTCGGCGTGTAGTGCGTTGATGCGTCGCTTGGGAACCGGAGGAGGTTCCGGCGTGATGGCGCGGAAAGCGATGCTCTCCGCCGCCGCCAGGTAGCGCTCCATCAGCGCGGGCGACAGCGTCAGCACGTCGCCGATGTTGTCGAACCCGTACCCGATGTCGTCCGATGGGAAGGTCTCCGTCGGATCGAAGTCGACGCCGATCAGGTCGCGGATGGTGTTCCGGTATTCGACTCGGTTCAGCCGCCGCATCGTGACGCGCCCTGGGTCCGGCTTCGCCTGCCGATCCGCGTGAGCGAACGCGGCGTCCATCCGTCCGATGAAGGCGGCGACCTCGTCCGGACTCGGCTTCGGAGAACCCTCCGGCGGCATGATCCTGCCGCGCACCATCTTCGCGACCTTCTCCCAGCGCGCGATGGAAGCCGCCTCTGGCTCCCCGTCGTGGGACTTGTCAAGCGCCAGCCCGGCGGCGGGCATCCTCCCGCCGTGACAACTCACGCAGTACTTGGCGACCAGCGGCTGACCCGCTTCGGCGAAGTTCGGCTTCACGGCTGCCGACGAGCAGCCGACGGCAACCGCCGCCGCGCAGACGAGCAGGATTCGGATGGCAAGACGCACCGTTCAGCCTCCCAGTCGTCGGGTTCCTCTCGATGCCGTCACCGGTGACGGCGTCAGGTTCGCGCGTCGAGCCGCCAGTCGCGCCCTTCGGCGCGCATCCGGCGTTCGATGTCCTTCATGCCGTCCCAGAACCACCAGAGGTCTTCCGGGATTGTATCGTAGTCCTCTCTGAGTGTCCGGCGGAAGTAGCCGTTCTGCGCGACCATCCGCAGCGTCCGGTTCACGTTGTGCCCGACCGTGTGGATCATCCACGGGTGGATGTAGCAGACGTCGCCGGGTTCGCCGGTGAACTCGATCCCCGTGCCGTACTCCCAAGGGAGCAAACCGCCCTGGAGCGGAGCGCGGACGTCGTGGTGACGGAAGTACTCGTGGCACATCCGGTGGCTGCCGGGCCAGACGGTGAACCCGCCGCCGCGAGGCAGCACCGTGTCCAGCAGCGTGATCGTGTTGAACGAGTGTCCGCAGGTGTTGTCCAGATGCCCGACCGTCGGCGGGTTGTAGGGTTCGCCGCGCGACGGGAACCGCAGCAGGATCGACCCCGCGCGGATAGGGTGCAGATCATCGCCGAGCAGTTGACGCGCGACGCCCGCGAGCGATTCGTGCTCCGCGAGCTCCTGCATGGGGCCCGTCCGCGCCCACGGATACTCGCCGGAGTAGCTGCTGAAGTGCTTGCCGCTCTGCCACTCATCGGGACGGTCGGGCGACTCCGGGATGTTTGCCCAGACGCGGTCTCGACAGCGGGCAATGAGCTCCGGCTCGACGACCCCGCGCCGGATGACGTAGCCCGTGATGCGGAAGAACGCGATCTCCGATTCGGTCAGCAACGGCATGTGATCCCTCCTCGTCCCAACTTGCCCGGCTGGAACAGCGCGACCCACAGCTAGAACTGGAACCAGAACGTCAGTCGCGCCGTCGCCGCTGGATCGTCCGAGCCGTCGCGCTCGACCACGACGTTCGGGATCACGTGGAGTTGCGCGAACGGACGGTACGCGACGCCGCCAAGGATCAGCGTACGCGCGTCGTCGTTAGCGTCCCGGTCGGGATCGAAGACATCGCCGCGCCCCACCAGCTCGATCGCCTTCGAGATCGCGTACCGCCCGAAGACCGAGACGCCCGAAGCCCGGTGCGATGGAGCCGAGGCGTCGACGCGCGCCCACTGCTGGAACAGCGTCGCGTACAGCCCGGCGCGCTCCGTCCCGTACCCGCCGGTGACCTTCACCGTGTTCTGGGACCCGTCGTTGGGTCGCTGACGCCAGTCCGCGAACGCCTCTGCGGCGAGCCCCCGGCGCTGATACGTCGCCAGACCGTAGAAACGCTGCTGCTTGTTGGTTTCCGGCTTGGTCGAGTCGTTGCCGACCATGAGCCAGTAGCCGAAACCCTTCACTCCGAGCGCCTTGTCGAGGTCCCCTCGGATCGAGATGCCCATGTCGCGCGACGAGGCGATGCCGCGTAGGTCGAGCGGCGTCTTCTCGAGGGCGCGGTACTTCCACGCATCCTCTTCGATCCCGCTGAACGCTGGCGTCGGTTGAATGCCGGCGATGATGCTCGGATGGATCGACGCGACGGCGGCGGACTCGATCTTCCACTGCAGATAGGCGTCCTTGACGAACACCGACGGCAGCGACTTGTCGGGGTTGGACTTCGCGCCGCTGACCGCGTCCGGCTGGAGGAAAAGCGATCCGTCGTTCGACTCCAGCCGCACGCGTGCCTTGTACGCCGCGCCGTTGCTGTAGTCGTAGGTCAGGTAGAGCCGTCGCATCCGAAAGCCGTCCAAGCCTTCGCTGTCCGGGTCGGGATGGGCGACGTTGTTGAAGTAGTCCAGATAGCCGTAGCCGGAAACCTTGGACGTAGGCGCGGCATCTTCCGCGCTGGCGCTCAGCGTCGCGACGCTTAGGACGAGCGCGGCGATCACCCCGACGCTCCGAGCCAGTGTCATTGCGCGTTCCCCTGGGTTGCCAAACAGTATGTCTCGAACCATTCAGCCTGTATCCATGCACTCAGCGAGTGTCGTCGCCACGTGCGTCAGATGTCAACGTGCATCCGTCGAGATATGGGGTAGGGCTCTGTGGCAGCGCATGGGGTGGCTCTGTCGATGCGTGCACGACATTGCCAGAGCGTATCGTCGCCATGCTAGGATAGCCACCGATGCGAACCCAGTATGAGGCGGCTCTGTCGCACGGAGCTTCATTGGCGCGGGCGAACCAGGATTCGGCGCGGCAGTGCTGGTTCTGACCCAGGCGGCGATGAACCGGTCGCGCCATCCGGTTCACACGTCCGGTTCAAGCGTGCGGTTCATACGTGACCGTGGCAAGGAGGACGACGATGGAACGATACCGAGTCGGGATCGTCGGGTGCTCGGGGATTGCCGAATCGCCCGTCGTCGGGGCGGCTGGTCGGCCGTTCCGCCAGCGGATGCCGGAGTCTCACGCATCGGCGTACGCGCTGTTCGAGGAGATCGAAGTCGTCGCGGTCTGTGATCTGGTCGAGGCGACGACAAACCGCTTTCTCAGCGACTGGAACGGGCGCTGGCAGGGCATTCGCGCCTACACGGATTACCGCGCGTTGCTGGACGCCCACGAGCTCGACATCCTCAGTGTCGCGACTTCCGACCATCGCCACGCAGACATCGTCGTCGGTGCAGCCGAACGCGGCGTTCGCGCCATCTTCTGCGAGAAACCGCTCGCGACGACCCTCGAAGACGCCGACCGGATGATCGCCGCGTGTGAGAACCACGGAACGATCCTGTCGGTCGATCACACTCGTCGATGGTCGGCGACTTACCACATGGCGAGGGATCGTGTGCGCGACGGAGCCGTGGGCGAACTCCGCCAGATCGTCGGAGTGCTCGGCGGGCCCCGCGCGATGCTCTTCCGCAATGGAACCCACCTCGTTGACCTTCTCAGCTTCTTCGCGGAGTCGACGCCCGCCTGGGTCTGGGCGGTCAACGACGCGGAGTACGGCGACTACGACACCTATCGCGGCGACGGCGGCCGCACGGCGGAACTGGAACCGGGGGTCTTCGGGTTCGTCGGGTATGAGAACGGAGTCCGCGCCGTCTACAACGGGACGAAGCACCAACCTGCCGACTTCGGCGCCGATCTTCTCGGCGCGAAGGGTAAACTCGTCGTTCGCGACACGGGCGCGACGCTCCACCGTTCTGCGACGTCGTCCGAGCTCCTGCCGTCAGAGGAGTACGTCCGCCACAAGTGGGCGGGGGCCGTCGAGGAGCTTCTGAGTCTCCTCCGCGATGACGGCGAGCCGGTCTCGTCGGGTCGCGAAGCTCGGAAGGCGGTCACCATCATGCTCGGGTTCCTCGAATCCCATCGTCGCGGGAACGTCCGTGTCGATCTCCCGTCCTGATGGTTCCTGGGAACCGATGGTCGTATGTTGGGAACCTGGGCAGGCAAAGCGCTCAGGTAGGACATCGCGCCGCCTATGGCGCTCAGGACAGCTCCAGGCGGGCTTCCTCGATTGCTGACGTGTACCCCTCGTCGACGGGCGGGTCGGGCATCGCGCGGGCTTCGGCGCAGAGTTCGTCGCATCGTTCGTTCTCGGCGTTCCCGTCGTGTCCGCGCAGCCAAGCGAACTCGACTTCGTGCTTGCCGCAGAGATCGAGCAGTCGGCTCCACAGGTCGGGGTTCGCCACGGGCTCGTTCTTGCCGCGCCGCCAGTTCCTGGCGCGCCAGCGGCGGGCCCATCCCTGCTTCATCGCGTTGACGAGGTACTCCGAGTCGCTGTGCAGCGTGACGCGGCAGGGCTCCTTGAGGGCTTCCAGCGCCCGGATCGCCGCGAAGAGCTCCATGCGGTTGTTCGTCGATTCGGCGAACGTCCCGGATAGCTCTTTGCGCGCTGCTCCGTATAGAAGGACGATCCCGTAGCCGCCCCTTCCGGGATTCGGATCGCACCCTCCGTCCGTGTAGATGGTTACATGCTTCAGAAGTCGTGTCCCTCCAACGTCAGCGCTGCGCTCTCAGCGATCCCCATCGCACCGCCGCCAGGTCGCGCCCACCCACCGCGAGGCCGTCCGCTGGATCGCGCGACAGCCATGGCTCGACAAGCGCGTTCGGCGAGACGCGGTCGCGGCGCGGCTGCGACGACGAGCCCCAGAAGTTCCCGCGAGCCTCGATCCCGCCAACCTGGGAATCCAGGTCTGCGACGCGGTTCCCGAAGATCGCGTTCCCGCCGGGCTGAGCCCGTGTCCCGAAGTCGGCGGTTCCGCTCTCGATGGACACGCCGAGACCATTGTCCACGATCCGGCTGTCGCGCACGTGGACGCGGGCGTTGGAGACCCGGATGCCCGTCAGACCGTTGCCGGCGATGACAACCCGCGCGATCCGGACGAGCCGGTCCGACTCGCTCACGATCAGCCCGTTGCCCGCGCCGTCGGTGACGCTCGCGTCCTGGATCGACGCGGATGAGTTGGTCAGCAGAATGCCTGCGTTGAACGCGTCGCGGATCGATATCCCGCGCACGGCGAGGGTGGAGTCCTCCGCGCCGATGCCGTGGTGATAGCCGTCGACGGTGACGTTCTCGACCGTCACGTCAGCCTTCTCGCAAACGATCCCAAAGTGGTGCTGGTTCGTCCCGCCCTGCAGTCGGAACCCGCGCAGCACGACGCCCGCTGCGCCCCGCACCGTCATTCCCTGTCGGAACACGGTTCCGCTGCCGGCGCCCTCGATTGTAACGCCGGGCTTTACCGCGAGCTCGCCTTCGTAGATCCCGTCGCCGACGCGGATCGTGTCGCCCGCCTGGGCTCGCTGCATCGCCGCCTGAGGCGTCAGGAACTCCTCAGGAACCCGATATGTCGACGCTTGCACTCCCGACACGGCACACGCCCAGACGATGCCGAACGCCATTCCCGCCGCCCATCGAGATGCGATGCGGCGGATCCGCCGTGCGTTCAACCCTCGAAACAACTCGGAGGATCGATGTGCCATGAGGCTCTCCTCTCCAACGCGCGCTGCGGCATGCCGGCAGCGCCTCGACACCGGAGCCCACCGGTCTACGAGCCCCCGACTCGCTCCGCGCGAGGATCGGCTTGTCGCGGCGGTACATGGATCATAGCGGATGGATCCGCCATCCCAAAGACGGAATCGGATGCGTCGCGCAGAGCATCTCGGCGTCTTCGTCGCGCGTTGACAGGACGCGTGGTGCCCTCATACTGTCTGGCAGTTCTGCTTCCGTGCTCTGATGGAGCCCACCCATGCCTGACGATCAGCTTTACCGCGAGACGCACCGCCCGCAGTTCCACTTCACGCCGCAGCGGGACTGGATGAACGATCCGAACGGACTCGTCTACTGGGACGGCGAGTACCATCTGTTCTTCCAGCACACGCCGGGCAGCCTGCGACATGGACCCAACACATGGGGGCACGCCGTCAGTACCGACCTGACGCACTGGCGGCAACTCCACCACGCCGCGCTGGATATCGACGACATGGGCTGGATGTGGTCGGGCTCGGCGGTTGTGGACCACGGGAACACGTCCGGGTTCGGGACGGGAGGAGTTCCGCCGCTGGTCGCGTTCTACACGGTTGGCGATACGCGGATCCATCCGCCGAAGCTGTGCGTCCAAGGGATCGCGTTCAGCAACGACCGAGGTCGCACCTGGACGAAATACGACGGGAACCCCGTCTTGGGTCACATCCGCGCGCAGAACCGCGATCCGAAGGTCGTCTGGCACGAACCGTCGCGGCGGTGGATCATGGCGCTGTTCCTCGATGGCAACGACTACACGCTCTATGGCTCAACGGATCTCAAGGCGTGGCAGCATCTCCACGACCTGACGCTGCCGGGGGTCTCGGAGTGCCCCGACCTGTTCGAGCTACCGGTCGACGGCGATCCTACGAACACGCGATGGGTGTTCTGGGGCGGCAATGGCGGGTATCTGATCGGTCGGTTCGACGGCAGGATGTTCGCGCCGGAGACGGATGTTCTCCACGCGGAGCAGGGCGCGAACGGCTATGCGGCTCAGACGTGGAGCGACATCCCGTCGGCGGATGGGCGTCGCATCCAGATTTCGTGGATGGCGGGCGGCAAGTACCCCGCGATGCCGTTCAACCAGCAGATGTCCTATCCCGTCGAGCTCACGCTGCGAACGCTCCCAGTGGGGATCAGGCTTTGCCGGGAACCGGTGCGGGAGATCGCGGCGCTCTACGACGAGGCACACGCATGGACGGACGTGTCGCTGTCGGCGCGGGAACGACGCGTTCTCGCCAAATCCGGCGACCTGTTCGACGTGTCGCTGGAGGTTGACGCGGCATCGGGAAGCTCCTTCGCCGTCGAGGTGCGCGGGCACCTCGTGACGTGCAACATGAGCGAGGGGACGCTCTCGTGCCTGAACCGAACGGCTCCGATCCGCGCCATTGACGGGCGCGTCAGGCTGCGGGCCCTGATCGACCGGACATCGCTGGAGCTCTTCGGCAACGACGGCGAGGTGTCGATGTCGTTCTGCTATCTGCCGGAGGCAGCAGATTACAGCCTGGCGCTACACGGCGGGGACGAGGGAGCCCGGTTCCGCGAACTGTCGGTCCGTACGCTCCGTTCGATCTGGTGATCATCGACGCGTCGCCGCGCGTCATGTCGATCTGCCATCGCCTTCCTACCCGTTCCTCAAGGCGTCGGGCGCGGGCGTAGGTCAGCCACACGACTTTCCCAGTGCGAACAGTCGTTCCCAACTCGTCGTGTCGGCGAGTATCTCCGACAGCCACTCGATCTCTTGGAGCATCGCCCGCGCGTACCGGCGGCGGTCGCCCGGGTCGCCGACGCGCCAGAGATGGCAGAACGGCGCGAACGCGTTCCTCACGAGCGCATACGGGAGCGCCGTGCGCTCGGCGTTCGTCAGTGATTCCTGCAGCGACGTGTCGTAGGTATCGACCAGTTCTCGAAGCCGGGACATGCGGCGCGCAGGCGAGTTCTCCGCGCGGAATCGCTCGCTCGTGAACGTGTAACAGAGGATGAGCGCGATGTCCTCGATCCGCGCCCGTTCGCCCATGAAGTCGAAGTCGAGAACGGCGACGAGCTGGCTGTCCCGGAAGAGCACGTTGTTGTCCCAGAAGTCTCCGTGCGCGAGCTGGCGGGGCAGGGCTCGGACCGACGCAGGTTGCGCCGCCTCCAGCTCGCCGCAAAGCCACAACGCGCGCGTCGCCAGCAGGAGTTCATCCGCATCGCGCGCTTCCCGCCGTGTCCGCTCAACCGCTTCGCGCACCCGGTTCTCGACGTCCTCGACCCGCATGTAGTTCGCATAGGGCGCGGTCCCGGCGTCGCTGTGGACGGTCAGACCGCGCATCGCGTCATGGATCTGCGCAAGCGCTTTGACCCCATGGAGGAGCCGATCCCACGTGTCCATCGGCTCGCCGTCGACGTATGCCTCGACTTCGACGATTCGGTCGCTCAGTACGGCGAATGGTTCCCCGTCCAGGGTTCGTCGAGGCCGTGCGATGGGTATGCCTGCCTGGGCGATGCGCTCCTTAGCCAGCCGCATGCCCGCTGCGCGTTCCGGTGTCGTCCATGGGCAGTACACGCGGACCACGTGTGCGCCATCGTTCGCGTCCACGCGTAGGTTCAGATTGACGGAGCCGCCCAGATCGACGGGCTCGCCGGACCATCGGAGCCCGTAGGCTTCGTGGAGGAGCGTCAGGAGCTCAGAAGAGATGACGGCGCGCTCGCGGACGCTCACCTGAGCGCCTTCCCGACAGACACGGCGGCAGGGCAGAAGCCGACACTCGAACTACGAGGCGTTCGATGTGAGGCTATGCGAAGGAGTGGCGCGCCCGGAGAGATTTGAACTCCCGACCTCATGATCCGTAGTCACGTGCACGCCCAGTTATGGCGCGGGTTTTCTGGGCATGCTTGCCAAACTCTTGCCCAAACTCACCGTTCGCGCGGGCGATAGGTGGTCTTTTCGACCCATCGCAGCACGTCTGCGCGATGGAACCGCAGCAGCCTCCCGACCTTCACGTACGGGAACCCGCCCGCCTGCGTCCAATGATAAATCGTCTTCGGCTGGACGTTCAACAGAGCGGCAACCTCGCGGACGCTCAGTAGCCGGTCGCTTCCCGCCTGTAAGGACTCACTGTCCATCGTTCATGCTCCTCTGTGTCGCCTGGCGTGGAGCGCATGTCCGTATCACCCGATGCCGCTCGCCAGTCAGACTTTCCTCACTTGCCATCGCCTTCTTCTCCGCCAGGTCTGGGTTGTCCGGGTCCAAGACCCTTCTTCTCGTCCCCCTCCATGGGTTGGGGCGTCGCGCTCTCAACCCGGAGGGCGCTTTCTCCCACAACGGCGATGTTCACCTGCACCGGCGGTAGTCGCAGCAGGCGACCCACATACGCCAAAGACCGGGCAGCCGATAGATAGCGCCTTTGCGCCCTGTCCACCGCTTTCTGCCAGTAGACCGCCATCTCTATCGTCAGCCCTTCGGCGTGCTTCCCGGCAGAGCGTGTCTCCATCGTGTGGACGTGCAGCCAACACGTGACGACTCGTTCCACGAGCAGCCGTTCTATCAGCGACGGGCTCGTCGAAAGCAGTTCGCGCTCAAGGGCTTTCGCTCTCATCAGCAGACCTTCGGCAACGCCCGCATCGAACCGGCTCACCACGAGCCTCCGCAGGTGTCCCTCCCAGTCCATTCGCTCAACCCTCTTGCGCTGCTCTTCGAGCGCCGCCCGGAGCCGGGCGCGGGCGCTCTCGTCGCCCGCGCGCACCTCCTCGGCGAGTTGAGCCACTCGCTGTTCCCACGCCTGGAAGTCCGGGCAGGCGATCGCGTCGCTAGGACTCGTCCTTGCCTTTCGCACCACGTTTGCGCCTCCACTCCCCTCGGTGATGCTGGTGATAGCCGTCCAGCGCCAGCAGACCACGAATCATCGTGCTCGTCTGGCGAAACCCCTCCGCTGCTTGTGCGTCAAGGGCGTCGTACCGAGCCTTGCAGCGTCGCCATCGTTCCCGCTCCGTTGCGCGGGTTCTCCGCTCTGCTGCGTCCAGCGCCGCCATCGCTTCGGCGAGCGCCCCCGCGCCAATGTATTGCCGGACGACGCGCTTCCCCACACGTAAAGAACGAGTGTAATAGTGCCCGCGTCCGTTGCGGCGCTCCCACGCCATTGTGTTACTCCGAATCGCTTGCCCCGCCGCCCGTGTCGGCGCGCACGCCCAATGATTCGCGCGGGCAGGCAGACAGGGCGCTTTCGATTCCAACCTCCGCCCACCGGCGTACGAGGACGTCGCCCCCCTCGCGGAGCATGTCGCCGGTGTCCTTCGCGCGGAACGGTCGCCACCGCCGCGCGTGCGGCAAGACGTGCGGCAAGACGCACCGCCAGCGCGCCGCCGCCGTTTCGCCGGCTTCGTCCGCGTCGAACGCCAGCAGGATCGTCCTCGTGTGGAGCAGGCGCGCCGTCCAGAGCGGGCGCAGGCACGACGACGCGCCGAGCGTCGCAACCGGAACCACCAAGTCGCCTGCCGCCTGTCGAACCGCCAGCATGTCGAAAACTCCCTCGACGAGCATCGCCGGCTTGCCGGGCTCCACGCCGTCGATCCCGTGCGGCGCGAGGCGGGAGCCCGTGACTGTGACGTACTTCGGCTCGCCCGCCGCGCGTCGAATCTGCGCCGCCCAGAGCGCGCCATCGACCTCAACCGGGATGACGATGCCGCGCGGAATCCAGATGTCCCCGCCCGGCGCCATCCAGGGCGGGCGCTTCTCTCGTCGCTCCGTCGGATTCAAACCGAGACGCGCCTGGCGGATTGTGTCGTCCGTGAACCTGCGCCCCCGGAGATAATCGAGCGGGCGCGGGTCGTCTCCGTCCCAAAGCTTCGCCGCCGCCGCGTCCACGAACCTCCGCGCGGCGTCCTGCCATTCCTCGCGGGGCGGATCCGGCGTCGCTGGTCGGATTGGTCGGGTCGGGTTCGACGACATGCCGAGCCGCCGCCGCGCTTCCGCCGCATCGATCCCGTGCCGCTGTTGCAGGTATCCGACGACGTTTCCGCCGTACCGACATTTTCTGCACCACCAAAGTCCCTTTCCCGCGTCCACGAGGAAGCGGTCGTCGCCGGCGCGGCAGAAGGGGCATCCTCCGACGAGCTCCTTGCCCTTCGGGCGGAGCATGACGCCGTCCGCCGCCAGAACGCCGATCAGGTCGTCCGCCATGACCGCGCCCCTCAGTTGAACCGGGACGGCTGCCCGTCCCCGGAGCTCCCCGGCGCGAAAGGATCGGCTCTGGCGGCAAACCACCGCCCGGCGACGACCGCCGCGCCGATGCGCCGCCTCGCCGCGTCCAGCACGCCGATGCTGACGTTCGTGCCGTAGGCAACTTCATGCGGGATACCATTCTTACCCGCGCGGTCGAGCAGCCTCCCCAGCCAGTCCGCCGTTTCGCGGATTTTGCGCTCCGTTTTCGCGGCGAGGTTGGGCATTCGCGCGAGCGCGGAGCCCACAGCTTCGTCAACAAGGGCATCCGCGTCGGCGAGAGAACCGGAAAACAAGCTTGCAGCCTCCGCCACTTCCTCATCGGTCGGACGCACGATGGAGGCGTCGAACGCCGCCCGCCCCAGGGGGTCGCCTTGGTCGGCAGACGCCCTTATACCGCGCAAAGCTCCTTCCGGGGGGTTTCTACCCGCTAGCCCGCTAGGATCCCTGTGTTCATGCGGCTCTGCGGGAGTTTCGGATCCGCTAGGCGAAGCCACTCCTAGCGGATCCGAAACAGGCCTTGCGCCCAGTGTTTGCGGGGATCCTAGCGTCCCTAGCGGATGCGGTGCGGGGATTTCGGGCTGCGCGCCAAGATACTGCCCCCAAGCCTCGACGAAGTCGCTGCGCTCGTACCCTCGACAGTTCACACCATCGACCCACAGCTGCTTCGGATGGATGTCGAAGCGTCGAAGAAGTACCGCAAGCCGCGCGGGGGTCAGCCCGTTTCCGCGCGCGTAGTCTACCCAGCGCGATTCCGGGAGTTCACGTAGGAGTTGGATTAGTCGGGGCGTGGGAAGGCGTTCGACGCGTCCGCCGCCCACGTCGAGCGGCGCGTCGTCCTCGTCCGCCCTCTTGAATGCCGCGAAGATGTCCCTGAGCAATGCCTCAAGGAAGTCGTCCTCGTCCAACGCCGCGCCCGACAGCGCCAGCGCCGCGCGCCGGGCGCGCTCGGGCCAGTCGCCCCCCACCTCGTCGGCGATGCTAAGCAGTACCCTCCAGTTGTCCGCCGCTCTGTCGTGCAGCGCGCTCGGAACCTCCGGGTCGGCGTCCCGCAGCGCGTGGAGATGGTCGTTCGACCAACGCATCAGACGCGAGCGCAGCGGCTCGAAGTGCCCCGACCGATCAATCCGCCAACGCTCGACCGCCACGCCCTTCGGCTTGCGCCCCATCCGGACTTCGATGGCCCGGTCGGCGAGCGTGCTCGGCAAAGTCCCGATCTTGGCGACGCAAGTCGCGGCCCACACGTCGAACCGACGGGGTTCGTGATTGTCTCCCACCGTCCGCAGGACGAAAGCGTTTGCCCGCGCGTGCCCGGCGTTCAAGATGCCGTGCAGCGTGCTGTCGTCGTTCAAGAACGTATCCATTTCATCAATCAGCAGCGTTGGATGCAATTGCTCGATGCTCCGAAACACCGCCGCCGTCGTCGTGTTCGATGTCGGAAGGGGCTTCAAAGCGAGCGCGCCGATGAACGATAACAGCGTCGTTTTGCCGCACCGCCGCGTCGGCGACGTGACCGCTAGTCGCGGGGAGATGCTCGCCGCGCCCACTGTATAGGTGAAAGCGATCCACAAAGCGGTCGTGTCCGCCCCCGCGTCGCTCTCGAAATGGACGAACCGCCGTGCCGTCTCGACCAGCTCGTCGAGCAGTTTCGCGCCGTCCACCGGTTCCGATGACGGTTGCGGCGCGTCGAGAACCACGGCTTGCCCTTGCAGACCGTCCGGCTCGCCGGATTTGCCGCCCACATCCTCTCCGAGCGCCGCATCCACGAGTCGGGCGGGGCTTCCGCATTTGCGGCGTTTGAGCTCGGCGATAAGTCGCTCCCGGAGAGTCTCGCGCGCCAGCGCGTCCCCCTGCCCGTTCGCGCCGGCAACCGCCCGCAACGCCGCTTCGATCCGCTCCACGTCGGCGTCGGCGGGCAGATCGCGGAGCGGACGGAGCGGGTCGTCGCCGGCGGAGCACTCGGCGCGCATCAGGTCGTCGGTCATCTTTGGTCCCCGCCCTGCCCGACCGCCCCGGCAAGCTCCACGACCTCGGACGGCTCGACGCCGAGCGCGCGCGCGAGCTTGCGCGCCTGCGCTATGGACGGGAGAAGCCGCCCCCCAGTGATGAGCGAAACCGTGTAGGGCGTCACCCCTGCCGACGCGGCGAGCTGAAGAGCCGTCAAGCCCCGCTGCTCGCGCGCCTCTCTCAAGGTTATTCGTTCCATGTTTTGCGCTCCTTGATTGTCCATTGCCCAACGTTCACGCGGAGTATACCATAGCGATACGCTACGCCGCGCGTAGCGACAAGGTCTTGTTCGCACTCGTCGCGCTACGGGGGTCATCTTCGCGGAATACCGTCACCCAACGGGGCGCGTCCATCCCGCACAGGGAGACGGTTAGCCCTGTAACCATGCATAAGGATCGGGACGATGAAAAAAGTGGGCGTGCTATGAATAATCTACAAGACGAGTTCGTGGAGCTTGTCGAACGTGTCGCCGACCGGCTCGCCCTCGAATCCGGCAAGCGTCCCTCGGTCGCCGCCGTCCGCGCCGCCGTCCGCGCGAAGAAAGCCCGCGTTGAAGCCGCGATGCGCGACTACCACCCACCCCGCTGGACGGCGCAATGCGGAACGTCGCGCGAAGCTGCCCCGACGATGCGGTACCTCCGCGCGTGCGACGACGCCTTGAACCCGCGCCCCATGTTCTTTGCGAACCGCCGCGAACCACCTGCCTACGCCGCGAACGCGGCAGATAGGCGCGAAGCCATCCGCCGGATGAACCTTCTGACCGCAGCCGTCGCCGCATTGCTCCGGGACAAGGCAACCCCGGACGCGCTTCGTCCGGCGGTGGCTGAATGCGCGAGGAGAGCGCGCACGGAAGGCTTCTTTACAGAACTGACCGCCCCGCTCCCGACCGACGTGGCGGAGCGACTCACCTTCATCGCGTCGCGACTTGAACGACTCGTTCGTGAACGAGAGCGCGCCAAGACGATTGGGAGCCGAGTCGCCGACGCCGTGACCGACTTGAACGCCGCCGTTGCCAACGCCGCGCTTGAAGGTCGAGTCGTCTATCTCCGCGCCCCTGCGGGTTGGCTTACGCTGCCTGTGACCGTCCACGAGTTCGCCATCGCGCCCGTCGGGACGTTCCCTATCGGCGCGCCACCGCGAACCGCAAGCGAGTTGCAGTCTTGGCGGGACAAGGGCATTGAGGACGGGTATATCGGCGACATGATGCTATCGCTTCCCGACGCCGCCACGGTCGCAGGCGTCTCGGTTCCCGCGATGAGGCAGAGGATTCGCCGTTCAAAGAAAGACCACCCGTTCGTATCGCTCCCGAAGGGAACCGACAAGCGTTGCGAGCATCACGTTGCGTTCGGCGACCTTCTGCTTTGGCTCGATACGTGGACGGGTCGAAAGGCGCGGAGGGGGGTTTCCCAAGGCGGGGAGTTGCGCGTCGTGGTCGAACGCAGCGAAATCGAAACGCGCGTCTAGCTCGTTGGCGACGCGCCCGATGCGGAAACGTACGGAGCGCCTATCTGCCAGGCAGATAGGTAGGGGCTCAAACGACCGCCGCCGGAGTCCCGCCCTCTCGTTGTCAATCGGATAGGGCAGGACGCGCCTCGCCTGCGCCTGGACTACGGAAGCGCGCCTCTCACTCTCCCGTCGGCGCCGAACACGCGCACCACGCCTGGAAATGGCGATGGATCGTGCTGTCGTCGCCGTATTCCTTGGGGATTCGATTCCACTGACAGCCGGTGCGCAGCTTGTAGACAACCCCGTCCAACACCGGGCGAAGCGGCACGCGCTTGCGGTCTTGCCGACGTCGAGGATACTCGCGGCTCAGAATCTCCTCGATGATCTCCCACACGTCGTCGGGAGCCGCCCAGATCGTCGGTTCCGGCTTGGCACTCTCGTTGGTTCTCACGCGATAGGCTCCTAGGCGAACGGTCTCAGCGAGCCTATCGCCAGGTCCCATTCGCTGGTTGAGATAGACTCTTAGACGTTAGCGACGTGGGTGTGGACTGGGGCGGCTGGAGTATGGCTATCGCAGGGCGGAGCAAATGCGCTCCGCGATGAGGCTGAGCCCTCTGTCGCGCGTCATCCTGCCTTCGATGATGACGATACCCTCCGTAAAGAGCACCGCGCCGGACCGCTGGTAGACTCGGTCGAAGACCGTCGTGTCCAGCAGACCCGTCTCGTCGCTCAACGTCAGGAAGACGACCACCTTGCCCGACCGCGTCGGAGGACGATGGGGCTGGACGGGAACCCCGGCGACTCGGACGCAGCCTTCCTTCCTCTTCGCCTCCATGCAGGTGAGAACGCCCTGCGCATCGAGGCTCTCGCGCAGGAAGTCGAGCGGGTGCCAATTCGGGCTGAACCCCAGCGAGCGGAACTCTATCGTGCACAGCGCGCGATCGGAGAAGGGCTCGACATGGGGCAAGGAGAGAACAGGCGTACCCAAGCCAAGGGGGTCGTCGCCGGCGACGGGGATGCGTCCCTCCGCCAACGCCCACAGCAGCGCGCGGCGATTGGGATGCAGACGCTCGAAGGCTCCTGCCATGACGAGGTTCTCCAACTCATCCCGTGCAGGTCGCACGCGCGCCGCGAAGTCCACGACGCTCTCGAAGTCGCGCCGATGCCGCTCTTCCGCCATGCGGTCCCGCGTCTCCTCGCGGAGCTTCCGCGTTGCGCGCCATCCGGTGCGGATCCACCGATCCGATGAGGTGAACTCGTCTCGGCTCAGGTTCACATCGAGCGGGAGAATGTCGATGCCTCGCCGCTTCGCTTCCGTCACGAGGATGTAGGGGGGCCAACAGCCCATCGGCTGGTTGTTCAGGAGTCCGCAGTAGAATTCGGCGGGATGGTGCGTCAGCAGGTACGCCGTCCGATACGCCGTGTCGCCGAACGCGGCGGCGTGTCCTTCGCAGAACCCGTAGCCGCCGTAGGCGCTGACCCATTCGAAGATCGTCTCGGCGGTCTCTTGAGAGTATCCCCGCGCGATCGTCTTGGAGACGAACATCTTTCCGAGGTTCTCCATCTCCTCGCGTGTGCGTTTGTGTGTCATCGCTCGCCGGAGGATGTCCGCCTCGCCGGGGGTGAACCCTGCGATGGCGACGCAGATGTCGATGACCTGCTCCTGAAAGAGCACGACGCCGTAGGTGCGTTCCAGGATCGGGCGGAGCTCCGGCAGTAGGTAGTCCACCGGCTGGATGCCCAGCTTTCGGCGCACCCAGGGCTCCACCATCTCGCCCTTGAGGGGACCGGGACGGATAGCCGCGACGCTGTGGACGATGTCCTCGATGGTGCTCGCCATGAGCCGGCTTTGGAGGACACGCTGCGCTGGACTCTCGATCTGGAAGGCTCCGGCGGTTTCGCCGGTCTGAACCAGTCGATAGGTCTTCGCATCGTCGAGGGGAATGCGCTCGAACACGAGGGGTTCCGTGTCGTTGAGGACAGCGATCCGCTCCATGTGCCGCATCGTGTCTTCGACGGCTCCGAGCATGCGCAGATGGAGGAAGTCGAACTTGACGAGCCCCATGTCCTCGACATCGACCTTGTCGAAGGGAATGATGTTGCAGCCCTTCGCGGATTCCTGGAGAGGAGCGATCTCGGCGATCGGGGGGCCTGTCACGATGATGCCGCTGGCATGGGTCAAGATATGGCGCGGGTGCTCCGCGATCCTGCCGCAGAGGTCGAAGAGCAGCTCGAAGCGTTTGCGCGGGATGTTCAGGGCGCGGACTTCGGGATAGCGGTCCAGCAGCGCCTCGATATCGTCCGCGCTGGCGAACATGGGAATCCGCTTCGCCAGGACGTGGAGTTCGCTCTCGCGGAATCCGAACACCTTGCCGACGTCGCGCACCGTGCCGCGCGCGCGGTAGCAGTGGAACGCGGCGACGGCGGCGGCGTGATCCTGTCCGTAGGTCTCCAGGACATAGTCTGCGATCCGCTCCCGGTACCGGGCGTCGAAGTCGAGATCGACGTCCGGAAGGCTGTGAGCGCGCTCGTGACTGATGAACCGCTCGAACCGATGGTTCCGTCCGAATGCGTCCACGTTCGTCAGGTAGAGGCAGTAGGCGACGACGGAATCCGCCGCAGACCCTCTCCCGGCGAAGCGGATCCCCTTTTGCTTGGCGACGTCCACCACGTCCGTGAAGATCAGGAAGTACTCGGCGAAATCGAGCGCGATGATCGTCTGGAGCTCGTGCTCGATGCGAGCTCGAAGCGCGTCGCTGAGCGTCCCGTAGCGTTCCCGCGCTCCGGCGTAGACCTTCATCGTCAAGACGCGGGGGGCGTCCTGTCCCGAATAGAGCCCCGGATAGCGCGGCATGTAGGCTCTCCCGCCGAGGGAGTAGGTCTCGCACATGGACGCGATCCGCAGCGTGTTCCGCACCGCTTCCGGGCAATCATTGAAGGCGCGTTCCATCTCGTCGGGCGGCTTCAGGTAGCGTTCCGCGTTGATATTCCGGTCGGGATGAGGTTCGTCGATACGGCATCCGACGCGGATGCAGGTCAGGATATCGTGCGTACGGAAGTCGTCCGGCGCGAGATGGTGGACGTTGTTCGTCGCGACGACGGGCAGGCAGTGTCGGCGAGCCAGTTCACGGAGCGCGGCATCCACCATGCGGTCGCCGGGAAGCCCGGTGCGTTGCAGTTCGACAAACAGCCGCTCTCTGCCGAAGAGCCCCAGCAGGCGTCCGATGATGTTCCCTGCGCCTGGCTCGTCACGCCGCGCGACGGCTCTGGAAAGAGCTCCCCGCCGGCAGCCGGTCAGGCAGATCAGGTCCTGCGTGTTGGCGTCGAGCGCCTTCCATGCGAGCGATGGCGACCCTCGCTCGTGGTCCAGATGGGAGCGCGTCAGCAGTCGGCAGAGGTTCGCGTATCCGCTGGCGTTCTGCGCCAGAAGTGTCAGATGGGAACCGTCGTCCAGAGTGACTTCGGAGCCGAGGATGGGCTGAATGCCCGACTGTTCGCAGGCTTTCAGGTGACGCACCGCTCCGGCGACCATGTTGTGATCTGTCAGAGCGAGCGCGGGCATACCCAGCTCGGATGCCCTTCGGACGAGGTGGGGGATGGTCGTCGCGCCGTCGAGGAAACTGAACGGGCTGTGGACGTGAAGATGAGCGAAGGACACGGCGCGGCTCTCCACTCAATCGAGACTCAGTCGAAGACGCGATACAGATGCCACGCGCCCGATACCTCGTCGCGATAGACGACGAAAAGCCCTTTCGACGCGGTTCGCGTTCCCTCGAGGCGATAGAAGCGCTTCGGGCTCTCTCCGTGCCACCAGATGCCCGTCTCGACCCACGTGTCGATGACGGCGACGGAGTAGGAGGCGCCTGAAGAGAACCGGAGAGCCGTTGGAACGCCGTCCGGCGCGTCCACGTCGATCTCCGTCTCGACGCGCTTGCTCATCGCTGGCTTTTCTCCCTACCAGCCGGTTCCCACGGGACAGAGCCCGTTGCTCTCCCAGATCCGTTCGGCGAAACGCAGCGGTTGGAGATGATGCGGAGCGCTCTCGTCGCTCAGGATAGACAAGGAGCGGCTTCCGAACCGCGCGCGGGTCATCTCCATTGCCTTCGCCGTCTTGCGTTCGCGCTCTTTGTCGGGGTTCCCCCAGAGCGCCCCTTGTTCGTCGTCCCAGCCCGACAGCTCGCGGCATACGAGTGCGATGCGCTCCACCTCCTCGCCCTGCCAGAGCTCGCCCCAAAGACGTCCCGCGCGGTGGGAGATCGCCAATTCGGAGAGCTCGGCGCGTGGAAAGCGGGAGCCTCCATCGCGTCGTTCCCCGTCGGCGAAACGGAGCGAGAGGGCGATCTCGGCGGGGCGTCGCCTTTCACCGCGCAGACGGCGATAGGAGGTTCTGCAGAGCCGCTGTAGGAGCGCGACGAGCCGGGGCTCCTGATCCGTGGGCGGAGCGAACGACTGGGAGACGAAGAGCGACCGGGGCGGATAGTTCGGGTGGATCCGCCGCGTCGTTTTGCCCTTGGCGGTCTGATAGACCGCCCAGCCGTCGTTTTTCCCGACGATGCCGAGGAACCGCGCCATCGGCAGGTGAGCGACATCCCCCAGCGTGCGGATACCCAGGCGGTCGCACTGTTCCACCAGAGGAGTGGGAATCGACGGGCATTTGGAAAGCGGAATACTCGCGCGGAAGGGGAGCTCCTCGTCGGCAGTCAGGACGATCCCGTTAGGCGGCTTGCGTAGAGCCGTCTGGGCGATGAGCGGGCACGATCCCCCGCCGATGCGCGTTTCCAAGCCCGTCGCTGAGCGTATCCCTTCGCGGATGGTCTCCGCTCGCTCTCTCAGCGTCTCGCCTTTGCGGAGACACCCAGTCAGGTCTACGAAGCCCTTGTGGTAGTCCAGCGTCTCAACGAGCGGCGTATGGGCGGCAGCGATATCCCACACCCTCTGCGCCAACTCCCGGCACTGGACAGGGTTCTCGTCGGAAACGACCGCCGGAGCTAGCCGAAGCGCACGCCGCAGGGGCATTCCGAGGGTAACGCCCTTCCGAAGGACCTCCTCCGATGCGTCGAGAACGGCGTCGTCGCGCG
>Ga0194120_10003745_pt1 | contig 24371 bp, 17 predicted proteins | sample TA2MahCa65mmetaG_FD_148642 | JGI IMG/M metagenome (GOLD analysis project Ga0194120, IMG submission 148642) | Freshwater microbial communities from Lake Tanganyika, Tanzania - TA2015019 Mahale Deep Cast 65m | ecosystem: Environmental > Aquatic > Freshwater > Lake | place: Tanzania: Lake... | reverse complement strand
GACGTCAAAGGCTTGCTGAATCAACGAGGTCGCCGTCGGTTGGGGTCCTTCGCGCGAGGAGCCGATCAGCAGCGAGGTCGCGATGCGCGGCTCGGCGAACCGAATCTCCCGCAGCGTCTCCGGGATGAATGAGATGACCACGGTCTGATCAAGCCTGTTCGCCTTCCGGACGATCTCCGCCACCGGAAGCGCGGCATCGCGAACCTTCAGCTCGACCACTGCCAGCGTGTTCGCCGGCAGAACATCGAACGCTTCGTCAAGCGTCGGGACACGCTCGCCGACGAACGCCTCAGAGAACCGCACACCGGCGTCGGCAGCGCGGATATCCGACATCGCCATCTGCGCGACGCGTCCGATCCGGTCGGTGGTGCGATCCAGCGTGGCATCGTGGAGCACGACCACCTCGCCGTCGCCGGTCACATGCACGTCCATCTCGACGCCGTCCGTGTCCATCTCGACCGCGAGACGGAAGGCTGCCAGCGTGTTCTCCGGCGCATGTGCCGAGGCTCCGCGATGCGCAATCCTCAGCCAGTTCTTCATGGGCGCTCGGTCTCCGATGGCTTATACATCAGGATCCGTGCCAACGATCGGTCCACGACGTACACGGAACCGTCCTGTCCCAGGGCGACGGATACGGGCTCCCGCATTTCGCCGCGACCGAACTCGGTCAGGATGTCTCCGCGCTCCCCGATGACGACGACTCGCGGTGTGGCAGCATCGCACACGTATCGCCGACCGGCTGCATCGACGCCCACGCCAACTGGGGTGACGACCGCCTCGACCAGCGAGGTCTCGGCGACGAGGTTCCCGGCGAAGTCGAGGCGGATCAGCCGCTGATTGCCCGTGTCCGCGATATGGGCTCCGCCCTTGCCGTCCGGGGCGACCGCCTGCGGGTTGTCGAGTGAGCCACGATCATGACCGAAACCGTCGTATGACCAGACCACTGCGCCGGTGGTAGCGATGCGGCAGACACGACCGTGGATCGCATCGAGGAGCAGCAAACCCATCGATCCGTCCCACGCGAGCGCGGTCGGCGCGAATCCCGACGTGTCATTCTGGGTTTCGAGAACGCCGAACCGATGGGTCGCGGGATCGTAGGACTGAACCTGCCTGCCGCCGCTGTCTGCGACATAGAGCACGTCGCGCGGCGACGGGACGAACGTGATCGCTCTCGGAGTATCGAATTCGCCGACGCGCGAACCGTACCCGCCAATCGTGTTGCTGACCGTGCCGTCGGGACGAAGCGCGAGGATGCGGTGCGTTTCAGCGTCTGCAACGTAGAGCGTCCCATCCGACGCGATGGCGGCCGCAGACGGATCGCTCAACGGTTCCGCGCCCTTGCCCGGTTCGCCCAGTTTCGCCGCGAGCTCGAAGTGAACGCCGACGTGGCTGAGACTCGTTGGATCGAGGCGCGAGGCGCGTACAGTGGGGGGAACCGGCCGCATGCCAGCGCACCCAGCCGTGGCGGCGATGCCAAGAGCGACGGTCAGGAAATATCTACTCCGTCTGAACGGCGAAACGGAAAACATACGTGAGCTTTTCCATCGACGACCCTAGCTCGACGTTCGGGATGATGAGCGTCAAGCGAGGGGAACGGCCGCTCTGGCGGCGGAAATAGACGTAGAACGGCGCCTTGCCTCCATGCATGACCGAGGTCCGAATGACCTCTTCCGGGTTAAGAGGGCTGACCCAGTCGCCCTGGACACTGAGTGTGCGATCCCATCGGAAGATGTCGCCCTTGATCCCGATAGGCGGCTTGGGCTGGAATCGGGCTCCCAGGAGGAAGTTCTGCTCCTGCCTTGTCAGAGGCTTGAAGCTCTGTCCGTTGTGGTCGAGAAGACGGACGGCGGCGCGGTCGAAGCTGACCCATTGGCCCGACGAGTTGTAGATGATGACGAAGAAGCCGTCTGCCTCTTTCACATCAGGCATGGAAGCCACGACGACGGCGACGCCATTCTTGGAGACTGCGGCTCCCTTCGACTTCGGGAGGAACGTCGTGTTCTCGTCGGGCACCGGAAAGAGATGGCCCTCGTGGATCCCGGTGCACCCGGATATCGCAAACAGAGCGGCGGCGAGGCAGGCAAGCCATCGCGAAGGAATGGGTTTCATGTCGCGAAGCGTATCACACGCGGCGTGCGTGGGGAACCGCTCGACGCTGCGCAGGAGGCGATGTGGCGCGAGTCGACCTTGACGACCGTTCGTAGTGCAAGTAATCTGTTAGTGTGCAGGAGCCTGCGAGGAGCACCCGATGGCAGAACACACGATTCGGCGGACACGGCACGCGTATCGGCGCGGGCCCGAATGTGCCGTGCGGTTGCTGATCTCACTGGTTGTCCTGGCGACTGCGTCAACGATGGTCGCCTCCGCTTCCGAGACCCAATCCGCAGCCCAACCCACCTACCTGGTCGGTCGATCCAGATCGGCTCCTATCGTCGACGGCATGTTGGACGACCCGGTGTGGTCCAAAGCGCGAGAGCAGCGACTCGATTACGACGTCGACACGGGCGCGCAGTGGGTCGATAGCCGGGATGCCGATGCGTCGTTCAGGGCAGTGTGGAGGGATGGACGCCTCTATGTCGCCCTTCGGATCGAAGACGACGAGTTGCGGCTCGATCCGAGGCGACCTGAATTCTCCGACCGGCTCGAGGTCTACGAGAGGACGAGCGCGACGCAGCCTATATCGCGTTACACGATCCCGGTCCACTCGACCGGATCGGTCGAGGACCCGGACGTGCCGTTCGTCGTGTGGAGTCGCGACGGCAAGGGAGTCGAGTTCAGCCTCGACACGAATGCGATGTACCAGTCGCTCAAAGAGCTGAGCCTCAACATCACCTACGTCGATGTCGATGCTCGCGGAGTCCAGTCGCGGATCGGCTGGGTGCCCGACTCCCCGTCGCGGCGCGGCGCGCAGCTTGGGGTCCTGTCGTTCGACGACGGCATCGGTCCCCGCGCGAAACTCGGAACGACATGGGGCAAGGTCAAGGCTCTCTACTGATCAGCCGGATCACCCGAGGGTGCGAGGGCCGTGGTGCGGTTCATCGTCGGCAAGACGCTTGAGTTGATGGGCATCGCGTCGCTCACCGCCGGCATTGTCATCGGGATCGGCAACCACACGCAGTTGGCATTGCCTCTGGGGCCCATGTCCGGCGAACGCGCCATGGGGATCGAGCTCGCCTTCTTCCTCGCCGGGATGGCGGTGTTCTGGGTGGGAACACGGATCGAACGCTCGTCTATGTAGGTCCCACCTGAGTCGAGAGCGCGTACACGCCCGTCATTCCATTCGACCCATCGTACATGACGACAACCAGCGTGCGTCCGTCGCAAGAGTCCGTCAGCGCACCGCGAGCAGACTCGTAGACCGCGTCAGGCAGCGCGTGCACGTTGGTATGCCCCTCCCAGTCGAGCGGCGTCGGAAGCACCTCGTCTGTCGTCGTGTTCCAGAGCAGAACGGTTGGGACGCCTAGCTCTTCGTGGGCTGACCGCGCGAGATCGATCAGCTCGTCGGTGCGCAGACCCAGGCGGGCGAGTTGCTGTCGCTGAGCAGCGACGATCTCCTCCTGCGGCATCGACAGTTGGTCGTCGGTCAGATGGGGGCGAACCCGTCCAGGGGTGCCCATGCGCTAGCGGCTCGTCGCGAGGCTGTCACGGTAGCGGACGAGCTCGTCCCGCCCGACGAACCGGATGCGGCCGCCTGTCTGGTCCGCGAGGCGCTTGAGTAGGATGGCTCCCGGAGCGTTCGGGGAATCCTTGACATCCAGCTCCAACCCGACGATGAAGAGCCCCGCCTGCGACGCGTTCGCGCGTCGGACTCCCTGGACGATCTTCTCCGGGTCCGTCTCGACGACGGAGCCGTAAGCGCTCGTCGGAACACCGTCTGTCAGCAACACGACGACATCTGGCTGCATCGCGAAGGCAGCCTGCAGGGCTCCCAACGTGTTCGTGCCGTTGTTGTCGCCGATCGACTGCTGTGTGAATCGATCGAGATAGCGTTTCGCCTTCGACAAGTTGTCCGCGGTCGCAGTGACTGCCTCGCCTCCCATGCGAGACACGTTGGCGGAGAACGTCAGGATGTTGAACGTGTCTTGTTCCGTGAGCAGGAACATGTGATCGATGAGCGCCGATTTCGCCAACTCGAGCTTGTAGAGCCCCGCCGCGCCCATGCTCGCCGAAACGTCGAGCACGTAGACGATCCGACCGTGATCGCCCTTGCCGCGCAGGAAGTCGAGGATGTTCAGCGGATCGCCCACTCCCGAGCGACCTCCGCCTCCGAGCAGACCGTCGCCGGTTCCGTCGTTGCCGTAGAGCATCGATCCGAGACCCGAACCGCGAACACGGGTTCGTCCCGTGACCTTTCCCTGACCGTCGGTGGCTCCCGGCAACGAGCGAAGCTGCGACAAGCTCGTCACGTCGGAGCTCAACTGAAGGTCGGCGGCAGTGGCAATGTCTGGGAGCCTCTGGGTGCGCGGCAGAAGGTTGTTCTCCGCGTCTTGCAGGACGATCCGAGGGCTCCACTGGCGCACTTCGGTGATGGGGTTGTTCGCCTGCTTCATCAGCTTGTCAGGCACTTCCCGAGCCAGCGGTCTTTCGTCCTCCTTGGGCTTCTCTTCGATGGGCGTCTTGAGCCGCTTCTTCACCATCTGCGGCGCGTTGGGTAACTGGAACCACTCGACGTCGATCGCATCGAGGACGCGGTAGACTTCGACCTGCATCATCAGCACGATGCCCATCGTAATGGCGGCGGCAAGGTGCAGGGACAGCGAAACGAGCAAAGCGGCGCGCGACCGCCGCTCGCGGGTCGGTTGGAATCCCAATGCACGTTGGGCGTCATGCCTGGTTGTGTTCATCCGACCAGCCCTTCGCAACGGTGTCGTCAACGACCCACGGCGAGTCATTCGGCAGCGTTCCTCACACGGTTAACAGGAGAACGAACAAGGCGATTCAGTCGGCTGACACGCATCACTGACGCGAGAGCCACAGCATCACACCGTCTAGGACGATTCCGATGCCCACGAGGATTAGGACCGCGTGGGTGAGACGGGTGGCGAAAGGCGACAGCCGGACCCATCCGGCGCGCTTCTCGGCGATGGCGATGCTGAGGCAAGCAGCCAAAGGCACGACGGCGGCTATCGGAGCCATGGTCGAGAGCAGGACACTCAGGAAGGCAGCTCCTGACAGAACGACAGCCCGCCGACGGATCCGACTCAGAAACGTGAACCCGGATGTTGGTCGCCTGGGTCCCGGCAGCAAGAGCAATCGGTGGACAGCTTCGTACGTCAGCCCATCCAGGAGTCGGCGGCCGTGCCCCCTCGGACGCGGCGGCACGGCAGGCTGCGGCAGTGCGCGCGACCGTTGCGCGAGCGTCAGATCAGCGATCCCGCCGGCATGCCCGCTTCCAACTCTTGGGTCGTCCGCCATCCGAAGCGTCGGCGCGACGGCGATCCTGAAACCTGTGTCACACCGCGAATCACGGCGTGGCCGAGGAATTGTGGACTTGGCGAAGGCAATTCGGACACTGGGCTCGCGCGACACTGCCACGGGTTCTGCTCGCCTCGGCGATGGGCAGACGCCTCACTGAAACAGCGCTTCGACGCCGCACGCAAGCTACCACACGGGCTACATGCCGTCAAGATCGGCACCGCCCAGGAACTGCTCAAGGAACGCCCGCGAACCGCAGGCGCGTGCCCTACTTCACGAGCAGGACCCGTCGCGTGTCGTCTCCTGTGGCGGTTCGGAGCTGGACCCAGTAAGCGCCGCTGCTCACGGGCTCGCCAGCGTCGTTCGCGCCGTCCCAGTAGGCAGCTCCGTCACGACTGATATGGGAACCCGCCTTCCTCCAGCCGAGCTCCAGCCGGCGCACGACGTTTCCGAGCGCATTGAACACGACGATATCGACATCCGAAGGTGAGTCGAGCTCGAACGGTATCCACGTCTCGGGATTCGCGGGACTCGGATACGCCGCCAGCAGCGTCGTTCTCCCGGTCACCATTCCTTCGCCCAGCAGTCGGACGAGAACTCGCCGGGCTCTGGAGACCTCAGCGCTGCCGTCACCGAGCTGATCCAGACGCCCCAAGATCGCGCGCAGGCGTTGCGCGTCGCGCGCGCCGACGCGACTGCCCCGCGCGTTCGACGCCGCGACGACCGGTGGTGAGGCCGCTACGGCGCTGTACGTCTCGCCGAATGCCACGGCGACCGCGACGAAGTCGAAGAGATCGACGATGCCGTCCCGGTTCACGTCCGGATTGGGGCGCACCGACCCAACCACCTCGGTGTCGAAGTTTCTGCCGAGAATCACGAGGTCCGCCGCGTCGACGCGGTAATCCTTGTTCACGTCGACCGGTGGCGACGCGACGACGTGTATCTGCCCCTCCGCGACCTGAAGCCTCCCCTTCTCGCCCTTCGGGCTTCGCACAACGCCGGACGGACGGAAGATAAGGTCTCCACCTTCCCAGATACGGAATCGCAGCGTCATGACGGCGCCCGCCGTCGGCGTGCCTGTGCCTCGGATGTTCGGCACGCCGGACAGCAGCTCGAGATGGTTGAGCGAGTACGGAACCTTGAGCTCGTAGTTCTCGATGTTCGACGCATCTGTGACCGCGACGACGACCTCCAACTGGTTGTCGATCACGCGCGGCGTGACGACGATCGTGAGTTGGGCGGGACCCGTCGCGCTCACAGTGGACTCGACCGAAACGCCGGCAATGGCGGAACCGGTGTTGTCGGAGAGCTTGAGGCGCGCGAAGCCGACAACGGTGGAGCCCTCCTTGGTGATCTTGAATCGGACGCGAGCGAGCGTCCCGGCTCCATCGACCCCGCCCCCGCTGAGGCGGTACTGCAACAGCGTGACGCGCCCGACGCGGTTGTCGATCACAGGCGGTTGCCAGTTTGTCGCAGCGCCCGCTTGCTTCAAGAAACCTCCCTCCTCGACGGACTCGACCTGAAGCACCGACGGGTCGAACGCCAGCGCCGCTTGGTAGCCGAAGAGCCCGGTCATGCGCTCGGCGCGGACCTCGACGATCGCGCTTGCCGTGTCCGCGTAGACGACATCGGCGAACACGACGTTGGACGCATCGACGGTGAACGACCGCATCTCGGACCACGGACCGAGGTAGTCCCGCACCGTGGAGGAGGCGACTCGCCAGTAGTACGTGCCATTGCCCAGCTTCCCCGAGGGCATTCGGTACTCGGTCGATCCGACGTACGGATCGACGATGAGTGAGAAGAAGTTGGGTTCACGCGACACCTGGACGTAGTAGGTCCATGCGCCGGGCGTCGGGTTCCACTCGAGTGCCATGCCTCGCGTCGCGGACGCATCGAGTGTGACGTCGATGCCGGGCGCTTTGAGCGTCGGCGCGATGGCGGGGGGCGTGAGGCTCCACAGCGCCGCCGTCTTGTCTTCGGAGGCGGTGGCGACCATCAGTCCATCCGCGCTGAATAGGATCGAGGTGACATCGCCTCCGTGCGGCAGCGTGGCGAGCAACTCCTCGCCCGAGACGTCCCAGATGAACGCGCGGTCATCCCGCGTGGCATTCGCGATCATGAGCCCATCCGGGCTGAACGTCACGGATGTCACGGCTTCTGCGTACTGAAACGTCCGCATGATCTCGCCGGATTGGACGTCCCAGAGCCGACCCATGCCGTCGTTGGAGCCGGTCGCGACTAGGAAGCCGCTCGGACTGAACCGCGCGGTCGTGACATCATCCTTGTGGTTCAGCAGATGGAGAAGGCGACCGGTCGCCACGTCCCAGATGCGCGCGGTGTTGTCGGCTGAACCGGAGACCAACCGCGATCCGTCGGGACTGAAGGCGACCGTCCAGACGTCGGAGCTGTGTCCCATCGTGGTCCGCAGACGCCCGGTCTTGGCGTTCCACAACCGGACGGTGGCGTCCTTGGATGCCGTCGCGATCAGCGTGCCGTCAGGGCTGAACTGGATCGCCATGACGTCGTTCTTCTGAGGCATGTTGAGCACATGCGCCTTGTCCTTGACGTTCCAGATCGCGGACGAGTTGTCACGCGAAGAGGTGGCGACCAGCGATCCGTCCGGGCTGAAGGCGACGTCGGTGATCGGATCGTGATGGCGGAAGGTCGCATAGTGCTTTCCGGTCGAGGCGAGCCAGAGCTCGACATAGCCCGCTTCGTTGCCAATCGCCAGGTATTCGGATCCGGGACCAAAACGCACGACGGTCGGCTTGTAGTTCTGCGCAATGGCAGCGAGTCGGTTCCCCGTTGCCGGTTCCCAAAGGTACACGTTACTGTCGGCGCAAGCAGTGGCGACTCGCGAGCCGTCGGCGCTCATGTCCATCGAGACGACGAAGCCGGCGTGGTTGAGTCGATGGGTCGGCTCTTGGGCTGCTACGGTCAGGGCAAACACGATGAAAAGCAACGACGAGACCAGTACGAGGCGGGAAGTCCGTCGATTCACGCGACTCTCCTTCCGACGCAATGGGTCTAGCGTGCGCAGAGATCGCTCGGCTGCCCGGTACGGTGGCGGACAATCGCTGTTGTGCACGAATATGTCCGATCCCGCAGCGCAATGCAACTGTCCGTGGCGATGAAAGCAGGAACTATGCCACAAGCCGGAGGCTTCGGATTCCGCGTGTGGCGCGTGTCTCAGATGCTAAAATGGCGATCCGCTGACCGCAGCGTCGCGACACTGTTCACCGGGAGGACAGCGCATGTCCGGCAGCCCACCATACCGCGAGACGCACCGACCTCAGTTCCATTTCACGGCGCGCCAAAACTGGCTCAACGACCCGAACGGACTCGTGTACCACCAGGGCGAGTACCACCTGTTCTTCCAGCACAACCCGAGCGGCGTCGACTGGGGCAACATGACGTGGGGACACGCCGTCAGTCCTGACCTCGTGCGCTGGACTCAGCTCGAGCACGCGATCCATCCAGACCATCTCGGCACGATCTTCTCGGGTTCCGCCGTCGTCGATTGGCAGAACACAGCCGGATTTAGAACCGGCGCTGACAACGCGATCGTGTGCGTCTACACGTCGGCGGGGGAGCCCTTCACGCAGAGCATCGCGTACAGCACCGACCGAGGGCGGTCATGGACGAAACACGCCGCGAACCCCGTCTTGGGACACATCGTCGGCAGCAACCGCGATCCCAAAGTGTTCTGGCACGAGCCTTCGGCGAAGTGGGTGATGGCGCTCTACCTGGATGGGAACGACTTCGCGCTGTTCGGCTCGACCAACCTGACCCAGTGGACGCGGCTGTCGGATGTGCGCGTTCCCGACGCAAGCGAATGTCCGGACCTCTTCGAGCTGCCCATTGACGGCGACCCCAACCACACGAAGTGGGTGTTCTGGGCGGGTAACGGGAACCATTCCATCGGAACCTTCGACGGCACGACGTTCATGCCCGAGACGGACGTGCTGAGAGCGGACCACGGCGCGAACTTCTACGCCGCCCAGACGTACAGCGACATCCCGTTAGGCGACGGTCGGCGCATCCAGATCGCCTGGATGCGAGGCGGCAAGTACCCGGACATGCCGTTCAACCAGCAGATGTCATTCCCCAGCGAGCTGACGCTGAGGGACACGGCGAAGGGCGTGCGTCTGCATCGCGAGCCGGTGCGCGAGATCGCGTCGCTGTACGGCAGTGAGCACCAGTGGCAAGACATCGCGCTGGCGCCGGGCGACAACCCGTTGCGCGACCTCGATGGCGAGCTCTTCGAGATCAGCGGGGAGATCGAAGTGGGCTCGGCGGGGGCTGTCGTGCTAGGTGTGCGCGGCGAGGCGGTCCGGTTTGACCTCGCGGCGCGACAAGCGGGATTCTGCGGCACGGCAGGACCGTTACCGGTGGTCGATGGCAGGCTACGGTTCCGCACGCTCGTGGATCGTACGTCCATTGAGCTTTTCGCAGCCGATGGCGAGCTGTCGATGTCGTCATGCTTCCTGCCCGATCCGGGCAATGGAGGCTGGTCGTTGTCGTCGGAGGGCAGTGCGGTGCGCATCTGGTCGTTGTCGGTCCGCGAGCTCAGGTCCGCGTGGTGAAGCCGGCAGCGCGGAACCGGTGGGCAGTGTCGATGGGCTCATGTATAATGGGTGTGCTGAGAGCGTCTGCCGTTCCCTACGCCCACCCCATCGTTGGTGATCCCGGATGAACCATGCTTACTACGGCGGCGGCGGGTTCACTCGCTTCGCACGTAGAGGCCTCTTGCCCCCAGCGATCAAGCTTCTCCTGATCGCCAACGCAGGCATGTACGGTCTCGACTTCGTCCTGCGCGCGGTCGCGCCGGAGCTCGGGATCGCGCTGTTCGCGCCGCGCGTGGGTCTCCTTCCCCTTCAGACGAACCTGGACCCGGATTTCGCGCGCGCGTTCGGGCTGTTCCGTCCGTGGCAGCTCGTCACGTACATGTTCCTGCACGCGAACCTGTTCCACATCGGGTTCAACATGCTCGCCCTGTGGATGTTCGGCACAGAGGTCGAGGAGCGTTGGGGTACCCGCCACTTCGCGACGTACTACTTCCTGTGCGGCATCGGCGGCGGCATCCTTCAGTTGGTGCTGCCGACCCTCCTCCACCGGACGCCCAACGCCGTCGTCGGGGCGAGCGGGGCGGTCTACGGCGTCCTGCTGGCTTTCGGCATGATGTTCCCCACGCGTCTGATCTACATCCCGGTCTTGTTCATTCCCATTGGCATTCCCGCCAAGATGCTCGTGATCATCTACGCCGTTCTCTCGATCCTCGGCGGATTGGGCGGCGGCGGAGGGGTCGCGCACTTCGCCCACTTGGGCGGCATGGCGTTCGGCTTCGCCTACATCAAATGGCAGCAGAGCAAGCGGCGATTCTACCGGGGCTAGCGGTCTGTTACGGTGCATTGGTTTCTGAGGTCTCGTCGTATCTCCTTCTGGGAGAACGAGGGGAAGACCTCGTGTTTACGTTGTCGAGTTATCGACCGCTGAGCGCCAGCGCCTCCGAGGTATGACGCATAGTGGGCATGGTGGTGTTCGTGTGATCCGTCGTGCGCAGACGCTGCTGTTGTCGGATGCTGGCTACCAGAACAAGGAAATCGCCCAGGTTCTCGGTGTGTCGTCGGAGACGGCTGATTCGCCTACGCCGACACGGTCGTGATCATGAAGTAGGGCGCGGCGTGGTCGGGGTGGTACACGCCCGGATAGAGCGCCGGCTGTCCCTGGCGGTCGATGGCGGAGAAATAAACGAGCAGGTCGAACGTTGCGTCGATCTCGCCGCCCGGCACGATGCCCCGAAACCCCCGATCCGTCCGTTCCATGGGAGCCGTCCGAAACGCGCCGTCCATCTGGTTCATGCGTCGGTAGTGGAGCGTCATCGACGCGGGAGACAGAGGCACGTCGGCAACGCGTGCATCCAGCACGAGATCACGCCCGGCGACGCACGTGTCGGGAACCGATACGGAGAGCGCGATGGTCGGCGGAGGCAGAGGAGGCGCTGCCACGGCGGGCCCCACGCTCTCGGCTTCGTCACCGAGCATCTCCGCCAGCTTGGCGACGTCCTTCTCGATCTCGTGCTGGCGATCCGCCCAGCTTCCCCGTCGCTCGTATCCGGCTCCCGCGCTGAAGTCGAGCGCGTCGTAGTATTGCTCGGCTCCCCGCTCCGCAAGAGCCCGCCAATGCGCCAACGCCTCGCGGGCCGCCGTGAACGCCCGCCGCAGGTCGCGCTGACTTCCGCGTTCTTCGTAGCTCGTGAACGCGACGGCCGCCTCGATCTTCCACGCGTGGTAGTCCGCGAGGTCGGCAAGCATCAGGAAGTCGGCGCGGCTCGATGCGTACTCGCGGTTCCCGTGGGAAGCGTCGAGAGCGTCCCGTGTCTCGGCGGCGAATGAGCGGAACCAGTCGCGGACGTGCAGCGGCGAGTGCTTGCCCTGGAGCGCTCCGCCGAGGGAGTCGCGCACGTAGTCGTCGATCTTGTAGAAGAGCCCCTGATCGCTCGGTTCGGCGTTCTGGTAGGTGTTCTTGCCGCGCTGGGGGTGGTGATTGTGTTCCGCGAATAGGGGTCCGCCGGTATCCATCTCGGGCCAGTAGCAGAGCATCGGATGGACGGGCATGTGGAACGCCGTCACCAGCGGGAGCACCTTGCTGGCGGCTCGATAGGCGCGTTCGAGCAGCGGCGCACCGTCGGAGCCGAACCGCCGTCGGAGCTCCCGCCGCCATATTTCGCCATCCGTCGCGCTGGAGTAGCCGATCCGTCCGTAAAGCAGGTAGGTCATCCAGTAGCGGTCGTCCTCGTATTCGCCGTCGGTGAGGGGAGCCTTCATCACGCGCCACGGATCGCGCTGAGCCGCTGCGTGGCCCCCCTTGAGGCTGAGCGGCGCGGTGACCTCGAATCCGACGGAACCGCCGACCGTCGTGCTCTCGGCGAACCGGCGCACGTAGTCGGGATCGCCCCAGAGCAAGACCGTGCTGGAGCCCATATTCCACAGGCGGAAGACCATCTCGTAGGTGCGCGGCTTGCGGAGCAGGTCGGAATAGCTGTACCGGCGGCTGTGGTTCAGGTTGTGCAGGCGGGCGAGCTCTTCGCTGCGCATCTGGGTCAGGTGGTGCGGCAAGCCCATGTGCTCGCACCAGTACTTGGTGGGCACGCGCACGTCGACGCCGCATTCGAGGGCGTAGGCGATCATGCCGTCGGTCAAGCCCTTGGCGCGCAGGTCGATGGTGCGTTTCGGTTCCGCTTCGGCGACGGCGCGGATGCACTCCTTCCAGAACGCCTCGTTGGAGTTCTGGTCGCCGATGCCCGCCTCGTGGTTGACGCGGAAGTGCATCCCGTCGATCTGGGGGCATTGGGCGAGCAACTCCCGCAGACCCGCCGCGCAGTAGGTTCCCAGCGCTCCCTCGCCCTCCGGGAGACCCGTGACGAGCATCTCCTGCTGCTTCGTCCAGGGTGTTTGCTGCCAGGTACCCAGGACGAACTCCAAGCCGTGGGCGTGGCAGAGCGATCCGATCTCGCGGAGCTGCGCCAGGTTTCGCGCGCGCCGGTCGTCGTCCACGGCCCGGACGTTCGGGTAGTCCGGCACAGCGACGAAGAAGGGGTACGGCGGCGAGAAATACGCCGTGTCGAACCCCATGACGAGCACGAACCGATTGAACCGGCAGCGAGCGATCCGCGCGAGATAGCGGCGCCAGAAATCCGTCGAAAGGAACCACTCGTCGTCGAGCGGGCCCATGATGAACCGATCCACGCCTCGGATGGGTCGCTCCGGGTACTCGACCAACGGCGGGGTCGAGTCGAGCGCGACGCGACCAACATCCTCGATCCGGTCGGCGAGCTCCAGCAGGGCGTACATCAGGCCCCGCTCGTCGGTTCCAGCGGCGACCTGGACGGAACCGCTCTCGGTCGCGCACGTGTGGAACAGCACGCCCTCAGGACGGTTCTCGACTTGGACGTTCTCCAGCGCAAGGGCTCGCCGCACGAGCCAGTTCGACGTCGTGCCGGTCAAGAGGGTCGTTCCGCGACTCGGTTCCCAGTAGCGGGCAGGCTGAGCGTCGATGCCCTGGGACGCCATCGCATCGCGGAGGGTCTGCCTCGCCCAGGCGACGGGTTCGGCGGCGGGGCATCGGTCGATCCAGTAGACGGCTTGGTCGGCAGGCATGGGGCACTCTCCTCGCGGTCGGCGTGGATGAAGGCGAGGTCCGGGTCAGTATGGGGGATTCGCTCTGCCGGTTCAACGACGGCGAGAGCTTCGTCGGCGCGTTCGGCATCGGGAACCGGAGGAGCTCGACGACGCTCCTGCCGAGGGGGTCGAAGCGCTCGCGAGCTCCTAGCGCAGACCATCGGCGCCGTCGTCCTTGGCGGCGCACAGCACAGGTCTGTGAGCTGCGGGACTCCTAGCTAGATACTCGTCAGAGGAATCACGTTCTGGATCTCAGATTCGTTAGGACTCCTAATGAAATGCGGTTATAGTATTTCATAGTGAACCGTTGCCTGTACCGTGCGTTTCTGATACGGAGCATATGTCCCCGGTGTCGTCGCGTGCACGCTGAAGGTCGTCGTTCGGAAGTGAAGGGCGTCGCCGGGGTGTATTGACGGAAGGAGACGACTGTCGCGTGATGGGATGCGTTCCCGGAAGGATCGACCCGAACGCGTCGCGTTAGGACGCGTGCGGGCCGAACTCGTGGTTCATGCAGCGTAGTTGCGAGATTGTCAGCAGAACCCGCCATCGGGAACAGACGCATAGGAGAGCCAAGCGATGTTTCGTCAACAGGATTCGGAGCGTCACTCACGCGTTGCGGTCATGGTAGTGGTCGTGGCGCTGGGCATCAGCGCGGGGCTAGCCCGAGCGCAAGGAACCGGGTGGCATATCACCGGACGTCCCGTGGTGGGCGCGATTCTCGACATGGCGTCGACACCCGACGGAACGCTCTACGCTGGAACGGTCCGCAATGGTGTGCACCGGTCTACGGACGGCGGAGCGACATGGTTGCCTGTGAACACAGGCCTGCCGAGCTTTCCGGTCGAGACGATCGAGGTTAGCGGAACGGCGTTGTTCGTCGCTCTGGACGGCGGAGGCGTCTACCGATCCGCTGACGGCGGGGGGACATGGGAAGCGCGTAACAGCGGGCTCGGAGATCCACAGGTACTGTCGCTGTCCGTTTCGGGCAGTTCGTTTTACGTCGGAACCGAGACCGGGGGCATCTACCGTTCGGACGATGGTGGAAACACATGGGTTCACCTAGCTGGGAGTCCGATGAAAGGCGGCGGCTTGTTCGTTGCCATCCAAGCTGTGTTTCAGACTCCCAGCGGAACGCTGTTCGCCGGAGGTCATACGGATTCTGTCTGGCGATCCACCGACGGTGGGGCGACATGGGCGCAGGTCGCGACCGGCATTCTTCCCGTCCCGGGGGTGTGGTCCCATCGAGTATTGGACTTCCTGCTGGTCGGGACGACGCTGTATGCGGCTGCAGCGGACTCGGGCGTCTACCGTACTACGAACAATGGCGATTCATGGGAGCCGTTGACGGACGCTGTCTTCGACCCGGGTACGTTGACCCACGTTGGGTGCTTGGCGCTTGCGGGGACAACCCTTTTGACCGGCACCTATGCGGCGGGCGTCTTCCGTTCGACAGACGCCGGTGCCACGTGGAACCAGGAGACCACGGGTCTGCCGGATCGGTTCGTGCAGTCGCTGCTCGTGGTGGGAAGCACCGTGTACGCCGGTATGGATGCCGGTGATATCGCCCGATCCGACGACTATGGCGTGACATGGAAGGCGCTGTCGAGGTTGGATGCTGGGATCGTGACCAAGCCAGGCTCCGGGACCGCGACGTTCGAGCTCGACAATACCGCCAACGGCTTGGCAACGTGGTCGATCATCGGCATCATGTCGAGCGATCCGCAGTTCATCGTGTCTCCGACGGCCCTGGGTATCGGCGCGAACACGAGCCAGACCGTCACCGTGACGTTCACGCCGACGAAGGTGGGCTGGGAGCAGGCGACGCTGACTATCGTCCACAACGGCGCAGGCAGTCCTCTGAAGATTGGAGTGGATGGAGTCGGGAGGATCAACCCGCCGACGGGGAACTTAGTGGCGACGAAGATCGCGTTCGAGTCCAACCGTAGTGGACAAAACGATATCTGGCTCATGAACTCGGATGGATCCGGTGCGTCCAATCTCACGGTAAGCGTCGAGCATGAAGAAGTTCCGGCGTGGTCTCCCGATGGCAAGAAGGTAGTTTTCTCCTCCTGGCGAGACGGAAACGCAGAGCTCTATGTCCGTGATATCGAGACGTCCGTCGAAACGCGCCTGACCAACGATCTGGGCGAAGACTATTGTCCCGCGTGGTCACCGGATGGCGCAAAGATCATCTTCGCATCCAATCGAGACGATATACGTAATGATATCTATGTGATAGATGCTGATGGCACAAATACCACGAGGTTAACAAATGATCCAGCGTCCGACTACGAACCGGTCTGGTCCCCTGATGGTTCGAAGATCGCGTTCGTTACGGACCGAGACGGCAACTACGAAATCTACGTGATGAATGCCGACGGTTCGAACCAGATCGATCTGACGAACCATCCAGCCACCGAATCGTGGCCTGACTGGTCTCCGGACGGTTCCAAGATTGCTTTCTCGTCGAACCGCGACAGTAACGGCGAAGTCTACGTAGTGGACGCGGACGGGGGTAATCCCGTCAATCTAACGAATAACCCCGCGAACGACGCAGAACCGAAGTGGTCGCCAGACGGTACGATGCTGCTGTTCGAGACGAATCGTGACGGCAACTGGGAAATATACGTTATGAGCGCCGACGGAACCGAGCAAATAAACGTGACGAGCGACCCGTCGACAGACGATACGGGTGCTTGGTCTCCTTTCCCTCTTCCATCGCTTCACGTCGGCGTGACGACCGTCAACGCCGGAACCGCCACGAAGAATAGCGCGCCCGGCACAGCGACCTTCGACATCACGAACACCGGCGGCGGGACGCTGACGGTCAGCGGGATCGCGTCGTCGAACGGGCAGTTCACCGTCTCGCCCGCGCCGCCCTACAACCTGACGGCGGGTCAGAGCCAGACGGTCACGGTCACCTTCACGCCGACGAAGGTGGGCTGGGAGCAATCCGCGCTGACCATCGCGCACAACGCGGCGGGAAGCCCGTCGACCGTCACGGCGAAAGGCATCGGACGGATCGATCCTCCGATGGGCGACTTAGCGAACACGAAGATCGCGTTTCACTCTAACCGCGACGGCAACTACAAAGTCATCGTCAGCGACCCTACCGGAGCTATGCAACTGGTGATAACCGATGGAACGGCATGGGATTTTCACCCTACCTGGTCGGACGACGGGACGCGAGTGGCGTTTGCGTCAACACGTGACGGTAACCGCGAAATCTACGTAAAGGATATCGCGGCTGGAACTGAGATCCGCTTGACGAACGTTTCGGGCGACGATGACTGGCCTGCGTGGTCGCCCACAGGAAATCAGATCGCGTTCACGTCAACGAGGGATGGCAACGCCGATATCCATGTTATGGACGCGGACGGGTCGAACCAAACGCGACTTACGACCAGTTCATTCACGGACGAGAGCCCGAAATGGTCGCCGGATGGCACGAGGATCGTCTATCACTCGCGTATGTCGCCGTCGCGCATATTCGTTATGGACGCCAATGGCGGGAATCGGCGCGCACTGTCAGACGGATCAAGCGACGACGAGGGACCATGTTTCTCGCCGGACGGAACGAGGATCGCGTTTCATTCAAATCGAGAAGGTACATTCTCGTTGTTTACGATGAACAGCGACGGCACAAACCCATCTCGACTCGAACCGGATCCAGGAGGTGACTTCTGGCCGTCTTGGTCGCCGGAGGGTTCGAAGATCGTCTACGTCTCCGTCCGCCACGGTAGCCCGGATATCTTCGTGGTTGGTGTCGACGGACAGAACCGTATTCGGTTGACAGCCAGTCCGTATTCTGACGATAACCCGTCGTGGTCTCCGTTCCTCGCCCCAGCTCTGCCGACCTACCAGAACTGGACGGCGACGCTCCGCCTGACGGGCGACCTGGCAGGGGACCACACGGTCATCGTCGGCGTTTCCCTCGACGCGACGGATGCCGTCAATCTGTCGCTAGAAGACACGCTCGCCCCGCCCATGCCGCAGCCTCCGGCGTCATGGCTCCGCCTGCTGCGAGACGGTGAGTATCTGTCGCAGGACATTCTCGCCTTCGCGGACAGCCGTACGTGGAGCGTCGAAGTCGAGGTAGGCAGCGGAACGCACTACCTCTCGGTCGAAGGGCTGCCGGAAGGCGTCCTCGCCTACTACAACGACAACCCGCGCATCGTCCACGGGCCCGACACGGACGCGGCGACGGCGGTCGTCCATCCGCTGCCTCTGGGGGCAAGCATATCCCTGAACACGGGCAGGCACCTCTTGACGCTCGTGCTCTCGAAGCGCCTGCCGCAGACGCTGGCGACGACGTTGGGCATCCGCTGGCGGATGTTCTCCCTGCCCGGACCTGCGACAGATGGAGCTCCGGCGGCCCTGGTGACGCGCGGCGTCGTTTCGATGTACGGCTACGGCTACTTCGACACCTCGACGCCGCCCGTATGGATCGAGAACTACCAGCAGGTGGCGCTCGCGCCTGCCAGTCCCGATCCGCTGCCGTTCGTCGAGAAGGGGTTCTTCATCTACCGCAGCGCGGCGGATGGGCCCCTGGCGACGACCTTCCAGGTGGACGTGGGCGATCCGGCGGCTCAGGAAGTCGTCGTGACGCTGCAGCCTCGGTGGAACCTCGTCGGCGCTCCGTTCGGGGGCGCGCCCGCGTCAGCCTACAACCCGACCGCCAAGACGGTTTTCGGGTATGACGGCGTCAACTACGTCATCGCGACGAGTCTGGCGCAGTTCCAGGGCTACTGGGTCTACAACGAGCTGGCGACGGCTCGGACGGTGACGATCAGCCAAACGCCGACGGCTCCGGCGATCGTCCAGCGCGCGGCTCCGTCGCCGGATTGGGTCGCGCCGTTGACCATCTCGCTCGACAGCGGGGCGCTCAAGACGGTCGAGCTCGGGAGCGGCTCCAAGGCGCAGGTGGGCTTCGACGCCTACGACGTGGGTCTGCCTCCGGCTCCGCCGATTCGCAGCTACTCCGAGTTCTACGCCGCGACGGACGATCCGGTCGAGCGGATGAGCCGAAGCATCTTGCCGTCGAATCAGCGCGAAGCGACGTGGGAGCTCTCGGCGAACCTGGCGGAGGCGGGCACGCTCCGCTGGACGGCTCAGACGCTTCCGCAGGGCTACCGGATCATCGTCGAGTCGGGCGATGAACGGCACGACCTCAGCCGCGAGGGTTCCATGCGTCTCAACGCAGGGAAGCACACCTTCACGGCGCGTCTGACCTTCGCTCCGCCGTCTCGCACGCGGCTCATGGCGAACTACCCCAACCCCTTCAACCCGGAGACGTGGATCCCCTTCGAGCTAAAGGAGGGTTCCGCCGTCACGGTGAACGTCTACGACGTGGCGGGGGCTCTCGTGCGGAAGCTCGACGTGGGCTACCGGGAGCCGGGCTACTACACATCGCGTGACGAAGCGGCGTACTGGGACGGTCGGAACGAGCTCGGGGAGCGGGTCGCGAGCGGGGTCTACTTCTACGAGCTCCGCGCGGGGAGCTTCCGCGAGACGCGCCGGATGGTGATCCACAAGTAGCGCGCATCGCGCATGGGGGCTACTCGGCTTCCGGCGGCTGAGACGTCTGGTCCACGGTACTGTTGGTCCGTCCGAGAGGATACAGGAACCATGCGCACCGATGTGACTCCCGTACATGCGATCTCCGCACAAGTGGACAGCCTGCGCCATCCGCCCGCGGATGAGCCTTCTTCTTCGTTCGCCGCCGTCGCGCAGAGACAACTCGATATCGGGGCCCGGCTGCGGCACAAACCGCCGCCTCCCCTGGCTACGGGAGCAGACTGAGAGACTGGCGGTCCCTCGTCGGAATGGCGTCGATGCGGCTCCACGCGTCGGCGAGGGCGGCGGGATCGTTGCGGTACTGGTAGTAGTAGTTGAGCACCTTTCCGACGTGGCGCTCGGTCTCTGCCCGCGCCGGTACCTCGCCTTGGATCAGCCCGGGCCCGGCGTTGTAGCCAGCGATTGCCAGCACGTAGTTCCAGCCGAACCGGTTGAGCAGATGAGCCAAATAGCGGATGCCGGCGTCGGCGTTGACCAGTGGGTCGAAGCGCAGGTCTTTCTCCGGATCGAGGATGTCCTCGTCTCGGAGCGGGATTCCCATGTCGCGCGCGGCGGGAGGCAGAAGCTGGAACAGCCCTACTGCCTTCGATGGCGACACGGCTCTGGGATTGAACGAGGACTCCGTGCGCATCTTGGCGAGGATGAGCGGCACTTCGACGCCGTACTTGGCGGCGTGGTGCTCGATCAGCTCGCGAAGCGTTCCCACGCTAGATGGTAGGTCGAGCACCGGATCCACGGCGGAGCGCACCACGCGCTCGGGAACCGGTACGCCCGGTGCTGTCCCTGGGCTCGCGGGTCCTCGCGGCGGCTCGATGATCGCTCCGCCCGCGCTGTTGACGACGCGCGGGATCGCGGCCCTTGCGGGCGCCGGCGGTGGAGGCGTTCCTAAGCGCCACAGTGGGACATCAAGCGACACCGTGTGGGTTCCGTCGCGCCAGCCCGTGAGCCGTCCCACGTCCGGCGTCGAGAACTCGTACGCGTAATGCACGCTGAGCCCCGTCGAGAGACGGGCGGATCCCCCAACGCTCAGGATCGGGTCGTGTTCGCGCATGAACGAGCGTGAACCGACGCGCAGCGCGAGGTCGCGCCACTCGCTTGCCAGCCCAGCCGCGATCTGAGATCGCTGCGCCTCGACGTGGAGCTGCAGCCTGCGAGACGGCTGAACCGAGAATCCGTACCGCGTGAGGGGGTCTCCCGACGGCGAGACCGAGGTCGCAACGCCGATGTGCAGCGCCGGGTTCGGCTCGACCAGGATTCCGGCGCTCGCGCCCGTGTCCCAGTCGCCCGACGGGTCGCGCCATCCGTCAACCGACGCGCCGAACGAGAGTCGGTCTTCGATCTTCAGTGCGTAGCCGACCGACGCCCGGTTCGTGCCCGTCTCGAAGGTTCCGAACGGGTTCCACGGCCGGTCAACTAGGAAGCGATCTTCGCTGCCCATGTCGAGGGCACCAACGCTGATCACCCCGAAGCGAGCGAGCGGGAATGTCGCCGCCAGAGCGCCCTGTGACGCGTCGACGAAGAGTGTCGGTCGCGTCTGGTCGGCGATTAGCGAGACGTTGCCGAACAACGCTGCGGCGTCGCCCCGAGCCGTCGTGCGGACGCCGCCGACCGACCGTGTGATGGCGCCTACGGAGCCGCCGTCGACGGCAGGCGCGCCAGCGGCGGCGATAACCGGCGAGATGAAGGCGATCGCATAGAGGGTTGCGGCGGCGTGGCGGAGTCGGCTCGTGGGCATGGTCGTTTCCCCGTGTGCTGAATCGGCAGCTCTCCCTTAGATAACGACTCGGGCTCACGGGCTGTTGCGGCGGAGTGTCACGCTCCTCGGTAGGGAGCCAAGTCCATGTCGGGCCACCAACGGCGCAACAAGTCCAGCGTCTGCGGTGTGTAGTACGGATCGCCGGAGCGGGGCCACCCGAACAACGCCCGCACACGCGGTGAAGTTCGGTTGCAGAACGGGATCCAGGTGTCGCGTTCGCCGAATCGGTATACGTTCGAGTACTTGGTGGAACTCGACGCATCGGCGCGGCAGCACGAGAGCGTCCATAGAGCGCGCTGCCTTCGCTTGTTGGCGAACGGGACGGCGGCGTGGACAAGGTAGGACGAGTAGAACAGCGCGCTGCCAGCTTTCGCGACGGTCGGGATCGGCTTCGCGAACTCGGTGATCTCGCGGATGTCTGGGAAGGAGCCGCGTCCCGAAGCGGAGCCCTCCTCGAACCAACGCGGCAGCATTTCCGCGAGCAGCGTGTGCGAGCCGGGGATGACGTGCATCGGAGCCCCGTCGTCCTCGACGTCGTGCAGGTACACGCCGGAGTTCACGTAGTCGTAGAGTCCGACGCGCGCGCTCGGCGGAAGGAACGTGTTCGTGTCGTGATCGATGTGGTAGCCCTCCCACGGATGGGCGGCGTGGCGCTTGTCCGTGGGTCCGCTCCGCATGAAGAGATGGGCGTTGCAGTAGGCGATGCGGTCGGTTCCCAGGCACTGCTCGAAGATGTCGAGGTAGTTGTCGTTCTCGATCAGCCGGTCGAGGGCATCGACGCCAGTCGCGAACTGGGCTCTGCCATGCCCGCCCTCGTGAAACCCGTCCTTGACGCCAGCCGTCGCGCCGCTCGATGCGTCGAGGTCCGCGAGATGCTCGGCAAACGTCTTCCCGTAGAAGATGCGTTCCATCGCCTCCAGAGCCTCGCGCATCTCGGCTGCGGTATAGACGTCCGGGACGATGATGAAGCCGTCCCGGCGGTACTGCTCGAGCTGCATGTTCGTCAACGCCATGGCACTGACCCCTCCAGGAGCGGCTACTGAACGTCCGCCGGCATCTTGCCGCGCAGCAGCAGGTTCCCCGCCATCACTTGACCGTTGGCGTTGCGAGTGCCCGCCTTCATGTAGTGGATGACCATCGCGCGCCGGTCGCGCGATGACCGATTCGGGTTCGTCTGATGCAGCGTCTGGCAGTGGTGGACGAGTCCGTGACCCGCTTTGATCGGCACTGGGACCGCCTTCGCCGCGTCCACATCGACCGACAGAAGGGCGGGAAGCTGACCCCGATCCGTCTGAGCCCGACCATGCCCAACCGCCCCCAAGCGATGACTGCCGGGAACCATGTTCATGCACCCGTTCTGTTCGTCCGCGTCGTCCAGCGCGATCCAGATGCTGACTAACTCCGGCGGGTCGCATCGCCAGTAGCCGTTATCCTGATGCCAGGGCACTTCGCCGCCGTTCCGGGCTGGCTTGTAGAGCGCCTGATCGTGGAACAACTGGATGTCGGGACCTATCAGCGATTCGGCAACGTCCAGCAGCGGTTTGTGATAGAGCAGGTTCCGGTACTCATCGTCGAAGCTCCACATCTCCATGATCTGGAGCATCTCCTCGGACGTGTCCGCGTCCTCGGAGGACTCGGACGCGCCGACCACGGCGATGTTGCGGAGCCCTTGTCCGCGCGTCTGTCGCTTCGCCGAGAAGAGCGCGTCATACCGCTCCCGCAAGCGGCTCAGATGGTCGTCATCGAGAAGCCGTTGACGGATCGGCAAGTAGCCGACTTCGTGGAACCGTTCGATCTCCTGAGCTGTCAACCCCATCGACCTGTACCTCCATGCGTCACCTCGAATCGGGTCGAGCGCAAGTCTAGCGCATTGCCGCAGGCTAGTGCATGGTGGGGTCCTCAGTCGGTTGACCATCGGCAACCGGGCTGGTAGCCTGACGTGCAGCTCGCCAATTTCGCGCAACGACTGACAGGGAACCGAGAAAGGACATTCGTGAAGCGCCGCGTCGGGTCCGCCGCACTGGTGCTCGCGCTGTCGATCCTCTGGGCATCGTGTGGGGACGACGACCCCACGACCCGGACCGATGCCGGTGAAACCCTCACCCGCGCGTGGCAGTCATACGGCAAAGGCGAGTACTCAGCCGCGCTCCTCGACTTCGAACGGGCCGCCAAGCTCGATCCCTCGCTCGCCGATGCCCACAATGGCTTGGGCTGGGTTCACCTGAGTCTTGTCGACGGAACGCCGAGCGACCAGGGAACCGACCTAGCGGTCGCCAGCTTCACCAGTTCGCTGCGCCAAGACAGCCGCCACGCAGACGCCTGGGTGGGATTGGGTCAGGCGCTGTTCCTACGTCGGCGGATGCCTTCGGACTATGCCGACGCCGCCCGAGCGCTCGCGTCGGCGCAGAAGGGCGATCCCAAGTCGCTCTATCGCCACGACTACACTTCTGCCTCCGACGTTCTCGGTCTCCAGGCATGGTGTTACTATTACGCGGGCGAACGGGAAGCCGCCCGTGCCAGCGCCCAAGCCGCCCTTGAGCTCGATCCCAACGCCGCTGCCGCCCGACAACTGATCGACTTGTCACCATAGCGGTCGCGGTGGAGAGAGGAACTGCATGAACCTGTGCCATCCCTACGCGCCGTCTGCTGGATACACACAGATCGTCCAGCGCGGCGACGACGATCTCCGCTACCTCAGCTTCGGAGTCCTGAGCCTGCGATCCGGCGAGTCGATCCACCATCGCACGGGCGATGAGGAGATTGGGGCTATCCTCCTCGGCGGCAAGTGCCGTATCGATATCGCGGGCAAGTCGGAAGCGCTGGGACCGCGCGCGAGCGTGTTCGACGGCTATGCTTCGGCGGCATACGTGCCGAGGCGCACCGATGTCTCGGTGACCGCCCTGTCCGACACGGAGATCGCCGTCTGCAGCGCCCCCTCGGATACGGACACGGAACCGGCGGTCGTTCACCCGAACGACGTGGGCATACGCCACGTCGGTGTCGGCAACTGGACGCGAACGGTGACCGACATCATCGCGGACAACGTCGGGGCCCAACGGCTCATCGTCGGCGAAACGTACAATCCGCCGGGCAACTGGTCGAGCTCTCCTCCGCATCGTCACGACAACGACAATGCCCCCGTCGAGAGCGACATGGAAGAGGTCTACTTCTTCCGAATGAACCCGTCGCAGGGCTTCGGCGTGCAGCGCATCTACGACGCCGGTCGCCGCCTCGACGTCACGTACACCGTCCAGCAGAACGACACGGTCTCCATCCCGTACGGCTACCACCCCGTCGCGGCGGCTCCCGGGTACGAGTTGTACTACTTGTGGATGCTCGCCGGCGACCGACGCAAGCTCATTCCGTACGACGACCCGCAGCACGCGTGGGTGAAGAAGTAGCCATCGCGGGCGAGTCGTCCCACGACTCGGAAAGGCGTG
>Ga0194120_10003743_pt1 | contig 24382 bp, 11 predicted proteins | sample TA2MahCa65mmetaG_FD_148642 | JGI IMG/M metagenome (GOLD analysis project Ga0194120, IMG submission 148642) | Freshwater microbial communities from Lake Tanganyika, Tanzania - TA2015019 Mahale Deep Cast 65m | ecosystem: Environmental > Aquatic > Freshwater > Lake | place: Tanzania: Lake... | reverse complement strand
CCTAATATGTCAAGCGTATTACGCTTGGATGTTGGGCAAAGCCCAACATCCAAGCCTAATATGTCAAGCGTATTACGCTTGGATGTTGGGCAAAGCCCAACATCCAAGCCTAATATGTCAAGCGTATTACGCTTGGATGTTGGGCAAAGCCCAACATCCAAGCCTAATATGTCAAGCGTATCAGACGAATTAAAGGTTCTCGAGAAATATGTGTTGCAATATAAAGAAGCTTGCAATATGGAAAATTTTAATTTAGTTCAGACAGAATTAAAAAATATTATTGAACAATGTTATTTTTTGGCTGATTTATTTAAGGTAAATGTTGATTTGTGTTTTAGCGAGGTTCACAATTCTAATATGACTAAAGTATGTGATACAGAAAAATTGGCGATTGAAACAGTTGATTGGTATAAGAAAAATGAATTGAGATATAAAGATCCAAGTTATCGCAAATCAGGAAAATATTGGATTGTTTTTGACAGAGAGACAACAAAAACACTTAAATCGCTCAAGTTTAGATTACCGAATTTGAAACAATATATTAACTAAGTCCTAAATCTAATATTGTTATTTCAGGACACGCTTCACATATTAACAGATCAATTAAACATTTCATCGTTGGTTTATGACTAGCATTTATTTCTATATACAATTGATTTATTTCATCCTCACATATGGTTTTTGATTCGATTAAAGTATTTAATTTAACAAAATATAATTTCATCGAACGAGTATCATAATCTTTTAAACATGTTTCGAATTTTCCTATAATATCTAAATCTTTATTATCTGTTTCAAATAATATATTTTTAATTATATTTAATGTGGTTGGTTTCATAAATAATATGTTTATTAAATCAGAATATGATACATATGTTGTTGGATTTAAATATCTGGCTATTATTTTTGACAAAGTTTGGATTGTTATAATATTTTCATTTGATAAAGATTGTGAATAATATACATTTCCAACTGTATCAAATATTCCTAGTTTTAAACTATTAGGATTAGATTTTACAGAATCTAATATTTTGAATCCTTCATAAAACGGAATGACAAATATATTGGTCATATCTGTGAGTATTATATATGGTGTTCTAAAATATTGTCCATCTTCGTTTCCAACTGCTAAATTTTTACTGTAATATATTTGGTTGAAAAGTTTTTCATATCCTGAAACATTCAAATATTGTATAATCGTATCTGGTGTTATTCTTTCGCGAGTAAATTTAATTTTTTTGGGTATATCATAAAATGGTAAATGTTGTTGTATATCAAGTTCATGTTTAACTTGTATTTCGTGCTTAACTTCGATAACTATTTGAATTTTTTTATTGAATTGATCTATATTTTTTAACCTATTGTATATAAATGCTTTGTGTTTATTATTAAATATTTGTTCCATTAATCGTGCTTCTACTTCGTTATTATCTGTATTGAATGAGAGAATATCAGTTGGGTATGAAAAATTATTTTTAATCAAGAACACATTTTTTGATTTTCTTTTCATAAATTCATCTTGATATATATTTGTATCCCTGATTAAATATTTAAATAATGATCGCATGTTTTGTAAGTTCATAGATTTTTGTTTTTGTTGATCTAATATTTCCTGTTCGTGTCTAAACCAGTCAATTAATTCTGTCATGTTAACTGTCTTTCTGCATATTCTTTTTTTAGTTTTAATATTAAGATCCAATTTGCTATCTAAAATAAATATAATTTTGTGTTTTGGTAGAATTTCTCCTTTTTTCTCTAATTTTCTCATTCTAAATATTCCTTGAACAACATTTCGATATGAATTATTTTTACCCAATAATGCTAATCCAATAGAATTATCTGGTATGATTGCATCGATGCCTGTTGTATGACGATTATCGTAAAAGAAAAATGTATTATGATCACTATTATTGTCCCATTCAAATTCGATATCATCAATAATCATCATTGATTTATCTTCTTCATTCCAGTATATAAATTTTGACAAATTGAGATGCACTTTTTTAACAATCTCGTATATATTTTGATAATTTAATCCAACTAATAATCCAGATACATCGATCAATACTTTGGCTTCTAAATTACTTTTCAATATTAATTCAATATATGTTTGTAATGTTTTACCTATTAAATGATGAACTTGCAATGTTGAATGTTGTAATACCCAATCAATACTGACTTGTGTCTTTTTCAAATCTTCATTTTGATGAATAATCATCTTATCATCAGTATCATGAAATTCTGGTATATTAACAGTGCCTGTAAAACCTGATTTATTTTTGAAATTAAATGACATTAATAAATCTATTCCTGAAACATTATGTTGTTCTGATTCGAATTTTATTTCTAATTCACATATATGTTTAAGATACATTTTGATAAAAAAATTACTCGTTCTTAATGATTCTAATTGTTTTGATGACAAAAATTGACTATTAACAATATCATGAATATTAATTTCTATTTTCTCAAGATTAATAGATAATTTATTTTTAACATGATGACTTTTTGATATTTTTTCTTTTATTACATCTAATAAATCATCAATTACAAAATTTGGAAGTGGTCTTATTTGAACAATGTATTCAATAATTGTTAAAGTTAATATCAAGATTGGATTGCTAAATTGTGAATTTTGTATAGGTTTTTCAACATGTGAAAATGGAACTATAATTTTAATATCACTTGAATGATCTATTCCATAATTATTTCTACTTATAAATGTTAGAGCTGTTGGTAAAGCCTCATTAATGAATTGAGTTAAATTATATGCTATATCTATATCTTTCTGTGTAATCGTTCCAGTTGGATTTATTTTAGTTGTAAGTTTATGTCTAAAAAATTCTTGAATAATTTTAATTAAATCAGTATTAATGATATTGAAATGTGGTTTTTTATTGAAAGATGATAAATGATCATTAAGTATATTCATCAATTCTGTATTTTTTTCTCGTGTTTCTGAATCAAATATTGTAAATAATATATTATATATTATTTCGAAACATTCATCAAATTGTCTTAGACTAATTTTTTCAGTTTGTGGATAATTTAATTCTGATGTTATTGAATCTATGATAGTATCTATCTCGTCAAATAAATATACATTTTTGTTAAAATTATTTATAATAGTAGGATAATCATTGATCATAGCACATTTTAAACTGATATCACTCAATATAAAAACATTAGATGTTGGTTTTGATATTTTGAAACGATTACTAAATTCTCTTGTTGTAATATCCCTAGTTTCAGTTAATATCGAAACTGGAATATGAAAATATATTTCTAGCTTTTTTAATATTTTATTAGAATTTTCAATAAGATGTTCAGGAAGAACAATAAATATATTACTTTTATTTTTGAGAGTACTTTGAATAAATCGTAATATAACAAGTGGTGTTATCATACTAGTTTTACCGCTTCCCATAATAAGACCATGAATTCTACTTTTATTTGGAAGAGATATCATAGATCTTTGATCGTAATTTATTAATTTATCCAATAATCCTCCTCGTTGAATTTGTTGACTACAAATATCTTCTACAATATTATCAACGAGTCTCATTTGATCATCTCTAACAAAAAATCCTTCAATGGATTGATAATAGAATTCTAATGGATTCACTTTGTAAATATTATCCATGATTCGTTTTTTAATATGTGTAAAATCTTCATTTAAAATATCATTTGTTTCATATTTATTTTTCAATGCATCATAAAATATATTAAATGTATCGTTGTTTCCATTAATTAAAGATATTAAATAATACGATGTAATATTTGGAAATCTTGCTAAATAATATTTTTTAATATAATTATCAAATTTAGTGGAAGTTATTGGTTCTATTCTGAATGAAGTTTCATAATTTGTCATCATAAATGATTCGATATGAAAATTATTCCTAAATTTTTCTTCTGATGAAAACGGATTAGTCATATTCTGGATAACATTATTGATAATATTTTGAAAAAAACCCTCATATTTTATATTCTTATCGGATATTTGTTTTAATTGTGGAAGTAAGTCTAATATATTACCTAATGAATTAGTCATAACATATGTTTTCAATAAAGCTTTTAAATGATCACTATTAATAGTATATGGAATCATTAATGTATCTTGTATAGGAATTATTTGATATGTATTCATTTTTTTAATGTTTTCTATCCTTATTTTTTGTCTATCATTCAAATATTTATTAAATTTAGAAGATCGTTGAATTGTAGATTTTTGAAATGATTCGAATTGCAAATCACGCAAAATAATATTTTTTTTTTTACGTGTATAATTGTTAAATAACAATAGGTATAATTGTTGTGTATTTTTAGATTTTATCATAAAACCATTTTCAACATTAATTATCCATCTTTGAAGAAACCAATAAGTATTAACATATTGTTCTTGTAAAAAATGAGTATCTATTATTTCATATTCATTATTAATGTATATTTTATTCTCGGTAAAATTAAGTCGTAGTTTATGTGGAATAAAATCAATGTGTGTAATAATATTACTCTTTGTCCATATCATTAAATCATCTAAATTTATTCTATAAGATAGTAGTTTAATCAATCTTTCGATATCATCTGATGATTCTTTTGAACGATATTTCAAATTAAATAAATATTCATCATGTTTATTCTTAACAATATATTTCGATTCTGTAAATATGATATATATTTCATTATCTAAAAATATATTAGTATTTTGTGTTCCAACATATCTATCAGTTTCTTTTTTCCAATCATAGTAGCTTAATAAATTCGTATTCACTACAAAATTTGATTTTGATATAGTTTTATTGTCATTCATATTGAATTTATAAAAATTTTCTGATAATGTTTGATTACGGTGTAATGTAATATTTAATGTTCTAGAATATTGACTAATATAGTCAAATAAATATTTATCCGGAATATAAATTATATTATTTTTGGGATCAATATATGCTTTGTCAATAACATGTAACTGGTTAACAGATTCTAGTTCTACTTTTATAACATCAGTCTTGAATAAATCATTATATATTAATCTTTTACTCATGTCTGATGAAATATTATAGTAATTTTTATAGTATAACATAATTAATCTTTCATAATATATGTGTCGTGGCTTATAATCAATATTTTGTTCCTTTCCACCTGAATGTGGATTAATAACAATATATGTATATGTATATTTATCGTTAATCTTATAATCATAAAAACTTGATATATTGTTCAGGGCGTTTGGTAGATTAATATAATTTTTAACATTAGTTAGTTTGATATAATTGGATGCTTCTACTTTTTTTCCCAATATTATTAATATTTCAAAACATATAGAAGAATATATTATTTGTCTAATTCCGATATCTAACTGAATTTGCCTTTTTTTTGCTCGATCGGGATCATCATAATTTATTTGATCATCTTCATCTATATCACTATCATTATCATCATTATCATTGTGATTCTTTTGCATTTTTTCAATTTCATTGACGGACATTACTTTTTCTTCCAAACATGCATTAAAAAATAGCCTTTTTAATTCTATATCATCAGAAAAATATGATGTGATATAAGATGTGATATACATGAATATAAGATATGCTTGTTTTGTCATATTGAAAACATTTGCTAAATGTTCTTTTATTTTATTCAAATTTGAAAATAATAGTTCTATATATGTTTTGTTAAAATTCGTATCTTCATTATATGAATATGTTTCTCTTGATATATTTGATTTATAACAACCATATTTCATAAATGAAATAATTAAATCATTCGTTAAATATATTGTATCATTTGTATCTAAAAACTTAATAAAATTACATATAAAATTACATTCAAATTTATCATAATCTATGCTAACTATATATCTATTAATATTTGTTGTTCCAGTAATATCTAATTGTGTATTATAAGATTTTTTTTGTTTTTTAAACAAAACATCATAATATTGAACATTTTTTAGATACATTTTATATGGTTGTCTGGTAGTAAGTATCATTGTGCTTTGGGATAGAGGAATATATTCATTTGCATAATGAAAAACATATCGTTCATTAGATGAAATTTTATTTTTATCATAATAGTCAAATTTACAAATATACATAAATTGAAAATATGTCGCAATTTTATATATTATTGAGTTTTCAGACATTGTTTGTTGTATTTTAGTTATTTCCTCATTCATTTTTTTTATTTCTTTTATACAATCATCATATTCCTTTCGTATATCTGGTGTCATATCCTCATATTTGTCTGTAAATAATAATAAGTCTCCTTTATGTTCTACTATTCTTTGTCTACAATATGTAATTTCTTCATCATATCTTGGGATAATAAACGACATAAAATAATATCCCATAAATTCGATATCATATTTTTTATCATCAATTTGAACAGTGCTCCAACTTTTTGGATCAACATCTCTAAAAACAGGTTTTAAATTTTGATAAATCAATTCTAAATTATAATTGTTATATTGTTCATGAAATACACGTAACATTAATCCATATAATATATCTAACTCAGTGCTATTATTAAACCATATATAAACATGTTCTTTTAATAATGTTTCTATATATTTAATATCATTATATAACATACCATCAACAATTGGAATAGAATCAATATCATGATAAAAATCATAAAGTATATTTCCTATTTTTCCATCTTTAATATGAGATTCGATACTTATTTTCTTAGTAATATATTTTTCTTTTTCATCATCAAAACTTTGAATTTGATCTATTTCGTCCAATATTTTTGCATCAAACCATTTTCTAATATCATCTGGAATCATTAAATTTAATAAAATAACAAAAACATATTTATAGATTTGATATGCTGGTTCCGAATATTTTGTAGCATATATCTTTAAATATTCAAATAATTTATATAAATCATACCATCCTATAACTTTTTCTTTGAGTTTTTTCAAATTATCTTCACTTTTTAATGTATATTTTAGAAAATTTAATGACAATCTTAATAATTGAAATAATACAAATAAACTCTTGAAGTTTCCAAAAATTAGAAACTTTCGAATATCTATAATTGTTATAAATTTGTCAAAAGCTTCATCAAAATTTATCGATTTAATACCGTTATACATAAAATATTCATTATTACCATCTAAAAATTTAATAAACATATCTAAATCCGAATCTATATTTTCACCATGATGAAATTTAGGTTCAATATTCAGTGAATCTCTTACTAAATCCTTAAAATAAATATCATCTTCATTACAAACTATTGTTTTAGGAATTTCATCATTTATATTTTGTCTATAAAATTTTTTGATCAAATTAAAAAATTTATCCTCCAGTGAGTCATTTCTTTCCTCCAGTGAGTCATTTCTTTCCTCCAGTGAGTCATTTCTTCTGATTTCCATCAAATGTCTCATTCTTTCAGACAATATTTCTATTATTGTTTGTGTGCATTGATTGATATTTTTGTCGAGAATACTTAATAATTTATTGATGGCTTCAAAACTTTTATCGATATTTGATTCAACACCAGTTTTATAAAAATCATCAGTAAATTTATCAAACGCATGAATTATGTCCTCTTTGGTTAAACTTGAATAAATATTATCACTCATTATAATAATAATGAGTGATAATATTTATTCAAGTTTAACCAAAGAGGAATAAATATTATCACTCATTATAATAATTTTATTTTGGAAAATATTATATAATGAATCGCATAAGAAAATACGAAAATAAATATCAAGTATTAATCACTCCATTCGGAAAATTCGATTATGATAGTTTTCCTATTATGTTAGGTGCATGGTTAGACGACGATCATCTACGAAACTACCATATCAAAGAATTCTCAAATCTTGACAGAGCAGTAGAAGAATCCTATGAATATCCTGATATTAACTGGTATACCATGATCGAGTTCAGTAAAGATAATTATGCTAAATTTCATGGTATTCTTAAATCTACTTTAGATAGTTCTAATTTTATTGTCACTTTAGAATCTCATCTAATGACTCCTGACGAACTAAAAGAAATTGTATTCGATCGTGTTATGAAATATGGAACACGATTCAAACTCGGTTATAATCTAAACGATATATTCTCTTTTAATGTTTCTAATCCTTGGTCAAAAAATCTCAAAGAAATTCAACAAGTTCTAAATGCTAATGCAAATCTCAAAATAGTAAGAAATATAAATGATGAAGAAACTGGTGTTATCCATGTTATTGGAAAAACAGATATCGGTAGCACTTATGAAATAGTTCTCTATCCTACTCTTGTTTATAATTGGGTGAAATGGATATCTAGTCATGATGATATACTTCCCGAACAAAGAAAATCGACATTGATAAATATAATGAAAACTCAAAAGTCTATTGATAATAGTTTAGTATTAAGATAAGATTTTAAAAAATTAGATTTTTACAAAATCTATTTTTTTTTTCATTCATCATAATATAATGAGTAATGCCATAGATGCCTTAGTATATGCATCAATAACTAATAATTTAACATCACAACAATTAACTAATACAGGAATTGCTGCGCAAATCCCCCCAGATAATCAATCAAATATTGGTCCATTTTATGATGGTGTGTTGAGTAATTCTGTTATTAAAAAAGGGTGTTGTATGACCAGGGGCGTAGCAGGTTTGCCTCAAGATACAATCACAACAACTGTTAAATATCCAACTCCAGAAGGTGTTGATGTAACTAAACTGTTAAATTCTGATGTATTACAAAAATTCGGATATGTTGATAAAACTATTACATTCCCAGCAGGATTATGTCCAGCAAACTTTTCAGTCAATACCAGTCAATGTGATAACTTCATGAAATTATATTGTGAAAATATTAAAGTCATGTATAATAATGGAATCACAGCTCTAGGAACGCCATATGATAGTAGTGAATTTGCTAAATATAGTCCAGAATGTGCATGTTATGTTGATCCTCCTTCAAATATAGCCAAAGGTGCATTCACAGCTAAATGTTTCAGTGATGCATGTGTTCCTCCTATCGCATATGAAACAACTTTCAATAAAACTCCTTGTAATGCTACCTTTTGTACAGCTATCAGTAATTTTAGTAATATTAATGCAGGTGGTAAAATTAACATCAGCACAAGTGCAGCCCAAACTTGTGGTCAAAATAGTGGAGGTGGCGGCGGAAGTGGAAGTGGAAGTGGAAGTGGAAGTGGAAGTGGAAGTGGAAGTGGAAGTGGAAGTGGAAGTGGAAGTGGAAGTGGAAGTGGAAGTGGAAGTGGAGGAACTACATCTACTACAAATAATGATACCTCAACTATAACATATACTAATCCAGGTATTATTGGAGTTAGTTCGTGTTGTTGTTTAATATGTTGTATTTTAATTATTTGGTTGATTACAAAATCGGCTAAATAATATTACTATTTAGATAATTTTATTATTATCTAAATTTTTACGACAAAACAAAAAATTATAATTATATTATATAGATGTTCGAACAAATAACTGATTATTTGAATGAAAATAAATATATTGGAATAATTATAGTTTTAGCATTAGCTATAATTGTATTGTGGATATATAATTCATGCAGTTGTTTAGTAAGTGAATCATTTGATCAAGGAGGTCAAACATGTAGTTGCTCCCCAGCTCAAGACGAAACATTTTATACTCAATTTGTAATGGGTAATTCGAATTTAGTGAACTTCAAATGCACATACAAAGGAACCGATTATTATTTAGCCAATGTTCAATTATCAAGTTGTTCTAATCAGGAACATATTGATTGCACCGCCGCAGTATTAGTTCTCATGCCTGTTTCAGATGTTAATACTCAATTACAACAATACTTAACAAATGTTCAGACCGATACAACTATTTGTAATACTACTAATAAATTAAAATGTTTAGGAGGTCTGACTCCCCCTGTCAGTGAAGAACAAGAAGAAGTGTGTATGAAACCATCACAATTATGTAATTCTCCAAGAATGTTTTATCATGATTTTAATGTTATGCAAGCAAATTCAAGTTCTGGTGTGAGAAAATATTTGATTAAAGGAACCGCCATTCCAGAAAGAAACAATGTTATTACTCCCACATTATTTAATCAGAATTTGTATGATGGTGCTACTGTTAAAAACCTTATGTGTGCCGATACTTACAGTTATAGTCCAACAAATAGTCCCGAATTTGTCGAAGTTATGGTGATTGAAAGATTAGATTCTTCGGGAATAGCAAGTATTGTTGGTGCCAGCAGTCAATTAAAAATTAAATTGAAATTCAATACTAAAATTTACATTCCATCTAAAACAGGATTTACAGCTCTAAATGATCCCACTACAGGAAACCCTCAAACAAAACCTACTTATATTGGAATTTGTCCAGATTTGACTTGTAACATGACTGGAAGTCAATATCCAAGAGTGTGTTTATATGATGATCCTTTTGATCCAAATGTTCTCGAATTTGAACCTTTGTTAGTTTAAGTTCGAGAATTTGAATCAATAATAATAATTTCATCTCATATTATTATATAGAATAATAATATGGGATCTGCGTCTTCTTCAGCGACGAGTAATCAAACCATGAATACTAATATTGTTAATCGGAGTAGTTTGAATCTTCTAAATAAAAGTATTAATAATTTTACAAATAATACGGTTATGAGTAATGCTAAAAGTTGTTCATCTGGTATATCGCAATTACAGAATATAACATTTGATGGTATAACAACACGTGGAGATTTTGATGTAAGTAATGTGAGTCAAAAACAATCAGCTGCATTAACATTTAGTTGTATCAATAAAACAACTCTAAAAAATGATATTGGAAATGGTGTGTTAGCAGAATACATGAATGCTATTAAAAATAGTTTTAGCACCCAAGCCGTTGCAGAAATGGCTAATCAAGCATCGGCAACTGCTCAACAACAAGCATTTTCTATGGGTTCAGCAGATGCTAATACAACAACAAATAATAATTATAATTTTAATCAAACAACACAAATTGATCAAAATATTCAAAATGTTGTCGAAAATGCAATCAATAATAATTTTAGTATGGAAGATGTTCAATCTTGTATCGGAAATGTAAATGCTAATCAAAACATGTCATTTAAAAATATAAATGTCGGAGGAAATGCAAATATTAAAGCTCTGAGTCAGGATCAAGCAACAACTGTAATGCAAGAATGCATTCAGAGTTCTGATAGTGCAAATAAAACAACAAATGCAGCAGCCACCGCATTGGGTTTACAAGTCACAACAGAAGGATCAACTGTTACTGATGTAACTATGACAAGTAAAGCAACAGCTTTAGCAGAGTCTTTAGGACTTAGTTTGGGAAATTTATCAGCATATTCATCTGTATGTATTATTTGTATTGTTGTCATAGTATTAGTGTTTGTCTTTATGAAATTTAGTAGTAGTGATATACAAAATATGGCTCAGAGTTATAAAAAATAATAATATATTCTCAATAAAATTAATTTATATGTTAAGTGCGAGAAACTTGTTGTTCTTGAGTAGTATCAGTTCGCATATCTCGGTTATTGTTGAATCGTCGTGTTCGATATCGTTGTTGTCCTCCTCGATATGGTTGTGTGTATTGTCCTCCATATCCTCCGCCGTTATAGCGTCCTCCTCCGTATCCTCCACCTCCATATCGTCCTCCATTGCTTTGGCGATAGTAAGGTCTTGGTCTAGGGGTTGCTACATCTCTTGGCTCTCTTGGTTCTCGTGTATTCATTCGTTGTCCTGATACATTATCTGAACCCAATTTTGTGCCAGTTAATTTAGCTTTTGTTCGTGCCGTGTTTACAGAAACCATCCATCTCTGTAGAACGGAATCTAGATAAGTAGTAAATTTTTGTGCTCGTGATTGAAGTTCTTCAAACCATTTTGCTTCTTCAGGATTTTCTTGATATCGTCGAATGGTTGAAGCATCTCTGGTAGCAACAAATTCTACTCGATTTCGCAATAGTTGTAATAGACTACCCAATTGGGCAAATTCATAGGTTGACATAAAGTTAACTCCATTGCATGTAATCAAACGATTCAATTGTCCATTGTTTCGATAGCCATTCAAATTTGCTCCGAATACTTGCAATTGAACAGGATCAGTAGTATCTTTAACAAATGTAGAATAATAAGTATCAACTAATTCAGTAGTTAGTGTCACCATGTCAGGATAAAGAGTTTCTTGATATTCATTTGAAGGTTTCTTTTGTTTGTCTGTATATTTACCAGTTCCTGTTAGTTGATCTCGTGTATTCATAAGTCCCAATACTACTTGCCCAGCACATGATTTACCGCATTTATACCAAAGTTCAAATGGTAGAGTTGTTGGATCAACGCTATCGAATGATACTTCTCGGCGGGGTTGTTGTTGTGTTTGTGTTTGTTCAGCCATTGTTGTTGTGATAATTTGATATATTTTGGTTTAGTATGCTTAGAGTTAGAAATTCAACTTTTTTTTGAAACGAAGTTTCTAAAAAAGAATATCTAGTTATAAATTGATATCATTATAACCTATAATTTTAGTATTTGAAATTAACTTTATTTCATCATTAGTCAGTTTGAAATATTTATATACTTCATTGTTATTCCATTTTCTATCCAATGGAACAAGAGGAATCCATTTACAAGTATTTTCATTAACATGTTGAGAAATTTTTCGTAATGACAGCATAAAATTTGGTAATTTACATTTAAGATAACTCAATAATGATTCAGCTTCCTTTTTGTTCTTTGATTTGAATGAAATATAACTTCCAGTATGCACTTCATTTGGTTCTCCAATAAATAAGTTTCCAAAACAGCTTCCTCCTTTAAATGATGATTCAGTTGTTATAATTTTGTAAAAATTATATTCCTTACACAATATATTAGAATCAATATATTTAATAAATCCTTTTTGTTGTGATACATAACATTTTATATATTTTTCATTCATTTGATCAACTAACTTCGAATCGTTAGATTCGATACCAAAATATCGTCCTAGATATATATTTGTTATCGATTTATATTTAGATAATTTATCAATAATATTATAATATTTACTATCAGTTAATATATCATATTTTTTAAAATCTATTTTTGAATCATTAAATTTACATAGTCCATCATATTTTTTATCCATTAAAAAATAATTAACACCTCCTTTAATATCCACAGAATTTCCGAATATTTGTGAAGCATTATCAAAATGTTTTATGTATGCAATATCTGTTCGTTTTAACATCATTTTCCTAAACTTATCTAAACCTTTTCCTCCAGCAAACCATCTACTTGGAACAATAAATGTTAAATACTTACATCTATCTATATATCTTTCAATAAATTCATTATATAGTGGATTAGCTCCTGATTTGGTCAATTCTTTATTGTATGGAGGATTTCCAATAATAATATCGAATTCAGAGATATTCCAAACTTTCTTGGTATTCAATTGTAAAGAATCTCCTAAATGAAGATTTAATTTATATTCATTATTAATATCGAATATTTGTTTACATACAAAGACATTTTTCTTGTTTAATTCACACATATATAACATATTTTCTAATATATGTTTCTTTCTAGAATTATCATTTTTAATATATTTCTTAAGTCCGTTCATTAATCGTAAATATATGACAATAGGAAAATTACCCAATCCATTAGCAGGATCAAACCATTTTAATTTAGATTCTTCAAATATACTTGTTTTATGTGTCTTTTTATAATGTTCGTCTAATTTGTCTAACATCTCGTTAATTATATTTATAGGAGTAAACACTTCTCCGAATTTTTTCTTCTCTTCTTGCTTAGGTTTCAATGAATTATTTATTAATTCTAATAATTTATTTGGTTCGTCTATTAAACTTTGTAAAGACATTTTAAAATTAATAGATATATTATATGCTAGAGAATTTTTCTCAATATATTTTGAAACCAAATTACTGACAATATCAATAATATTATCACTATTCCACCAAATAAATGTTTGATCATTAAAAATGTCTAATAATTCATTATTATTTTTAATTTGATCCAACATTTTCATAAAATCTTTATTATTATCTCGTATTGTTAATATACAGCTCAATGGAATTATGAAAGGAAGAACATCCTTGGTAAATGAAATTTCTTGAATTTTTTTATCATGCTTTGTGTCAGAATCACTATCACTATCAGATTCTATTTTGGTTTTCTCCTTTCCACTTGGTAATTTTTGATTATCTTCTTCATTAAATTCTATTTTAAGTTTATGAATTTTGTTTGACGAAGTAAAGTATTCATTTACTACTTTTTGATCAATTAGATCAAGTTTGATTACTTCATTTTCTATATTAGATAACATATTTTTCAAATTATTAATAGGATCTTCTTTCCATATATCTAATATTTTCTTGACTATTTTATCAGAATTTGTTTGTTTATTGATAAAGTAATCGACATCAATATTTATCAAATTATTTTCTATTAAATATTTTAACTTGTCTTCAATATTCATATCATTTTTATGAATATTATAAGTTATACATGTGTATATTACTCTGCTAATATTGAGATCAACAACAAATCCAAATTTTTTATCTCCTTTGTTGGATTCTGACATACTTCTATACATCATTTGCACAATTTTATCACTTGATAAAGTATTGTTCAATAAAAACACTATATCACAATTGAGTAACGTAATTCCAAGAGTTAACATATTGCCAGCCAAAATAATAACTCCTAATTTATGTTTCTCTTTGGCTATATTTTCTGTTTTTGTTATTTCATCTTTCAAATCTTGAAATTTTTCTATCTTTGAATTAACCACCATGATCTCATATTTTGATAAAATTGTGTCTTCTAACATGCATTGTTTTAAACATATTGATATTTCATTAATATTTTGTGTTGGAAGAAACCATAATTGAGTTAAACAATTTCGAGATTCAGTTTCTGAACATATCTTATCAATTCTTCCAAAGATAGACTTATCTCCGTTTTTGAAATCTATCTCTTTTTTGGAACCACTAATATATCTCAATACTTGCATAACTTGTTTATTGAATTCGAAAGATTTTTTATTCTTATTCAATGCAAATAATACCTCAAATGAAAATCCATATTTAGAATCCATGATATCCTTTTTAATAATTTGATATCTATCATGATCAAACAAATTTGTGATAAGATGTAAATCAGGATAATTGCGATATGAATCAAATATTGATAATTTTAATTTTGTGAAGTTTTTAACAATTATGTCAACTTCAGAACCATGTTTCTCTTTGAGGGATTTTATATCTTGTTTTTTACAAAATTGTTCATCTTCTATATCCCAATATATTTGACAATTTTCAGCAATATTCCATTCTTTTAATGGTTTATAATATGTTGCAGTAAGATATATTTTAACTGTTTCTTTATCAGAATATTTACCAATGATATTTTTAGATATATCAGTAGTTCCTCCAAAATGATTTTCGTCAAAAATAATTAAATTTATTTTAGGTAAATCTAATTTATCATGTTTTTGTAGGAACTGTTTAGAAGCGATAATTATGTTTTTATCTGATATCTTAATATCTTTTTTATTGAGATGTATAATTTGACAATCATTGAATTCTCGAAATCTAATAAATAATTCATCGATAAATTGAGGAATCGTTTCATTTGGTGCAGGTGTAATAATAAGAACTGAAAACTTTTTCCTATCTTTTTTGAGTTCTACAATTAGTTTTCCACTAATATATGTTTTACCACTTCTACATTTGCAACCCCATAAGATTTGTTTGTTATTTTCATCTATTAGATTCATTGTCTTAAGAACAATTAACTCTTGATGAAATCTTTTATCAAGATGAGTTTTGCCAAATCCATATAGTTCATCATAATCTTTTAGTTTTGTTTGCATAATAGATTCTCTAAATAATTTATAATATTTCTCAAAATTATTAAAATCTAATACATGATCTTCAATAATATATTTTGTAATAGGATTACTTGTTTTATGAGATTTCTTAACTTTATCTAAAATATTTTCTTTATTGTTTACAATCAAGTATATTTCGAAATTTTTGTATATTTCTTTGTTATCAGAAATCATAGTTATGATTTTCTGAATGTCATATTTATCAATATTGTCTTCTTTTTTTGAAAAATATTTACATGAAATAAATATATATTTGTCTTCTTTTACATTATACAATGTAATATCTGAATAACCATTCGAATTACCACTTATAATTTTGGTTCCTGTAATATATTTTTTAAGAGATACCAGAAATTTTGGTTTTCCATTATTTGTATTTCCAATAATATGTTTGAATTCATTATTTGGAAATATATCACAAAATCCAAATTTAATAATAATATCCCATATTTTTTCAACAACAAATCCTTTTTCACTATTTGTTTTGTAATCATCTAATATACAGGATATATTTTGATTTTCTTTGATAGCATCAATTAGATCACTAATCATAAACTAATATATATTTAGTATAAATGATGTAATTAATTATAAATCAATTTTTTTCAACATAATAATATGAATAAAGCCAAAATAATGTTCATTCTCATAATCTTACAATTTTTACTTCATAAATAAAATAATGTTTACAAAATTCTACAAATTTTGCAAACATAAACTCTCAATCCTTCATACACTTTGGATCATAACTGGGTTGTCCTTCGTGAAACTCCTAGGATAACCAAATACACATAAACACGCAATGCCTTCTCAAAAAATCGCCTTCGCCTCGTCCAGTCCTTCGTTGAATACCATGAGCCATTTCGGTTTGATGCCCCAAATGACAGAAGTCACGATACAGGTAATGAAGAGGGCGATCACAAACACTCCAAAGATGGGGTATTGTGTTGCCATCTCAATGTTCTGAATCGTTTGCTTCTTGATCCACACGGCAATGTCAATGACCATCGCTTTCAGTCCCTTGAAAATGCCGTAAGTGATCGCCTTGCATTTCTCTCCACAGGTCGTTCCAGTCATTGAAATTTCGAAATAGGTTCCGATTTTCTTGAAGATGATTTGCAAGATCTCAAAAACTCGAGAAAGTATGACGCATGGAAACGCCCATTTGTGTTGTTTGATCGTTTCCAAATTGCATACGAAGAAGATGAAAACTCCAAATACCCAATAGCATGACAGAAAGATGTGTGAAGCATTCTTTAACAACAACGCCATGTAGGTCAAGATGAAGCCCCACAGAAGCGTATTTGCGGTAGCCATACCCCGTATGACCTTTGTACGATGCTTCTCCTCAAGACTCACATCCCAACCAGCGATGAACCACGAGATGATCTGTAGGAAAATGCCGAAGGCAATCGCATAGATCTCAGTGTAATGGGCGAGCGTGTCGCGAACGCTTGATGCCCAATTCACCGCCGCTTGATATGTCGGTGTTGCCAGAGCAGACCCATGTTCCTTGACGAAAGCCTTGATGCGGTTGACTTCGTCGTTAGAAGTGCTATGGGCAATATACCCATAGATATGAGCCGTCAAGCCCAAGCAATGGATCAGTATCGCCAACACAATGAAGAACGCTTTGGTTTTCGTGAATGTGTTGATGTCGATCTTAAGCTCACCCTCCTCGCTAAAGGATGAAATCTTCGCCAACCGAATCGCAAACAGGTTGAGGATGATCGCGAAGTCGATCGTCGAAATCAAGAACGGTTCCGTGCGGTCGATGTAGTCCTTGCCAGTCAGCAGCCCCTTGCCGATCGTCTTGTTCAGCGAAGCGATCTCTTGTGTCGAGATCACAAAGAAGATGATCAACACCGATACAAACAGCAGGGTCAGAAAGTGCGTCAGCCAGAAGAGCCAGCCCTCGATCTTGGCGAGGGTATTTTTCCGTGTATCCTTGAGGTTAGGTGTCGTTACATGAAACGCCTGAACCTCTTCTTTGCTTGCAGCCGGTGCCGAGCCCAACGCGTGTCGTTCCTCATGCTTCGAAACAACAGGGCGAGCGTAGGCGTTGAGGGGCGGTGCCGTTGCAAGCGGAACAGGCAACTGGTCGGCGTTGTTATTGCGGTGCGAAGAAGTGATGGTGATAGTGACATCAGTAGAACCAGACATGATGTCAGTGCAAAAGACTTTGTTAACATATTCGGAAGTAATGAGTATTCTAGATATTTGCAATTTTCAACTTTTTTTCAAAATTTTATTTTGAAAAACAAGTTGTAATGAAAATGATATCAATTTCGTTTCAACTTTTTTTGAAACTTCGTCTCAACATTTTTTCAAATTTATATTTATCCAAAATAAACATAAACTTGTCCACTCTTCAAAAATCCTCTTCTTCAAACTCTTCGTCAGAGCCCTCATCAGATCCATAACTCATGCCCATGCCAGAGCCCACAGTCTTTGAACCCGAAGAACTTGACTTCTCAGTTTCGCCTCCCGCGTCAACGCACTTGATAGGAATTGGCACATCTTCGATCGGTATAATCATTGAAATGCCGTGATACTTCCCGTTGATATGCGTGTTCAACGCAAGAACCATCTCTGGTTTCACTAGGTTATACATTAGATTTTGGTCGTCAATGTTATAGCCGCTCTCCACGAACACACCTTCAATGTTGTAGTAGAATGTCCTACCACGGCGATCTCGCCTCGCAGTGTAAACACTTGAAGGAAACGCCGTAGCAAAGATGTTAACGAACTGACGCACAGACAAGTCAAATGCATCAGAATCGCCTAAGTGTCTGTTCATTCGTCCAAGCCTACTTCCAAAGGCACGCCAAAACTCAACAGAAGCAAACTCCGTTATGCCTGTTTGTTGCATCACCTGATCAACGGTTTTGCACACGGGAATCAGAAACTTACTGTTGATGCTATTGGTCTTGCACCAACCAGTTAAAGTCAACTCGTCATCCCGATATTGTGCAAGTTTGAACTCCACATAGATCTTGATCAGTGAAGTAATATCGTCGCCAGACATGAACTGTTGTAGCTTTTCGTTGTTGTCAATGTATTCTCGCCTAGCTTTCCGAAACTCCTTGGGAATGAACACTACAAACGGACACGATGCCTTGACATTAATGATGCACGCTGCTAGAATCATGAAGATTAACTTGAAAGGTTCCAACTTCTGTTCAAGTGAAACGGCAATGAGGGTAGCACAGTTCAGAGACAGTTGATAGTTCGAGACAACTTCTCCACGCGAAGTCAGCTTGCCCTCACGAACAAGTCCCATATATTTCAGGAACTGTATCATCTTGAAATATTTGGCTTCCTCAATCATCACAATTTCCTGAACTGGTAAATTGTGTTTCATGAAGAACAAAATCGTCATGAATGGCAAACCGTGTTCGAATTCGTTCGATGAAGCATTCAGCATGTATCCAGCATCATGATACCTCTCGGTGATACACATGAAGTAATGTCCAGATTGTGTCCGTCCCACTCGTCCTCGTCGTTGTTTTGCCGAAACCTTGGAAATCATTTCCTCCTTAAGCACATCAACAATCATGCCTCCTGTTAGTTTACACTCCTTGATCTTGTGTAAAAGCGAGTCCACTACGAAAACAAGTCCATCAATGGTCACACTACTCTCAGCAACATTGGTCGAAACGATAATACTTCGCTTGCTCAAGTCCCGATTTTTCATGTTGTTGATCTCTTCTTCATCTAGAGAAGCATGAAGAGGAAAGAACTGACAATCCTTACATTCCGGTTTAGTTTCAAGTTGTTCAATCAGATTGTAAACCTGATCTTCACCAGAAACAAAAATCAGAATATCTCCTTCTTTGTATGTAAGAACAATGTGTGTTATGATTTTGATCAACCATTCCATAACAGACTTGGCATTATATCCGCGCGAAGCGGTGAACACATCGTCCAAACCAAGTTCATTCAAGTAGTGAGTCGTAACTGGAAAATGCGGTTCGTCTTGAGCAATAACCACATCGGTTTTCAAATGCACAAGTCGGTCGTTGACAATCGGGGTAGCCGTCGAAATAATGATATGCATTTTGAAACCCTGTCCAATCAACCAATTAACCCACGCATGAAGGATGTAATTCTGTTCCGATGGATGATGAGCTTCGTCCAAAACAATCACCATGTTGTCGAAAATGTCCTTGTTGTTATTGCCATCTTGATACATTTGAACGAGTTTGTTGCAAATCGATTGAGTCGTTCCGAACACAACAAAGGCTTCATCAACATTCTCGCGGTAATGTCCAGTCATCAGTCCATACATCCAAGACTTTTTGATCGATTTTGTGCACTCGATCGAATAATCGCAGAGTCCACGGGCAGCAAAAATGGTAGGCACGGCACAATAAACCTTCTTGTATTTCGCAGTCAGGTCGTTGCAAATGGCAAACAACGGAATACCAAGTGATTTTCCCGAACCAGTCATGGCGGTAACCATGATCACCGTTGTCGTCAGAAGCAGTGTCCAGATGTTGGACAACAACGAGAAAATCTTGAGCCTCGCTAGAACAATAGTGGCTTCCAGAAGCTTGAGCTTAGCTTTGACAGGCGGTGTAATCGGAACAACCACTTCTTCGGATTTTTCCTCGTAAGCACCGTCATATGGTTCAGCAGAAACACCTTCATAGAAGTCATCAGAAGGTTCTTCATATGATCCCGCATAAGAATCGTCATACGGTTCTTCGAAGACATCTTCATGAGAGCCCGTATATGAACCTCCGTATGAGCCTCCACCTGATCCTCCGCGAAATCCTCCTCGAGACCCTCCACGAGAGCCTCCTCGAAAACCTCCTCGAAATCTTCCTCGAGACCCTCCTCGAAATCTTCCTCGAGACCCTCCTCGAAATCTTCCTCGAGACCCTCCTCGAAATCTTCCTCGAGACCCTCCAACAAGTTGAAACCCTTCGTCATCAACACGAGCCATCTTCTTTGTTTCTCTTAAAAACTATTAATATCGTATTTTTATAATGGGATTTCCAAACATTTTAAGTTTTCAACTTTTTTTTAAAACTTGTTTTAAAAAACAAGTTGTAATTAAATTAATATTAGTTTCGTTTCAACTTTTTTTCAAAATCTTATTTTGAAAAAAAGTTATTATGAATTAGATATCTAATTCGTTTCAACTTTTTTGGAACTCAAAAATTGAAATTCTATATAATCTCATCTTTCAATAAAAAATTATTTCTCAAATATCCATGTCTCATCAAACATTTGTTCCAACCATCGATATTTCGAATAATAAGGCTGTTTTAGTCAAACATGGCAAAGTTTATGAAATTTTAGGTGATCCATTTGAAATTGCAAAATTTAATCCTCATAAACATTGTCAAATTATAGACATTGATCAAGCCATAAATTATGAAAATCTTCAAAACAAAGAATTGATCAAAGAATTAGTAAAACGATATCTATGCTATATTGGGAGAGGAATTAGAACACTTGAAGATGCATATGAATTTATTAATTCAAGTGCGAGACGAAAATAATATGAAAATATTGGATACTATTCATGAAACTTTTATGTTCTTGTTTGGTGGAAAAGACAGTTTGCATAAATTCGATGAGATAGAAAGTCGAGCTTAATTTATAGAAAAATTTGAAAATATCAATTGTTTACCATATGTTATAAAAACATAATATCTATCATAATGACAGAAACAAAAGTCTCCGAATTGCCAGATAAAATCTCATTTCATATAGATGGCAATGATGGAACAGGAAAAACTACTCTAGTTGATATTCTGAGAACTAGATATCCACATTATGAGTTTTTTGATCGAAATATTTTGACTAAATTAACAGATGTATATCCTGATAAACTCGAAAATATTCCTTATGGAGTATATATTATTTTGGATGCTTCTATTGAAACATGTTTAGCAAGAATCAATGCTCGTGAAAAAGTTCGTGATAAATACGATACCTATGAATCTATCTCCAAGTATCGAAATCGATATCGAAGATTGGCAATTAGATATCAAACATATTTTATCTCAACAGAAGTTCCAATAGATAAAGTAGTAGATATTGTATCTCGTATTGTTGAGAATAGAATCGATGATGAATTCAATAGGATGTATAAATTACCAAATCCTGATTTGATAACTCGTGAACAGTTTGAGAGTCTTCCAACAATCATTGAAGGTAATTCAAAAATTATCAAGAATTTTGATTCTCGTTTTAATTTGATAGGCTACAAACCTACAGTTTATTCACATACACAACAACGAGAAGGTGTTGTTGATGGAACAGATGTCGAACGCATGATGATGACACGAGATATATTATATCTTTTTGATATTGATGGTATTCCGCATGCCTATTGGTATGTTGGAAATCATTATGTATTATGTGAAAAAATATCTAAAGAAGATATTCCTCCGATAGAAGTTGTTGTTAAACGATGTTTAGTTGGATCGGACAAACATCGTTATTATGGATTAGAAAAACTTACAACTCGTCATGGAACGTCTATGATTACAGATCGAGAACATAATGAATATAATAAAATATATGTGAGATTTGATTATCGGAATCCAAATAGACACCCAGACACAGGATTACCTCTTGGGGATTATCCTCTTGCCGATGAATTGGCTGATGAACTGATAAATGTTGAAAAAGCAAGAGATTTGGCAAAACTAACTTTTATTTCATTAATGCACCATTTTACTGAAATGGGAATTTATTTTGAAGATGTTTGTTTCATGATAACAACTGATGGATCTAAACATTATTCGGAAGTTTCCCAAGATTGTGGTCGCTATAAAAAGATAGATTGTTATGACGCTTGTACTGCTGTTTCGAAGCATGAGAAACAGCACGATTTAGACAAAGATGTTTGGCGTCGTGGCGGATCTCATAAAGATGTTATTGAAAAATGGCATTTGATGACAGAAATAACTCATACTTATGTCATGGGAGTTTATTAATTTTATAGAGTGTCAATTGCTTTATCTAATATTTTTTTATATTGTGGATTTTCGTTAACTAATCTAGTTCTTGGTTGAAATTTTAATCCCATTTTCAAAGTTGATCTAATGATGCTATTTTTAGTTGGAGTTAATTCTAATACTGATGGCATGCGTTCTACTAATTTCATGAGTTCTTGGTTTAATTTTTCTCTTTCTTTGAAATCACTCGTAATTAGCTTTAAAATACAACTATCTATACTCTCATATCCTGGATATACTTTATCATATTTAATATTTTGATCAAATGCACGAGATACTCCAACATCAACACGGTATAATTTGAAGGATGTATTATTTACATTGGATTCATCATCTAAACAATCTACAGTCATTCCAAAAATAACTGGAGCTTCTAATTTTTTAATTGCATGATCTGATCTCGATTTTCCATCAATATTTTGACTGCTAATTTGATATGTTTGATTATTTTCTGATGTAGTTTTATTGTATGTCATTGTTTTATCTCTACATTGATTATTAGATTCTGGTCGTCGTGAACTAGGTTCATATGTTTGTGGACAATGTCCTATCACTAATTTATATTCCGAACACTTATCACACATATTTTCTAATACAATATTTAAATTTTGACAATAATCTGAACTTTGACAAAATCCAAATTCACGAGTCCAAACAAAATCATGTAAAAATTTTATTTTGACAAATAATTCATATTCTTCTCGTTGTTTATCAGTATCAGTATATTTATTGTCTGATATGTCGCCTAATATTTTTTTTAACTTGTCAAACGATTCTCTATTTCGAGAACTAAAACCTTCTACAAATAGTTCTGGATAGTTATTAACAAAACTACTAATTTCAGTGGTTTCTGTTTTTTCACTATAATCATCATATTTAATATAGTTATCGCTCTTTTTATTTATTATTAAATTAACTAAAATATTAGTTTCTTTATTAATAAAATTGATAAATTCGTTAATATTATTAAATTTATTATCATGTAATGTCATAGACTTTCTATTTATTAAAAAATTAAAAAACTCAGTTATTATACTTGATTTAGGAAATCCTGCATGAACAAATATATATTCATTAATTTTACATATCATAGTATATACACTATCATTTTTTAATAAACTTGTTCCAATATCTCCAGAAAATAAATCTATTCTTTTAATACCTTTATATGTACATGATCGTATTTTACTGGATATAAATTGTGTGCCTACAAGCAATATATTTCGATTGTTCATTATATTCATAAATTCATGATTTCCTAACAGTTTTATAATTCTGCCTCCAGCTTTTTTTGCCAACTCATTCATACAGTTCAAAAATTTTAATATAATAACATCTTCATTAAAAAATTCCTCTTCTGGTGGTCTTTTTTCACGATGTCCGTCCAATAAATCTCCTATGATAACAACATATGTATCACCTCCACACCATCTAAATTTCAAACATGGATCACATCCATTCATTGTTTCATCTTCATGTTGTCTAACTTTATTTGCTTCTTGAACCCAATCCATATCTT
>Ga0194120_10003742_pt1 | contig 24382 bp, 24 predicted proteins | sample TA2MahCa65mmetaG_FD_148642 | JGI IMG/M metagenome (GOLD analysis project Ga0194120, IMG submission 148642) | Freshwater microbial communities from Lake Tanganyika, Tanzania - TA2015019 Mahale Deep Cast 65m | ecosystem: Environmental > Aquatic > Freshwater > Lake | place: Tanzania: Lake... | reverse complement strand
GCCTCATCGTTGCCTTCGACAACGATCTGCCGGCCGACGAACTCGAACAATGGACCGATGCCACCATGGTGATGCTCGGCGCACTCTTCTTCGCCGACTAGGGATCGTCAGCGCGCTGCTTGTCGTGCGGCGACGAGATTCGCCATCACTTTGGCGGCTCGTTCAGCAAGACCTGCGGGTGGTGGGCCCATCGGCAGTCGTGCCTCACCAACGCCAATCTCGTCTATGCAGACCTCACCAGAACCAACGCGGAGTGTTAGTAAGGATTTGGTACGGCGGGTTGAGCGGCCAATAGTGGGGACGCAGGACTGATCGCCTAGGACTACCCGCGAACCCACTGAGCATGCGGGCAAGTAGGTGAGGTTGGGGTAGTGGGCTTCTGATTCGCCGTCGATTTGACGGCTGGACAGAATCGTGGGCTCGACAGAGCCTGCCTGCTTCATCGATCTCCGACATCTTGAAACTTGTCCACGATGGCGAGACTCAAGATGCTTCAGATAGTTGATCGGGGAACATCTGGTGAACATCCCGTGCCGTGTGCCTTCTCTCCAGGAGGTGTCGGGGTGTACCGATTGCTTTATTTTTCTGGATTTGTGTTGCGTCACGTTTCGCGTTGTTTCAACGCAAAGTATTCCCAAACCGCAGGTCGTAGGTTCGATTCCTACCGGGGGCGCCAGCGGCGGAACAGGTAAAAACAAAGGGGCAACCCCAGCCGAGAACGTGGAATGCGGTTCTCTGCTCCGCAGTCATGGTGCCTGGCGGCCGCGGAGGGCCCCACGCCCTCGGATGTCTTTGCGGGAACCTGTCTAGTGATGAGCTTGACGGGTGATGCGTAGGTCGGTGCGCACGAGCGAGGCGACCAGATAGATGAGCAAGAACATTGCCGTGCCGAGGACGGCGATGGTGGGCCCGGGGGCGACATCGAGATGATATGACACCACGAAACCGGTGAACACCTGGAACAGTGCCAGTCCGGTGCCGGCCAGTACTTGTTGCGCGATTGTCGAGGTGACGAGTCGAGCGGAAAGTGCTGGTCCGATCAACAACGAGACGGTGAGCACGATGCCAATCGCGCTGATGCAGACCACGACGCTCATCGCGATGAGGATAAGTATCACACTGGTCTGACGCGCGACTGCAATGCCCACTTGCCGGGCGTGCAACGGATCAAGGGTGACGAAGGTCAAATCCCGAAAGTTGCTCGTGACGTATAGGAGCACGATGACGACCAGAACCATGATGATTCTCAGGTCGCTCGCGGTGACCGTGAGTAGTTGACCAAATAGCAAATGATTGAGAGAGATGTTGGTATCGACGCGGCTCAAGGCGATGATCCCGCACGCGAAGAAGCCCGAGGCGACGACGGCGATGACAGCATCACGGGGCAACGCCGACTTTTGGGTGAAGTAGGCGATGATCAGGGTGACCGTCAGTCCGGCGGCGAGCGCACCGATCAGAATCGCTCCTCGTCCGAACAAAGCGAAAGACAGGGCGACTCCAACAAGGGTCGAATGAGACATCGCATCGGCCATGTAGGAGAGCTGACGGTGGATGATCCAGACCCCGATTGAAGGAGCCAAGACCGCGACGAGGAGGCAGACCAAAGCACCGCGTTGCGAAAAGCTCGAAGAAAACGGGTCTAGGAAGAAATCAATCATTTGCTCAACAGACTTGTGAGCGTGTCCGCATCCAGAACCTCACTCGGATTTCCATCGGTGAGAAGAGAGGTGTTGATTCCGATACAACGTTTGAAGCGCCGCTTGACGAAGGCAACGTTGTGGCTGGAGATCAGCACCGACTTTCCACGATCAGCCAACATGTCGAATGTGTCGATCAGGGCATCGGCACGCCGCTCATCGACGCCGGATGCAGCCTCATCGAGGAGCAAAATGTCCGTCTCCTGAGCCAGGGCACGGGCCAACATGACCCGCTGCTGTTGACCTCCGGACAAGTTCGACAGCGGCCGGTCGGCGAGGTCCGCCAGGCCAACCTGCTCGAGACAGGATTCGACGGCCGCGATGTCAGTATGGCCGGGTCTAAAGCCCAACCGACCGAAACGGCGGCGACCGCTCAGGACGACATCGCGGACCCGGATGGGAAACGAGTGGTCGGCCGACGAGACCTGCGGGATGTAACCAACGACGTGACGATCGAGATGGTGACAGTTACGGCCGCCAATGACGACATCACCGGTGTGTCGAATCTGGCCCGCGAGAGCTTTCAATAGGCTCGACTTACCCGCGCCATTGGCGCCGATGAGTGCGACCACCTCACCCACTCCGATGTCGAAATTGATGTCATCCAAGGCACGAATCGAGCCGTACGAGACGCTGAGGCGAGCGACGGAAAGAACGGGTCCCGAAGGGGAATTCAAGGCCGCATCATTCAGGAGCACTTCAACCCTTGACGCAGCCGCTCCAAATTGGAGCGCTGCGCCACGATGTATGAGGCTCCGGCATCAAGGTCTTCTTGGCTGAAACCCTCAATCGGGTCGAGGAGGTCGCTCGTGGCCCCGATCTCTTCTGCGATGGTGTTCGCCAGGTCGGCGGGCAACAGGGTCTCGAAGAAGATCGTCGAAACGCTGTTGGCGGCCGCGAATTCGGCGATCGCCTGGAGGGACTTGGCAGACGGTTCTTCTTCGGGGTTCACACCCGCAATCGCTACCTGTTGAAGATCGGCCCGCTGGGCGAGGTATTCGAACGCACGGTGCGACGTGACCAAAACACGGCTCTGGCAGTTGGCGAGGCCGGCATCGAACTCGGCCCCGAGCGTCTCGAGCTGGGCCACGTAGGCATCGGCCGCAGCGGCGATCGCCTCGGTGTCGAGCCCCTCGGTCGACGAGAGAACGGACGCAACCGAGCGCGTCATCTTCGCCATGTTTGCCGGATCGAGCCAGACATGGGGATCCTTGCCCGAGGCGAGGACTTCTCCGTCGGTTTCACCCTCAGTGCCCTCCAACTGGGCGACGACATCCAGGACGGTGAGGCCCTCCAGCAGATCCACCTGCTCGATTGATGACGGCAGCGAGGACAGGACCTTTTCGACCCCGGGCTGGAACCCATCACCGATGTAGAAGACGATGTCGGCTGCCTCCAGACTCGTCACCTGGCTGGCGGTCAATTCGAGATCGTGGGCACCGTCGCCGGGTGGGGTGAGGCCCAGCACGTCGACCGATCCGCCAGCCACGGCACGGACGATTTCCTCGATCGGGTAGAAGGCCGCGGCGACAGAGAGTTTTGCGCCTTCGACCGTTGCGGCACCACCCGGGGACGAGTCGTCGGAACCCGAGCAGGAGGCGAGCACAACAGCGCCGACGAAGGAAAGAACGATGAGGGGGAACTTGGATCGCGGTTTCACGGCTTGTACCCTATCATGCAAATGAGAATCATTCTCAAACTACCGGTGGTCGTCATCTGGAGGTCCTCGTGTCGTTGACAGACAACAAGGTGCCCGTCACTGTTGTGACCGGCTTTTTGGGAAGCGGAAAGACCACGCTGGTCAACTACATCCTCAACGAGCAGCACGGGAAGCGAATTGCGGTCATCGAGAATGAGTTCGGTGAGGTGGGCGTCGATGACGCGTTGATCATCGACGCAGAGGAAGAAATTTTCGAGATGAACAACGGCTGCATTTGCTGTACCGTGCGCGGCGATCTCATCCGCATCCTCGGCACGCTCATGAAGCGTCGAGACAAGTTCGACTACATCCTCGTCGAGACCACCGGACTCGCGGATCCGGCGCCCGTAGCCCAGACGTTCTTCGTTGACGACGAGATACGTGCTCAGTTGCGTCTCGACGCGATTGTCACCGTTGTCGATGCCAAACATCTGTCTCTGCACCTCTTCGAAGAAAAGGCAGAGGGGGTGGAAAACGAGGCACTCGAGCAGATTGCTTTTGCGGATCGCATTCTTGTCAACAAGACCGATCTGGTCACGGAGGAGGAGCTTGTCGAGATCGAGGGGCATCTGCGGACAATCAACGCTTCGGCTTCCGTTGTTCGCACCCACATGAGCAAGGTCGACCTTGATTGGGTGCTGAACGTCGGGGCCTTCGATCTCCAACGTGTCCTCGAAGTGGAGCCGACGTTCCTCGAGGATTCGGAACACCTCCATGATCAGTCGATCACCTCAGTGGGCATCGAAGAGACGGGACAGGTCGATGTGGCCAAGATCAACAACTGGTTGGGGTGGCTCCTCGGTGAAAAGGGAGTCGACATCTTCCGAATGAAGGGAATCCTGAATGTGGCGGGCTCCGACAACCGTTTCGTTTTCCAGGGTGTTCACATGCTCTTTGACGGCCAGCCCGATCGGGCCTGGGGCGAGGGCGAGGATCGCGTGAACAAGATGATCTTTATCGGCCGCAATCTTGATCGCGATGAGATCACGCAGAGATTCCGTCAGTGTCTGATTCGCTGACGACACCGATCTCGGCGACCGAGCAGGTGTTGGCGGTCCTTCCCGACTACGTATCCGATGTCGACGTGTCACCCGATGGCCGACACACCGTTGCGGGATCAGTGTCCGGCCATGTCTGTATTGCGGGTGCCGGCGACGAGTCCCGGATCATCGAAGCGCACGACGGTGATGTTGTGCGCGCGAAGTGGAGCCCTTCGGGGCAACTCTTGGCGAGCTGTGGAATCGATGGAGCCCTGAGAATCTGGGACCGGTCCGGGTCAATGGTGGCCGAGGCCCGGCACAAAGGTTGGGCCACGGACCTGGCCTGGAGGACGAGTGGCGACGAGGTGGCTGCCGGCATTGGACGACACGTCGTGCGTCTTCTTGCGAACGGAATGAAGACGGTGCAGCACGAGGAATTACCGGCAACGGTCGAGTGCGTGACTTGGAGCAAGGACGGTCGTCGTCTCTTCGCCGGTCATTACGGGGGCGTCACAATGCTCCAGGGGTCTGCGAAGCCGGTCAAAACCTTCCGCTGGAAAGGGGCGCCGCTGGCTGTCGCCGCGTCGCCCGACGGTAAATGGGTGGTAACGGGTAATCAGGATGCATCTCTGCATGTCTGGAAGGTGGCCGACGGCTCGGAACTGCAGATGACCGGTTTCTCCACCAAGGTGCTGCTCATCGCCTGGAGTCACAACTCCCAACGTTTGGCCAATGCCGCAATGAACGAAATCTCCGAGTGGGATTTCTCGGGTAGAGGACCCAAGGGAAGCAAGCCGATCGGCATGCTTGGCCACTCTGAACGGATCACCGGACTCGGCTACTCGCCGACGGATCACACGATTCTCGGGTCGGTTGCCACCGACGGCTCGGTTTGTCTGTGGCGCCCCGCAAAGAGCGGGAATTCGATGCTTCACAGTCATCAGACTCGTCACGTGCTGAGCACGATGGTGTGGTCGCCGACATCACCTCGGATGATCTGCGGGACGTCCAACGGTGAGGTTGTCTCGTTGACGTTCGAGGAAAAAAGCGAGAAAGGGTCCTGATGCACGAGGATCGACCGACGCGGTCAACCCGCTTCTCCGTGCTTTTGTGTCGTGATTGTTGCTGCGGCACGGAGACGAAGCACCCGGACTTTGATCACCAGCGACAGGAACTCGAACTGCAAAAGGCGGCCATCGAGGCAGGGGGGAGCCTGCACCGAGTGAAGTGCCTCGATGCCTGTGGTCAGTCAAATGTCGTCGTTCTGCGCACACCCGAACGCGGCAGGGTGTGGTTGGGTGACTTGGCGGATGATGCGTCCCACGAGGCTCTGTGCGCGTACGTGCGAGCGGGCGCCCTCGGGCACCTCCCCCCGGCCCTCGAGGTTCGCCGCTTCGCACCGTCGACGGCATCTGAAGAGGTGGAGGGTCGCTGCAACCTGCGAGGGATACCGGTCCGTGAATCTTGACGATTTTCTCTCCAAGGCGTCGATCGTCGACTGTCATGGACAAATCGCTTTCGAGTTGGTGCTTCTTCTCAATGGTGAGGTCTTGGTGAAGAGCCGACATGGAAATTTTCAGGTCGATCCACGCACGAGGGTTGTGTCTCCTCCGGGACGGGTCGTGCCGCAGGAAGTGGTCGAACAGGCCATCGTGTTCGCGCGTTCCTGCTTGTAGCGAAGTCTCCGGCGGTGACGTCCTTTGATGGGTCGCCCCCGGGGTGTGATGCGCTCTCGATCCCGCGGCCTTGTGGCCGGGCGGATGGAGGGTGCCCGCGGGTGGGTTCAATCGGACAGACGTGGGTCACGGCCCAGCCGTGGTCGCAGGTCCAATCCCCGCCGGGGGCGCCAACAGAATCGCGGGGGACTGTTCATCGGCAGAACCACCTTGCTGCTCGTCGGGGCTTCAGAGGGCCGAGGCCCATGGTTTCGTCGGACGGAAGGCCCTGCTGAGATTCACGGGCTCAGGCCCGGCCGTCCTACTGTGTTGCCGATGGCACTGCATCTCAAACCAGGTTCGGCGTGGTCCGACTTCTACGCCCAAGCCCGACAAGCGGCGTCCGAGGCCTTCGATGCGGAGTCCTTGCGAAATCTGATCGGCGGTGAGTGGGTCGCAGGAGGAGTTTCGCGGCCGCACACGGTTCCGGTCGATGGCTCGCAGATCATAGGAGCGCCCGCGATCAGCGCAGCCGAGGCACAGGAGGCGATGGCGCTTGCGGTGAAACAGGACAAAGAGTGGTCGAAAGTAGCGCTCGACGAACGTATGTCGCGCGTGAAGCGGGCGTCGTCCCTGCTCCGTGAGCAACGCGACACGATCGCGGGTCTGTTGATGTGGGAGATCGGCAAACCCTGGAAGCTCGCCTGCGATGACGTCGACCGCTGCCTCGACGGTGTCGACTGGTATCTCACTCAAATCGAGCGGCAGATTGTCGGTCGTGTGCCGCTCGAGGGACCGGTTTCGAACATCGCATCCTGGAACTACCCGCTCAGCGTCCTCGTCCATGCGGAGTTGGTGCAACTCCTGGCCGGCAACGCGGTGGTGGCCAAGACACCGACCCAGGGAGGTTTCCACGCGCTCACGCTGGCCCACGCCATGATGGCGCGGGCCGGCCTCCCGGTGACCCTGGTTTCGGGGAGCGGCTCCGAATTGAGTGAGGCCCTGATCAGTTCCCCCGAACTCGGCGCCCTGGTGTTCGTCGGCGGTCGAACCAACGGACGCAAGGTTGCGACGCGACTCGCCGATCTGCGCAAACGGCACGTGTTGGAGCAGGAAGGTCTCAATGCCTGGGGTGTGTGGAACTTCTCGCAGTGGGAAGACCTGGCTGGTCACGTGAAGAAGGGTTTCGCCTACGCCAAGCAACGGTGCACTGCGTATCCCCGCTACGTGGTCCAGCGTCGACTGCTGCCCGAGTTTCTGGCGGTGTATTTCCCCGCGGTGGAGTCACTCCGATTCGGACATCCCTGCGCCGTGGAGAGCGACGACGAGGCTCTGCCCGACCTCGATTTCGGTCCCGTGATACAACAGCGAAAAGCAGAGAGCCTCGCCTCGCAATTCGACGAGGCGATCAGCACCGGAGGCATTCCGCTTCTCCACGCCGACTTGTCCGTCGGACGATTCATCGCCGGGCAGGACACCTCGGCCTACGCCGCCCCGGCCTGCGTGCTCGCGCCGCCCTCCGCCTGGTCGCTGCACCACGCGGAGCCCTTTGGTCCCCTCGACTCCATCGTGTTGGTCGACACCGAGGCTGAATTCCTCAGTGCGATGAATGTTTCAAACGGCGCGCTCGTGGCGTCCGTAGCGACCGACGACATGGATTTCGCCGAGCGAATGACCGAGGAGATTCTCGCCTTCAAGGTCGGGGTCAACAAACCACGTTCACGCGGTGACCGGGAGGAAGTCTTCGGCGGTCGCGGAGGCTCGTGGAAGGGAGCGTTCGTCGGTGGCGACTTGCTCGTGGACTCGATGACGAACGGTGATCGGCCGCTCTACGGCAACTTTCCCGACGGATCGCGTTACCCCAGGACCTGAGAAATTCCCCCGAGTCGGGTCCCGAGAACAGCGATGCCTCCCGCAGAACCGCCACGCGGGGGCGGAGATTCAGATGCGTTCGAACTTGACGACCTCGGCGTTGAAGGCCTCCACCATTTCGGGGGAAATCGAGGGTCGGGTTCTGCCGATGGCGCTCAGGAGGTCGTCCTCGGACACCACGGGTTCACCCCCCTCGATTTGGGCACGCGAGAACGCTGAAGCTGCGGCACGCTGCGCGGCCAGGTCGACGTCGCCGGGGGTGAAGCCGACGGATCGCTTGGCGAGAGACTCGGCGATTTTTGTGCCATCGAAATTCATGAAGGTGAGCGCCCGTGACCACAAAGCGGTGAGAGCGACCAGGTCCGGCGGGCCGATGCCGATGAGAAAATCGAATCTCCCCGGACGCAGCACGGCCGGATCGATGGTGTCCACGAAATTCGTCGCACAGATCAACAACTTTCCGGACTGTTGGCGAAGTTCGGGAATCGACTTCAAGAGTTCGTTGACGACCCCGGCCGCCGCCGGTCGTAGTTCACGCGCCGGAGCGATTTCGTCGAACTCGTCGATGAAGATCACAACGTGCTCGAGTCCGCTCAACTCGAAGAACGCCTCACGAAGTTCGTTTGCCAAGGTGCCGTCGCCACTGGCGAGTTTCGAGGGCAGCAACTCGATGAAAGGCCAACGCAATTTGCTCGCCAGAGCCTTGGCGAAGGTCGTCTTGCCGGTGCCGGGAGGACCAAACATGAGCACCGTACTCGGGAGCCGGAGACCCACCGATGACGCGAGGCCGGGATCGGACAGGGGCGCGACAATCCGCTGGTTGACCACCTCACGTTCTCTCGTCATCCCCGAGAGTTGATCCCACAGATGCCCGTCGAAGACCTCGCCACCCCACTTGTCGATGATGCGAACTTCACTTGGTTCCAATGACAGGCACTTCTCGTACAGTTTCAGGCCCTCAACGGGCACGAAGCCCCGGTTCAAAAGCGCCTGCTCCCCGACCTGACCCGGTCCCATGAGGGCGGAGACGCGACGCACCCCGAGATGTAGGAGTCGATTCTCGAGTCCCGCCGAAAGAGCAGAGCCGATTCCCAGATTTCGCCATTCGGGATGGATCGCCACGAGTTGGGTCCACGCGCGGTCTCCTGCGACACGAGCGCCGACCAGTCCCACGAGCAACCCTTTGGCGTGAGCCACCACGACCACGGCCCCGTCTTTCACGTCTGCAATGAACTGGGCGATTTCGACGGCACCGCTGTCGGGAACCGAGCGCAAGTCTTCGAGCAGCCGCACCGCGACCCCGAGCTCTCGGGGGGCAAGGTCGGAAATTTGAAATTCGATGCCCTCAGGCTACCCCAGAGCCACAGCAAAGGCACGGGTTCGATGGTCGTATGGCGGAGTTGCTCGCGGCACACAACGGCGCGTGGACGCGCGCCTGAGAGTCGATCACTCCACCGGCATCGGTGGTGGGGCAGGGCCGCAAGTCGATGGGGTCCCGCCATGGGCGCCGGTGACGGTTCAGCGCCCGTCGGGTGACCACTCGACCCGCCAGACGAAGGCCTGTCGCGTGTGGTGATGTCGCGTGGCTTCACTGTTATTTTCAACGTCGTGACTACGACCAGAGCATCGGTCTCGGACTCCGGCCCACTCGCGGTAGCACGTATCGGCATCGTGACCGTCAGCGATCGTGCGTCAGCCGGCCTATACGAAGACAAGGGCGGCCCGGCAATCAGGGAGTTTCTCTCCCGACACCTCACCAGCGAGTGGGAGGCGGTAACACGTGTCATCAACGACGATGTGGCCACGATTGCCCAGACCCTGGTCGATTTGGCAGATCAAGAACGCTGCGATGTGATCGTCACCACCGGCGGCACCGGCCCCGCACAGCGCGATGTGACACCCGAGGCAACCGAGCAGGTGTGCGACAAGATGATGCCGGGCTTCGGCGAGTTGATGCGTGCCGTCTCACTCAAGGTGGTGCCGACAGCGATTCTCTCGCGCCAGACCGCGGGCATTCGCGGCTCGTCGCTGATTGTGAACCTGCCCGGAAAGCCCTCGTCAATCGCCGACTGCTTGACGGCCGTGTTGCCGGCGATCCCATATTGCGTCGACTTGATCGGCGGTGCCCGATTGGAAATGAACGGCGAACTCGCCGCTTTTCGACCAAAGGGCGCCTAGCGCCGCGGTGTGGCTCCGCTACAACTTGGTCGGATTCGGTGCGTCACCATAGACGGCCTGGGGGTCGAAGACCTTCTCCGTCATCGTGAAGGTGAGGCCGAGCGGTTCATCGACGTCGGGGGAAATCGGCACGCTGCGGTAGAAGCACGAGCGATACCCGACGTGGCAACTCGCGCCACCCTGCACATCGACGCGCAGCCACACCGAGTCCTGGTCGTCGTCGATGAGAATCTCACGCACCCTTTGCACAAGACCGCTCGTCGCGCCCTTGTGCCACAACTCTTGGCGGCTGCGACTGAAATAGACCGCCTCACCTAGTTCAATCGTCTTTGCGAATGCTTCGGCGTTCATGTTTGCCAGCATCAGCACCTCACCGGTGTCGTAATCCGTGGTCACCACGGGAATCAGGCCGTCCCTGTCGAACTTCGGAGCCAGGACGCGACCTTCTTCGACTTGTTCCACACTCGTGCGTGGGGCATACCAACGGTGCGCAGGGGAAACCACGACGCTCAGGCTACGGCATCGTGCCCGTCCGCGACGGGCCTTCTCCGGGGGGATCCAAATCTCGGCGCTTGTGTCTCTCGGACCACGGCGAGTCTTCACGGGGGCCAGTCCACCTGTCGGTCAAAGGCCCTGAGCATGCAGACAGCGACTGCGATCGTCGAGCCGTGCGAGACAAGACAAACACTCGGGTCGGGGTGGTCCCCGAGCGCCGCAGGTCGCGTGTTTCGAAGGCCGTAACGTATTTGGTCATGCCACCGTCTGCCCGAAAAACGACGATTCGAGAGCGATGGTGAAACGACGTGATTGAGCCGCGCGAGATCGTCTTCGAGGCCGATGCGGTATCGGCGCTGTTCGAGATCTTGAACATCATGACCGACCAGTTGATGGAGGGAAACATGGTGGCGCGATGGGACGCGGAAGCAATAGTGGATCTGCAGATGCGCCTGAGTGGTCTGCCGGAGGGCGAGGCGGTGTGGATGGGAATCGACGACGCAGCCCTGCTGCTCGACGGAATGGCATTCACCGAGGTGATGTCGGTCGATTTTCCCTTCTTCGAAATGGTGCAGTGGACGAGCGATTTCGTGACCACCGAATTGCGTTCACACTGGTCGGAGGAATCGTGGCTGGCCTACGTCGGCCGTTGAGTTCGATGCGGCGGCTATTTCGCCATCTGGCCGCCATCAACGGGAATGATCGCCCCCGTGATGACGCGTGCGTTGTCGGACGCAAGAAACAGCGTCATGTCAGTGATGTCCTGTGACGTGCAGCGCCATTTTGAGCCCGCCATGTTGCCCTGCCCGGAGAACGTCTCGTAGGCCTCCATCGGCGGCATGTCCATGACGGCCGACAGGCCCTGCACCATGCCCGATCCGCGCCCCGGGCCGGGCTCGATCGTGCCGGGGCAGATCGCGTTCACGTTGATGTTGAACTCGCTCAACTCCATCGCCCACGCCGAGGTGAGACCGACTATGCCATGTTTAGACGCAACGTAGTGGGAGAGCATCGCATGACCCGAACCGACGACCGCCGAGGCGATGTTGATGATCTTCCCCGATTCCTCCCCGTTGAGGTGGCGCCCGATCATCGGCGCGACCGTGTACTTGGCAACGAACATCGCACCCTTCAAGTTCGAATCGATCACGGCGTGGAGCACGTCGGATCGCATGTCGTGGATCGTGTCGAGGGCGGCCACGCCGGCGTTGTTCACCACGATGTCGACGCGACCGAGACGTTCGATCACCTCTTCCACGGCTTTCTTGACCTGCATTTCATCACGGAGATCGGCCACAACACCGACGGCCTGCCGGCCGCAGGACTCGACCTCCTTTACCGTCTCGGCAATCATCTCGCGGGTTGACAGCGCGTAGATGTTGGCAATGTCGTGGTCGATGTCGAGCACGGCAACATCACAACCCGCGGCCGCAAAAGCGCGGGCATGGTTGGCGCCCTGACCCTTTCCACCACCGGTGATGAGGACACACTTGCCCTCCAGACCTCTCAACCGTTCTGACATGAACCCCCCTTGGTGTCGAGAGTTCCGAGCGTAGACTGGAAATCCAGTGGGTTTGGTCGGGCGGTCCGGGGGTTGCGGGCGGCGTGTTCCGTTTCGGTGGGGGACTTGCGCGTCGGCGCCGCTAGTTCCCCTTGGATGCGCGTGCCGCAACATTGAGCAGCTGCTTGCGCAACAAGATGCCGTCTCCGGGGGCGAGCAGGAACTTTTCGATGATTTTCCCACCCGGTGTGTCGATTCGTGCGCGCATACGTGTGACGAGGCGGGTCCCCGCAGGGCAGTCGCGCAATTCATAGGCAAGTGTGAAGTCGACGCGTCGTGATGCGGCGCCCCTTTGTACAAGACGCATCACAAGTGCGCGCGGCGGGTCGACGATGACGGCTTCGAAGTCGGCCACGCCACCCGGCAGAGTTTCTCCTGCGTTGAGCGTCTGCCAGTGCTCCTTGATCGTCGTCGCACTTTTGCGGCCAAGGTTGTCGATCCAGTCGTAGCTGTACCAACCCGCGCGACCAAAGCCCATCTGTCGCAGCCAGGGGAACACCTGCTCGGGTGGCGCGGGGATCGTGATGCAGCGCGTCGCAACGATGCGGGCGCTCGGACAGAGGTCGTCACCGACCACTCCGGATGCCTGCTCCTCGGGGGTCGAACCCCAACGTTCGAGGATCATCGCGCCGTTCCCTCGGGGTTGTTCCACAGGCGCACGAGAATCCACACGGCGGTGAAGCCGCACGCCGTCCAGGCGAAGGTGCGAACCAGGTCGGCGGTCATCAGACGGTCGTAGATCTCCTGGTCGAAGCCTTTCATCAAGTCACCGTGGGCGGGTGCCGACCAGAAACCGCTGATGGCGAGAACGACACCCATCGCGATCGCGTTGACAGCCGTGGGAATGCGAAGGTCGCGGCGCGAGCCGAGGAACGCAAGTGCGAGCAGGCCGAGCAGCGTGCCACCCTCGGTCAACCACGGCAGCAACAGCAGATTGCCGATGCGATCGACGTGGGCGTTTTCAAAGGCGACGAAGTCGTCGGAGCCCACCTTGGGGAAGAGCGCGTAGTGGATGAAGTGGATCGTCCACATCAGGCCGACGAGGAACCACGTCGATGCGAACTGTGCCACGGCAAGGGCGCGTTGTGCGCGGGGGGAGGCGAACACACTCGGAAACTACCGACGAATCGTCTTGCAGGCGTCACCGTGCTTGCGGTCCGGCGGGTCGAGGGCCGTCCTTGAATCGGCAAGAATGAGCCCCGGGATTCGTCGAATATCACGCAAGGCAGGGGCATCGTGGCAGATTCATCATTTCCGGTTCGTCCGGAACTTCTCACGGTCGAGTGGCTCGAAGGGCTGATTCGTGCGGGCGGCGATCTTGCCACCAGCGAACGCCTGATTTCCTTCGAGGTGAAGCCCGTTGGCGAGGTGATCGGCGTGTTGGGTGAGGTCGTACGGGTGTTCCTCACGTACAGCCACCCGGGTGCCGGGCCGCCGACGTTGGTGATCAAGTTCGCCCACAAGAACGCCGAGAATCGCCAGATCGCGAACAACACGAAGATGTATGAACGCGAGGTTGGCTTCTTCAACGAGATCGCTAACGAAGTCGACATGCCAAGGACGAAGTGCTACTTCGCCCGGATGGACCCGGTGACGGGTGGCAATGCCGTGGTCATCGAGGACCTTGTTGGGTACGACGTTGGAGACCAGGTGAAGGGTGTGACTCTCGACCAAGTGAAAATGGTGATCGATGCAATCTCGCCGTTGCACGCCCGCTTCTACGACAACTGGCGGGAAAAATTCGGTCACATGATGACTTTCGACTCCGACGAATACATCGAAGGGTTCAGTCCGGGGTTTTTCGGCACGTGGGAACAGGCCGTCAAGAACTTTCCCGAGTGTTTCCCGCCGGAACTTCTCGACGCGTTGCCGCGCTACGTGGCTTCGTTCAAGAAAATCATGAAAGAGATGGGCAACCGCAAGATGACCTTCATCCATGGCGACGTGAAGATGGACAACGCAATGTTCGGCAACGGCCGCCCCGAGTCGCTGCCCGTCATCATGATCGACTGGCAGAACGTCATGGTGTCGAATCCGCTGCAGGACCTCGCCTGGCTGGCAGCTACGAGCCTTGAGGTCGAAGTTCGTCGGGCGATCGAGAACGAGTATCTCGAGTACTACCGCCTGAAGATGGTGGAACACGGTGTGGAGGACTACACGATCGAACAGATCCGCGACGACTACGACGTCGGCCTGTTGTTCATCATGAGTTTCAACATCCTCATCGCGGGTGCGTTCGTGCCATCCAGTGAACGTGATCGTCGCATGGCGATCGTCGGCCTCGAGCGTGCGATTGCGGCGGTGATTGATCGCGGGTTGCTGGCACGCATCCCGAGTTGAAACCCTCGACACGGCGTCGTTTTCTCGCGGTCGTCACCGGGTGGAATCCCACGCCTGGTGGAACGGTGGGTCGAGATCACTGATGGAGCGGGCGAGTTGCTCGTCGATTCGCGCGGCAAAGGCCCTCGAATACGGAAACTCGCCCAGAACGTGCGCTCGCGGTCCGATATGCGGCACAACGCCCCGGCTTCGACTGCGGGTCCCAACCCTGACCAAAACGAGTCGCAAAAGTGCTGTATGTTCCCGTTTGAGGGAAATTCACGCCCGTCGACCGGACGGGGTGTTGAAGGGAGAAGTGATGTCATGAACAAGCGCAAATTACTGTTTGCCGTCGGCACAAGCGCGGCGGTTCTTCTCAGCGCCTGCGGAGGGACTGAATCCTCGACGGGCAGGGTGAAAAATGCCGCACTCGGCAAACGTGCGGCGGTCCTCGCAGAGGGAAGTTGCGACGACGGAGAAATGATCGAGGGAGTCGACGAAGACGACTGTGTGATTTCGGTCAAGCTTGGCAGGACCACACGCAAGGCTGCATTGCAGGTGTTGACCGACGATGGTAAGTGGTTCGATATCGATTCGATGGTCGCCAAGCGCGGCAGGGCCAATTTCGAAGTCCTTTCCACCGACGAGGACGGTTTATGGCTTGACGGCCCGTATCAATACCGAGTCTTTGCACCCCGCAGCGGGAAGTCGCCCGAAGTCATCTCAGCCGAGTTCGAGGTGGTGTACAGCACCGAATCCGCTGAAGACGACACCGATTTCGCTGACGACGATACCGAAGCGTTCGGCGGGGAAACAACCGACACTGTGAGCCCGGAGATGCAGTCGGCAATGTCGGACATCAAGCAGCCCCTAACGAAGTTCGACGACAGCTGCACGAAGATCTTCGACATGGCCGATTGTGTTTTGATGTTCCGTCCGGGTATGGGTCCCGACTTCTTGACGCTCGGAAAGTCAAAGTGGGTGAAGATGTGCTCGACACTTCTCAAGCGTTCCGAGGCAGAATGCGAGATGATGTTCGCGTATGACACGAGCGGCGGCAAGGAGGGTGGCCCGCAAGGTGGCCAGCCCGGTCAGGGCGGAATGCAACCTGGTCAGGGCGGAAAGCAACCTGGTCAGGGCGGAACGATGCAGCCTGGTCAGGGCGGAACGATGCAGCCTGGTCAGGGCGGAACGATGCAGCCTGGTCAGGGCGGAACGATGCAGCCTGGTCAGGGCGGAAAGCAGCCTGGTCAGGGCGGAACGATGCAGCCTGGTCAGGGCGGAACGATGCAGCCTGGTCAGGGCGGAACGATGCAGCCTGGTCAGCAACCGCCGAAGCCAGGCAAGGGCTGAGTCCAACGTCAACCTCAGTCGAGAAAAGGAAGAAGCCCGGCCTTGTGGCCGGGCTTCTTGCTTTCTGTAGTACCGGGGAAAGCGGAGCGAACTAGCGCTTGCCTTTTTTGGCCGGAGCCCTCTTTGCTGCGGGCTTCTTTGCTGCGGCCTTCTTTGCCGGAGCGGGAGCTGCCTTGCGCACCGTGTTCAACTTCGGAGCAGGGGACACGCCCAGGGCGATGTCCTTGAAGCCCTTGAGTGCGGTGATTTTGGCAACGGTCTTTGCCTTGACCTTGATCTGCTCGCCGGTCGCTGGGTTGCGAGCCATGCGGGCTGGACGCTTGATCTTGGCGAACTTTGCAAAGCCGGAGATGTTCACGATTTCACCCTTGGCGACATTCGCAAGGATGACGTCGATCGTTCCTTCGACAAGTTTGGCCGCCGTCTTGTTGTCGACGTCGGCGTGGATGGCTACTGCTTGGATGAGGTCACGCTTCTTCATGAACCTAAAACTATTAGATCGGCACGACCAAGTGGGTGATACCCGTGGCGAAAAGCCCGATTTTTTCGGGTCGTTCGCGGGGGGCCAGGTTCAGCGACCCTTCCACTGGGGTGGACGTTTTTCAGAAAATGCCTTGGGTCCCTCGACGAAGTCTTCGCTCCGCTGGAGCCGGCGCACCGAGTCGTAGGTGGCTTCCATCGACTCGCGCAGCGAGGCCGTGGACAGGCTGCGGTACACCAGGTCTTTGCTGGCCCGCACCGACAAAGGTGAGCAGGCAAGGATCTGGTCGACCCATTCCCGGGTCCGTTCCATCAATTCGTCGTGGGGCACGACGGCGGTCACGAAACCCAGTTCGTAGCCCTCTCGTGCCGAGACATGACGCCCCGTGAGGATCATCCCGAGCGCCCTCTTCGGGCCGATGTGGCGGGGTAGCCGGTTGAGCCCACCGGCAAGGGCGGCGAGGCCGACCTTGGGTTCGGGGAGGGCGAACACGGCCTTGTCGGAGGCGAGGATGATGTCGCAGGCAAGGGCGATTTCGAATCCGCCGCCCATGGCGACGCCGTTCACGGCTGCGATGACGGGCTTTTCCATGTCCCATCGCGACGTCAATCCGCCAAAGCCGCGGGGCATCGGATCGCGCTTGCCGCCCTCGGCTTGGTAGCGCAGGTCGTTACCCGCGCAGAAGCCCCGACCCTCACCGGTGATGACGGCGACCCACATGTCGTCGTCGGCTTCGAAGTCGTCGAAGACGAGGCCCAGTTCGATGTTCGCGGGAGGGTGCATTGCGTTGAGCCGTTCGGGACGGTTCAGGCGGACCGTCATGACGTGGTTCTTTTTCTCGACGAGGCAGTACTGGGTTTCCATGATCCGATTCTTGCCGCTTTCCGTGGACGCTGTTGCCCGGCAGTCAGGCGATGTCGAGGCCGGCATTTTCGGCCTCCGCGGCGAGTTCGAGCCAACGTGATTCGGCGCTGCCCAAGGCCTCGTTGGCTCGCCCTAGCTCCTCGCCGAGCCGAGCAAGCTTTTGGTGGTCGCTGCCCGCGCCGGCGAGTTCCGCTGTCAGGCGTTCGGCCTCGGCTTGGGCCTTCGTCATTGCGCGCTCGGCTTCACCGATCTGGCGGCGCAACGTGCTCGGAGCGACGTTCGGCTTCTGCGTCTTTGCGGGTTTTGTCGCGCCTGTTGTCGCGGCGGCCGTTGTCGTTGTTGCGGACTTCGTCTGGTTCGAACGTTCGGCGAGCCAACCGGCGACACCACCCCGGACTCTGCGCACGTTGCCATCGCCGCCGAGTGCAAGCACCTCGTCGACGGTGAGGTCGAGGAAGGTGCGGTCGTGGCTGACGACAACGACGATGCCCGGCCACGTCTCGAGGTGGTCTTCGAGGGCGCGCAGCGTGTCGAGGTCCAAGTCGTTGGTTGGTTCGTCGAGCAACAAGACGTTGGGTTGCTCGACGAGCGTGAGCAGTAGTTGCAGTCGACGGCGCTCGCCACCCGACAGCGTGCCGATGGGTGCGAACTGGGAATCCCCATCGAACCAGAAACTGCGCATCAAATTGAGGTCTTCGACCGAAGGGTCACCCTTGTCGCCGATGACCGCGTCGCGAACACGCCGCGTCGGGTCGAGGTCGCGACCAAGTTGGTCGTAGTAACCGATCTTGACTGTGGAACCGCGAGTGATGGTGCCCGTTGCGGGTTCGACACGACCCGCAACGAGGTCGAGAAGCGTGCTTTTGCCCGCACCGTTCGGCCCGACGATGCCGATGCGGTCGCCGGGTTCGAGGGTGAGGGTGCAGTCGGCGACGGTGGGTGAGGTGTGGCCGGGCCATGTGAAACACACGTTGGCGAGTTCGACACCCTTCGTACCGAGACGCGTCGTACCGAGATCGAGGCCGATGTCGCCCTGCCGTGCCGGGGCATCGGTGCGTCGCGCGATGAGATTCTTCGCGGCATCAACACGGGCCTTGGGTTTCGTCGAACGAGCGGGAGCGCCGCGCCGGAGCCATGCGAGTTCCCTACGGGCTGCGTTGCGCCGCACTTGTTCGGCGGCGGCCGCGTTTTCCTCGCGTTCGATGCGCGCGGCGAGATAGGCGGCATAGCCCGACCCTGCGTCGATGCCGCGTGGTTCGTGGATGTAGGCATGGCCGCGATCGAGCTCCAACACCTTTGTTGTGACGCGGTCGAGAACATGACGGTCGTGGGTAACGAGCAGCAGTCCGAAGGGCAACGCCGCGAGAGTGTCCTCGAGGTAGGCGATGGCATCGAGGTCGAGGTGGTTCGTCGGCTCGTCGAGCACGAGTGCGTCCCACTCGCGACACAGGAGCGAGGCGAGGGCGACTCGTTTGGCTTCGCCTCCCGACAACCGGTCGGTACGCGCATCGAGCATGTTGCCCATCCCGAGGCGTGAGAGCGCGGCCTCGGCGCGCCACGTCTCGACGTCGACGCTGGCGGCATCGCGCACCGTACCCAGGGGCAGCACGGGGTTCTGTGACAGAACCCCAATCCGGGCGTTGCGGCCCGTTCGCACCTGGCCCGCATCGGGCTGCATTTGCCCGGTGAGAATGCGCAGCAAGGTGCTTTTTCCGCAGCCGTTGAGGCCGACGATACCGATACGGTCACCGCTGGAGACTGTGATCGACAGGTTGCCGAACAGGGGCCGGTTCGGTCGCGCTGCGGCGAGGCCCTGTGCGTCGATGACGATCACCCCGTGGATGATACGAGGACACCGATTGCATACGCTCGGGTGGTGGGCTTCTTTGCAAAACGGCGTGAGCGCAAATTCATCGAAGAGCAACAAGCGGCCGAACGCGAGGCCGCAGCGTCGGCCGCCAAACGCGAGGAACAGATCGGCCTCCTCGACACCATGATCGACGCGGTCGAACGATCCGCACGGGGCGACCTCGACGGCTTGTTCGAGGGTGACGACGGTTCACTCGTGTTGAAGGCCGAAGAGTTCGCGATTGCGCGCATCCAGAACTCCGCTTTGATGGAAACGACTCGCGCACCGGCCACCTATCAGGGCGGGTACGGGGGTGTGTCGTTTCCGCTGTTCGCGGGCATCCGTCTCAACACGGGGGGCATTCGCGGTACCCGCGTGCCGGGTGAAGAATCGTTGTCGTTCATCGAGGAAGGCGACACTGTCATAACCAACCGTCGCGCGGTGTTCCTCGGCGCCAAGAACACCGTCGAATGGCCGTTTGCGAAGGTCATCGCGTGTGAGCACAATGAAGCGGGATACAGCACCTTTGGTGTGTCTGGTCGCAAGAAAAACTCGGGGTTCGCCTACGGCACCGACGTCGCCGACGAGGTGCAATTCCGCATCGAATGGGGCATCGCGCTGTGCAACGCAACAACCGACCGCTTGTTGGCGCAGCTGCACGCCGAACGGGGGCGCCTGAGGGGCCTTTAGTGGCCGGTTGTCAGCGGCTTGGCAAGACGCACACCCGCCAATTTCGCGGGTTCAGCGAGACCCGTCATCGCAACGTCGAAGTCGGGCAGAGCGAACACCCCGCCCTCGTCGGTGATCATGATGTAGCGATCGAACTGCGCAAGGAACTTGCGGTCGTGGCTGACAGCGATGACCGTCCCTTCGAAGCCGTCGAGCGCCCGCTCTAGTGCCTCGGACGAATCGATGTCGAGATTGTCGGTGGGCTCGTCGAGCAGCAGCACGTTGTGGCCGTCGAGCTCGAGGGAGAGAATCTCCAGGCGGGCCTTTTGTCCCCCCGACAGGGTCTGAAATTCCTGCCGTGCCTGGTTGCGCAGTCCGTAACGGGCGAGCGCACGCATCGACTTTTCCTCATCCGTCAGCCTGTCCCGGACGATCTCGATGCACGTGCGCCCGGCAAACTCGGGTCGGTCGTTGATCTGCGTGAACATGCCGACCGACGTGCGTGGCCCGAACGTGATGGTTCCCGACAGCGACTCGGTCTCCCCATTGAGTGCGTTGAGAATGTGGGTCTTGCCGCTGCCGTTGGGTCCGATGAGACCGACACGCTCTCCAAAGTGCACTTCTTCCGAGAACGGCGCGAAGAGGTCGCCGACGGCGACGTCTTCGAGCTTCACCACACGTCGCGCGGAGTCGCTGCCGCGGAAGCGCACATGAATCTGCTGGTCGGGGACGGGCGGCGGGGGAGGACCCGCAGCCACGAACTTCTCCCACCTGGTTTCGGCCGCGTTCGCCTTGGTTGCGTTCTTGAAGTTCTGCGCGGCGCGCGTCTTCATGATCTTCATGTGATGGAACAGGCGGCGTTCCTCTGTTTCCCACCGCTTGAGGTCGTCGCCCAGTTGCTCCTGACGCTTCGCGCGGGCCTCGGGGAAAGTGGTGTACGAGCTGCCATGCACCCAGCAGCCGGCACCTTCGATGACGATGATCTTTGTCGCGACGCGCTCGAGCAGCGCGCGGTCGTGGCTGACCATGAGGATCGTCGACTGGCACGAACGAATCTGATCCTCGAGCCACGCACGCGCGGGTATATCGAGGTAGTTGTCGGGTTCGTCGAGCAACAAAACGTCGGCACCGGAGGTGAGTAGAAGGTCGAGCACGAGGCGTTTGCGTTCGCCACCCGACAGTTCCGACACTCTGCGCCGCGAGAAGTCGTCGACGGGTGTCTTCACACTGCGCTGTGCGGCGGCGGCCCATCGCGCCTCGAGTTCGTAACCACCGAGGTCGCCCCACACACCCAGTGCCTCGGCGTATTTCATGCCGTCATCGATGCCGCCGGCAAGTGCAGCCTCGGCGGTGATCAGTGCGCGACCCGCATCGCGCAGAACTCCTGGTGCGACTTCGATGAGCATTTCGCGCAGCGAGTCGTCGGGGTGCGACATGCCGACGTCCTGTGTCATCGAGAGCATGTTCCCGCCGACGGTGAAGTCGCCCTCATCGGCCCTCGACACACCCGAGAGGATCTTGAGGATCGTGCTCTTGCCCGCACCGTTGGCACCGACGATCGCCGCGTGTTCGCCCGGTGAGACACCGAAGTTGACATCGAAGAAGATCTGGTCGGCGCCCGGTGGCGCGTAGGCGAGATCAGAGACGACGATGCTGCTCATCGCCGACAGTGTGGCGACTCGGGGGACGGCCTCCACCGCGGTCGTCACCCTCGCCGGTGCGCTGCCCGATCAATCGGCGCGGTACGCAACCTCGCCGGGGGTGAGTCCGTCGCGAAATCGCCGAACACGAAGACCGACGGGTTCAGCGCCGCGGGCGCAGGCGCGACGCCAACACGGTCAGCGTCGCAACGACGACCAGACCGATGATCACCCACAGCGTGGTGTCCCCATCACCGCCCGTTTCGCCCCGCACGGCCGCGCCGGTCGTTGCCGGTGAGGGTTGCGTCGTTGAAGCCGACGTCGTCGAGGTGCTCGGGGCCGCCACGCGCAGCGTTCGCTGCACCGCAACCTTCGCACCCACGATGCGCAGTTCAAGGCCAGCGTCGCCGGGGCCAATCGGCATCCATGTGACTGCCGACTCGCGCAGTGCAACCCAATCACCCAGGTTCAGTCGGGCGATCACGACACCTCCTGCGGCTTCGTTGGCGTCAAGGAAGGCCGTGACACTCTCTGGTTCGATGGCCACCTCGACTGCGCGTGGGTCGACGATCACCGACGTTTCCTCGGCGAGGGTTACAACCTGAAGCGGTGTCGAGGGGTCGGTTGTCGTTGGTGAGGGTTGCGTCGTGGTGGTGTCACCCGTGGGTGAGACCCGGTAGGTCACGACTCCGTGGCGCTTGTCGAGCGTCCCGCAATACGCGAGATATTCAACGGCACCCGGCCCCGCACGCGTCGGAATCACCGCCGCACGGGTGGCGCCTTGTGCGTCGACGACGATGTCGGTGATCACCCAGCGACCCGACGCGTCCTGTGAGTTGACGAGGAATGTCGTGTTCGCGCTCAGTCCGTCGCACGGCGTGCCGATGTCGGCGACGATGAACTCGCGGTCGACCTTCGGTGTACCGGTGATGGTGAGGACGACTTCGGTGATGCCGCCGGCGGTAAGACCCTTCGTGGTGCCGCCGGGGATGGTCGTTCGGATCGTGGGTGATGACGACTCGATCGCCTCCGATTCCCCGCACACGATGAATTTGCGCGTTGCCACATATGATCGGTAAGCAGCCTCAACATCAATGAGCTCTTTGTACGCGGCTGCGTTGAGGAGGTCACCGGCCGCGCCGCGCACGTTGCCGAGGTAGGTCTCGACGCGAATCAACTGATCACGTGCCGCCAACGCCTCGGCTTTCGAGGGCAGACACTCGGCCGGTGCATCGCGCCATGCCTGCAAGGCGCGCTGAGCCGTGGCAACCAGATCATCACCGCGCACGACGTCCCCGATTTGTGCGAGCGGAATCGTTCCCGATGCCGGAAGCATCGACGCGAGAGTGGTTTGCGGGGCCACCTTTGCCGTGGGGCCCAGGCCCGTCGGCGCAGGTCCCGTGCCGCTCGATGACCCGCACGCCCCGAGCGTGAGCAACAGCAGCGGGGGCACCACGCGCCACGCCCCCCATCTGCGTCCAGACATCACAGATGAGCGTAATGTCGGTCTACTTCGGCCGCGGGTTCACCGCGGATGAGGGAAACCCCGCCGTCCCGCAGCCCGGGGACATCCGAGCGGACTTTCCGACATTTTTTGCCTAATGTTGGGCGTTGTGAGGAGCGCCCGAAGACGTCTGTCCGCCGCCATCGTGGGTGGTCTGGTGGGCTCGCTCGTTCCCGTCGTCGTACCTCTTGCCTCGACGGTAAGTGCGACCCCCGTTGCAGGGGACTACGTCGTCACATTCGACTCCGACGTGGATGCTGGTGCAAAGGCCCGCAAAGAGCGCGCACTCGGCAACGACGTGTCCGATGTGTTCTCCGACGCCGTCGATGGCTTTGTCGCAACGCTCGACGCCGCCGATGTGCGCCGTTTGCGCAACGACGCCGATGTCGTCGCGATCGAACCCAACTCGACGGTCCGTGTTGCCGCATCCCCCGGTCGTTACATCGTGCAACTGCGTTCGGGTGCCAGTGCCCTCGCTGCGGCGTCGGCTGTCGGTGCGACCGACGTGCTGACGTACCGGCAGGCGCTCACGGGTTTCGCTGCAGACCTGACGGCCGAGGCGTATGTGGCCCTGTCCAGCGACCCGAATGTCATCTCGATCGAACCCGACGCACTCGTTCTGACATCGGGCACACAGTTGTCTCCCGTGTCGTGGGGCCTCGACCGCATCGACCAGCGCCGCCTACCACTCGATCGAACTTTCACCTACGACAATGGCGCCAACGGAGTGCGTGCCTATGTGGTCGACACCGGCGTACGTCCGACCCACGTCGAGTTCGGGGGTCGAGTTGTTGCCGGCTACGACGGCGTGCGTGACGGCAGGGGCACCGACGACTGCCACGGTCACGGTACCCATGTGGCCGGCACAATCGCGGGGGTCACTGCGGGTGTCGCAAAGTCGGCAACGGTTGTGCCCGTGCGTGTCCTGGGTTGCACCGGCAGAGGATGGATATCAGTTGTCATCGCAGGTATCGACTGGATCATTGCCGATCACGCGGCCGGCCAACCTGCGGTTGCGAATCTCAGTCTTGGTGGAACAAGGTCAGCCATGTTGAACGCCGCCGTCGCACGTGGAGTGGCCGACGGGGTCACTTTCACTGTGGCGGCGGGCAACTCCAACGCCAACGCCTGCAATACGTCTCCGGCCAGCGAGACCTCGGCCCTCACCGTCGGTGCATCGGATTCGCTCGATGTGCGTGCCCGGTTTTCCAACTGGGGAACCTGTCTCGACGTCTTCGCACCCGGTGTGAGCATCGCCTCCGCATCCAACAGGAGTGACACGCTCATGCGCACCCTCAGTGGCACCTCGATGGCGGCGCCGCACGTCGCCGGTGTTGCGGCACTGGTCCTCGGTGCAAACCCCACTTTCAGCCCAACGCAGGTCGCGTCGTGGATCGTCAATGACGCGACCACGAGCGTGCTTGGCTCGGTTGGCGTTGGTTCGCCCAACAAGTTGCTCTACACCGGTTCCACCAACACGCCGTCACCCACGACGGTCGCACCCACCACGACGGTCGCACCGACCACGACGGTCGCACCGACCACGACGGTCGCACCCACCACGAC
>Ga0194120_10003738_pt1 | contig 24395 bp, 31 predicted proteins | sample TA2MahCa65mmetaG_FD_148642 | JGI IMG/M metagenome (GOLD analysis project Ga0194120, IMG submission 148642) | Freshwater microbial communities from Lake Tanganyika, Tanzania - TA2015019 Mahale Deep Cast 65m | ecosystem: Environmental > Aquatic > Freshwater > Lake | place: Tanzania: Lake... | reverse complement strand
ACAAGGTGCTCTGCGGCGATAACGGCAAGTTTGGTGAGCGCTGGGTGAAGGTGGCCAAGGCCTATGGCCTGGATGTGAAGGTGGTGAAGGCCGAGTGGGGTCAGCCGCTCGATCCCGACGCCTTCCGCGCCGCCCTCGAGGCCGACAGCGCCAAGGCGATCAAGGCCGTGATCCTCACCCACTCGGAAACCTCCACCGGGGTGATCAACGATCTGGAAACGATCGCCAAGCACGTCAAGGCCCACGGCACCGCCCTGACCATCGCCGACTGCGTGACCAGCCTGGGCGCCTGCAGCGTGCCGATGGATGCCTGGGGCATCGACGTGATCGGCTCCGGCTCCCAGAAGGGCTACATGATGCCGCCAGGTCTGGCCTTCGTGGCCATGAGCGATCGCGCCTGGGCCGCCGCCGAGCGCTCCGATCTGCCGAAGTTTTATCTGGATCTGGCGAAGTACCGCAAATCGGCCCACGCCGACAGCAATCCCTTCACCCCAGCGATCAACCTCTACTTCGCCCTTGAGGCGGCGCTGGAGATGATGCAGGCCGAAGGATTGGAGGCAATCTTCGCGCGCCATGCCCGCCACCGCGCCGCCGCCCAGGCCGGCATGAAGGCCATCGGCCTGCCCCTCTACGCCGCTGAGGGCTGCGGCAGTCCGGCGATCACCGCCGTGGCACCTGAGGGCATCGACGCCGAGAGCCTGCGCAAGAAGGTGAAGGAGCGCTTCGACATCCTGCTGGCCGGCGGCCAGGACCACCTCAAAGGCCACGTGTTCCGCATCGGCCACCTGGGGTTCGTCTGCGATCGCGATGTGCTCACCGCTGTGGCCGCCATCGAGGCGACCCTGCAGGAACTGGGCCTGCACAAAGGCAGCGCCGGCGCCGGCGTGGCCGCCTGCGCCGCTGCTCTGGCAGGCTGACTGGCCAGCTGATTGAGGGGCTCAACCCCTGCAGGCAATGCCTTCCGACCTGCCTAGGGTCGGGAGGGATGCTTTGCCTCCCGATGCGCCGCTCCCTCGCTATCGCAGCCGCCTGCCTGAGCCTGGCTCTGGTGGCCTGCTCTCCTGTGGAGAAGAAAAAGAAGAACAAGGTGGCGACCGAACAACAGGCCACTGTTGATGTGTGCGACCAGCTGACCAAGGTGGGCGCCGCTCTTCAAGCCAGCGCCGCCCTCAAGCCCACGTCCACCGTGGGCGAAGCCGAAGCCGCCGGCAAACAGCTGCGCACAGCCCTGAAAGGGTTGAACCAGGCCGAAACCACCCTGGAGGAAGCGCGCCTGGACGCGTTCCAAAAGCAGGCCAAAGCCTTTAATAAGGAATTGAAGAAGGTGTCGAAGGAGAAGCAGCTCACCCTCGAGGAAGCCGCCAAAACCCTGAAGCCCCAGGCCGACAGCGTGGTTGCAGCACACAAGGAACTGCAGGCCGCCGTTCAGTGCAACGGGAAAGCAGCTGCCCCGGCCAACTGATCTAACGCTCAGTTGCTATGGTTGACCGAGCCAATCTTTGGATTCATCCATCGTTTCGGCCAACCAATCTGAAGCCCTAAACTTCAGATTTGCGGGTGTAATTCAGTGGTAGAATGTCAGCTTCCCAAGCTGAACGTCGCCGGTTCGAGCCCGGTCACCCGCTTCTAAAAACCTGATTGCCAAGCCTCAGTTGCGGGGCTTGATCAATTGAAGAACTTGAGGGCCAACACTTCCGGCGCGTCGCTCACAATCCAGCGAACGCAGAATCAAGCGAGCGGCGCCTTCCACATCACCAGCAGCCGCTGCCAGTTCAGCCGCATCGGAATGGCTGGACGCTTCTTTAAGCAGGTCTTCGCGGCGAGCAGCAGGTGCCGGAGCCTGACGTGTCGCTTGCATGCGTCGACATTGGCTTGCGCTGATGTTACCGGGCGTGGTGGTGAGCAAACAGCCAACCACAGCCCGATGATCGAATCAGCACAGAGCCAAGATCAGGTTCCGGGCTCCTCTCGGTTACCACCAAGGGCATCGATCTGTGCCCGAAGCTGCTCAACGCGCTGCTGATCACCACGGGTGATCGCTACCGCCAGGGCAAATTCCAGCTTTTCAAGCTGGTGACCACCCTCTGCAAATCCGCGCTTCTGACAGGCGGGGGTTGGTGCGGTGCGATGGCTGTTGGAGAAGGCCATGGTTCGCTTTCTTTTCATTGTGGCACCGCTGCCAAGGCCACCGTCAGGCCGCCATCGGCTCCTGCTCGTCGTCGAGCAGGCTGCGGCAATCAGCCAGCAGGGTGGCCACACGATCCAGCCGCAGCAGATCGTCGGGATCGGGCTGAGGCTCTGCAGCCACCCGATCGAGCTGCAATTCCATGGCAGCCAGGCGCTGCTCCAGCTTCACCAGGCGCTGGGACAGTGCCGCCACCGTTTGCGCCAGATCTTCGGTGGATCGCGTGATCCGGAACGACACCGATTCGCCGACCATGGTGCACAAGCCAAGTGCACCGATCACAACACACATGCGGCCAGGCAGCCAGCAGACTTGAGCCATCCCACCGATCTGGCAGCGATGAGCGCGCCCCTGCAGCTGCTCGCTTATCTGATGGCTGGCCTGGGGGGAGGATTGCTAGCGATGCGCACGGGCATTCCCGCCGCACCGCTAGCGGGCGCCCTGCTTGGAGCTGGGCTGCTGAGCCTCAGCGGACGGCTGGAGGTAGCGAACTGGCCAGTGGGCACGCGCACAGCGCTGGAGATCGCCATCGGCACCGTGATCGGCACCAGCCTTACCGGCACCGCCCTCACAGAACTGAGGCAGCTCTGGAAACCGGCCCTATTGATCACGATCACCCTGGTGATGACCGGCCTAGTGGTGGGGTTGTGGTGCAGCCGCCTGCTGGGCATGGATCCGCTGGTGGCGCTACTCGGAGCCGCCCCTGGGGGCATCAGCGGCATGAGCCTGGTGGGAGCTGAATTCGGCGTGGGCGCTGCTGTGGCGGCGCTGCACGCCGTGCGCCTAATCACGGTGTTGCTGGTGCTGCCCCTGGCCGTGCGGGTACTGGTGGGCAGTGGCCTGACCCAGCCCCCGGCCCCCTGAAACTGCACTCCACTGGATCAGTGCCCAGGCGCCCGATACCTTGGGGCACGCCGCATTGCCTCATCCATGCTCCGTTCAGCTCTCGCAGGGGTGATGCCGGCCCTGATGCTGACGGCGGCAAGCCTGAGCATCGGCTCGGCGGCCCACGCCGCCACGGAGCCCTCGGGAGCGGCGGCCAAGGGCGCACAGGTGTATTGCTTCATGCGCAACTCCGGCAACAACCACGAGGTGAGCTGGCTGGCGGCCTATGCACTGATCAAACGCCAGAGCGCCAGCCTGTTTAAAACCTCACCGGAACACGCCGCGGTGATGATCACCGAAGCTGTGGTTCAGAACCCGGGCACCTTCCCCGACTGCGGCAAATATCTCGGTGATCTCTATGCAAATGCGGTTCAGGAGCAGAAGAAACAGAAGGAGCAGAGCGAAGCAGCCGGCGCCGCAAAGAGCACCGAGGGGGGAGCGACTCGCACTGAGCGGTACGCCTACTAACACCACGGCTCTTGCTTCGGCAGCCGCCCTAGCCCTCACGTTGTTGGCGGGCTGCGTCAACACCCCTGCCGATCCCACCACCAGCCTCCCCGGGCTGGGCGACTGCCTGAACCGCGTGGAGATGAAGAAGCTGCGGCGCGCGCTGGCCCGCTGCAATGAGGTGGTGGACGCCCATCCGCTCCAGCCGCAACCCCTCAATGAACGGGCGTTGCTCCACAGCCTGGCGGGCGACAACAAAGCCGCCTGCAGCGACAGCCGCGCCGCGGCGGAGCTGCTCAAGCGATTGCCGAAGACCCCTGCGCCCGACCCACTCCTGGTGGAGGAGATTCAGCTGCGGGCCAAGAGCTGCCAAGCGCTCACCACTGCTCCAACAGCTGCCTCACCAAAGCCGGCAGAGCGCGGCGCCTGAGCAAGAGCTCGATGCGCTCTGCCTTGCTGGCGATCAGGTCATCCACCATCTGATCGGCCACCCCCAGCTGCAGCCAGTGGCAATGCAGGCTGCCCTGCATCCCGATGCGGTGGCAGCGATCCTCCGCCTGCTCGGCATCACCGGGGGTCCAGGGACGCTCCAGCAACACCACGTGTCTGGCCCGGTGCAGGGTGAAGCCCAGGCCCCCCACACCAAAGGTGCTCACCAAAAGGGGTTCTGCGCCGGCCTGAAAACCATCCACAATCCGCTGCCGTTCCGCCGCCGGCTGCCGTCCCGTGAGCAGGGCGCCGCCAAGACGCGCATGCAACAGCTGCGCTGCGGCCACAAACGCCGTGAACACCACCACCGCTTCCCCCTGTGCCAGCAAGCGCTGCACAAGAACCGTGGCGGCGGGCAGTTTGTACTCAGCACTGATCTGGCGCAGGGCCGTGAACACCGCCAGCACCTCGGCGTCACGCCGCACCAGCCCTGCCGCAGCCCGGCTGCGGTAGTCGTCCACCTTCAGCTGCAGGCGGTGCTGAAAACCCTGGCCCTCCGCATCGCTCAGGCTCACCGGCACCATCAGGCGCTGCTTGGGCGGGAGATCCAAGCAATCCTGCTTACGGCGGTGCAGCACCAGCGGCCGGGTGAGCCGCTGCAACTCCTCGAGATGGGTGGCCCCCATGGCCTGCCATTGGCGTTTCCCGCCCCGTTCAAGCCAGTGCCCCTGGCAGTAGCGCTCCTCAAAAGCCCGCTGATCGGCCGCCAAGGGATGTCCGATCGCTGCCAGCAAGGGAAACAGCTGCACGGGCCGGCCGTTCTTCATCGGCGTGCCACTGAGCAGCCACACCGCCCGCAGCCGCGGATGACGGCTCAGGCGCAGGAACGCCTGGGTGCGGCTGGCCTGCAGGTTCTGGGCGTAGTGGGCTTCATCGGCGATCAACACCGTGCCGGCCGGAGGCAGTTCCGCGGGCAGGCGGGCCCAACTCAGCAACTCCAACTGCAGCTGCAGGGCTGAAGCTTCCTGACGCCAGTGCTGATGCAGCCCAGCGGGTGCCACCACCACAATCCGGCAATCGGCGGCGCGCACCATGGCCCGGGCCGCCACCAAGGCGGTGAGGGTTTTGCCCAGGCCCATGGCATCGGCCAAGACGGCCCCACGGCGGGCCAGGAGCCAGCGCGCCGCCGCCCGCTGATGGGCAAACAGGCTGCGGCCATCCGGAAGAGGCTGCTCGAGACCGGCGAGCTCCACCAAGCGGCGGTGGGGGGGCAGCGGCGGCAGGGGCTGCTCGAGCCAGGTGAACCACTGCTCCAGATCGGGGGCGACAGCGAAGCGATGGCCGAACTGGCCCCGCAACACAGCTGCTGCCTCCAGGGGGAACTGCCAGCAACCGCGCCGGCCGAACCAGTGCCCCCGCGGACGCACAGCCCGCAGTTGGGCCTGCGTGACCGCATCGAAGGGCAGCTGCAGCTCAATGCAACCGGAGGCCCCAAGACGCATCAGACAGCGCTGCGGCGCTTGGGGGCGTGCGGGCAAGAGGCCAGGCAAGCAAAATTTATTCTAACGACGCTTCAAGGCGAGGCAAGCAAGGCGATCAAGTGCGAAAACTGCATCGCTCGACACATTGACATCCCAGCCACCGCAGGCAAACTCGTTGCAACCGAACCACGCGGATGCACGCCAGGGATGCGGTGTTCCTTGAGGATCTGTGCCCCAAACTTCGTGTTCGTCGCTGGAGACAATCTCTCCATTCGTTTACTCACAAAACCTGCATTTACTGCGGGAAACCATCTGAATCCATCGACCACGTGCTGCCCCAGAGCCGTGGCGGGCTGAGCACCACTGAAAACTGCGTGCCAGCTTGCCTGGCCTGTAACGGCCGCAAGAGCGACGCCGACGCCTTCGAGTGGTATCGGCGCCAGCGCTTTTATGACCCCCGCCGGGCGATGGCGATCCGGGCCTGGACCGATGGCGACCTGCGCCTGGCGATGCGCCTGCTGCAGTGGGCCAGCCCCCAGCGAGCGCCCCTGGGCCTGCAGGCGGCGTGATCCGCTGGCCTCACCAGATGCGGCAGGCAGCCATACCGTTGTGTCGCTGGCAGATCTCCGCCTGGGCAGCGGGCTGCTCTGGCGCCAACAGGGCAGCCCCGAGCAGCAAGGCAACAACCACCGGCAACACCAGCTCTCGGCGACGGATCCGCGGCCGCACCATGGGGGCCGCTGCCAGCAAAGAGGAAGGCCGCTCCAGGGCGCGACCCACAGCCAGGGGAGTAGAGAAACAGGACGCGGTCATCGCCGAATCGAATCAGTGATACAGGTGTACTCATGACCTCCCGTGCTGTCAACCCGGGGGCCAGGGTGCTGGTGGTGGGCGGCGGTTACAGCGGCGAGCGCTTCGCCCGCGCCGCCGCTGCACGCGGGGCAACGGTGTGGCTCACCCATCGCCGCGAAAGGGATCTCGGTGGCGAGACCGCCACCCCATCCCCGCTCTCCTGGCTGCGCTTCGACGCAGACGCCCAGGCGATCCCATCGCTGCCAGAGCAGCTCAGCCATGTGCTGATCACCCTGCCTCCCCAGGCCGATGGGAGCGACGCAGCCCTCAACCACTTGCTGGAGCCCCTACGCCAGCAGCCGCTGCGTTGGCTGGGCTATCTCTCCACCACGGGGGTCTACGGCGACAGCCAGGGGGCCTGGGTGGATGAGGACTCCCCCACCGAGCCGACCCTCCCGCGCAGCGAGGCGCGGCTGCGCTGCGAGCAACGCTGGCTCAGCAGCGGCCTGCCGGTGCAGAGCTTCCGACTGCCGGCCATCTATGGCCCGGGCCGCTGCCCGTTTGAGCAGCTGCGCAGCGGTACGGCGCGGCTGGTGCACAAGCCCGGCCAGGTGTTCTGCCGGATCCATGTGGACGACATCGTGGGGGCACTGCTGCACGCCACCGACCAACCCGAGGGCAAGCGGCCAGCGGTGATCAACGTGAGCGACGACACCCCCTGCCCCTCCAGCGAAACCCTGAGCTATGCCGCCCACCTGCTGGGCTGCAAGCTGCCGGCGGTGCAGCGCTTCGAAGCCATCGCCCCTCAGATGAGCCCGATGGCCCTGAGTTTCTGGGCCGACAATCGGCGCGTAGGCAACCATCGGCTCTGCGGCGAACTGGGTTACCAGCTCCGCTATCCCAGTTACCGGGAGGGCTACGCCGCCAGCCTGGCGGAAGAGCAGCGAGCGAAGGCTTAGGTCTGCTGTCCCTGGGGTGCAGGATTCTCGGGATCCGGCACAAAGGGAATCCCCACGTCGTGCAGGAGCCGCTGCCAGTGCAGCTCCACCCAGCCGCTCTCCACGCCCTTCACCAGGCCGAAGCCGATCAGCAGCAACAACACCCAGCGCAGCATGCTCAACCAAGCCAGCCCCACGCACGCTAGGCGGGCTCCCCTGGCTATTTCCCTAGGGGATCCAGCTGGAATCGGCGCGGAGGTCACGCTCAAGGCGCTGGCTCACTGGCCCGCCGATCAACCGGCGCCACGGCTGGTGGGCTGCCGCCGCTGGCTGGAGCGCAGCTACCAGCAGTTGCGGGCCTGCACGGATAGCGCCCTCGCAGACCCGGCAAACCTGGATGTGCTGGATCTACCCCTGGAGCAAGCGCTCGAGCCAGGCCAGGCCGGCGCCGCCAGCGGTGATGCCAGCTTCCACTGGCTGAGCGCTGCGGCGGCACAGGTGCAGAGCGGCGATTGCAAGGCCCTGGTCACCGCGCCGATCGCCAAACACGCCTGGCACGCAGCCGGCCACCAATACCCGGGACAAACAGAACGGCTGGCTGAACTGGCCGGTGTTGCGGAAGCCTCGATGCTGTTCACGGCCCGCTCCTTGAGCAGCGGCTGGCGCCTCAACACCCTGCTGGCCACCACCCACATCCCACTGGCGGAGGTTCCATCACGGCTGGATGCCTCAGGCATCAGCCGCAAGCTCGATGTGTTGCTGGCCTTCTGTGAGCGCTTTACGGCCCAGCCACGGCTAACGGTGGCCGGACTCAATCCCCACGCCGGCGAAGGCGGGCAGCTGGGACGGGAGGAACAGGACTGGCTGATTCCTGCCCTGGAGCACTGGCGGCAGGAGCACCCTGGCGTGACACTGGATGGGCCGCTGCCGCCGGACACCTGCTGGCTAGAGGCCGGCCGGGCCTGGCAGGGGCTCAGCGAAGACGCCAACAATGCATCCCACGGCTACCTGGCGCTTTATCACGACCAGGGACTGATTCCGGTGAAGCTGCTGGCCTTTGACCAGGCGGTGAACACCAGCCTGGGATTGCCGTTTCTGCGCACCTCCCCGGATCACGGCACGGGGTTCGGGATCGCCGGGCGAGGCATCGCCAGGGCCGACAGCATGCGTGCGGCCCTGGACACAGCGCTGGAGCTGGGTTAGGGCTTCACCCGCATCAGCACCTGGCCGAATTCCACGGGGGTGCCATTTTCCACCAGGATCTCCACCACCTCACCGCTCACCTCGCATTCGAGCTCGTTCATGAGCTTCATCGCCTCGAGGATGCAGACGGTCTGACCCACATTGATGCGGGCGCCGAGCTCAACGAACGGCGGATCGCCAGGCGAGGGGGCGCGGTAGAAGGTGGCCACCATCGGTGCGGTGATCTCCACCAGATCGCCGCGGACAGCCGGAGCGGCCGGCGGTGCCGCCGAAGGAGCGGCGGCGGCAGCGGGAGCCACAGGGGCCATGGCGGCCGGGGCCGCCTGCATCACCACCTGGGGCTGACTGGCCGGCAGATTGCGGCGCAGCTCGAGGCGGAAGTCGTCGCCTTCGAGTTTGAGCTCCTGGATATCGCTGTCGCCCAGAAGGGCGATCAGCTCACGCAGTTGGCTGTGATCGAGTTGCATGGCGATCAGTTCTCGCGGCCGAGGTAGCTATCGGTGCGGGTATCGATCTTGATCTTCTCGCCCACAGACAGGAACAGAGGAACCATCACTTGGGCACCGGTTTCCACGATCGCCGGCTTGGTGCCGCCAGTGGCGGTGTCGCCCTTCACGCCGGGGTCGGTTTCGGTGATTTCCAGCACCACGGAGTTGGGCAGTTCCACTTCCAGGGGCTTGCCGTTCCAGTACACGACATTGACCTCCATGCCTTCCTTGAGGTACTTGCGCTGATCGCCGATCTGCTTAGCGGTCAGGCGGGTCTCCTCGTAGGAGGACATATCCATAAAGATGTAGTCCTCACCTTCCATGTAGGTGTGCTGGAGCACGGCCTTCTCCAGCTGCGCCTGGGGCACGGTTTCACCGGCGCGGAAGGTTTTCTCCACCACGTTGCCGCTCTGCACCGCCTTGAGCTTGGTGCGAACGAAAGCCGAGCCTTTGCCGGGCTTCACGTGCAGGAACTCAACAACGCGCCAGACCTGGCCATCGATCTCAATCGTTGTGCCGGTTCGAAAGTCGTTGCTCGAGATCATTCCGGCAGAACGGTTCAGGCGGGATTGTACGGCTGTGGCAGAGTCCCGGCAGAGACAAGGCTGCAGCATGGATCTCAAGCGCTGGCTCCTGGCCGCTCTAGTGGTGCTGGCCCTGATCTGCCCGATCGGAGCCGCCCCGGCCACCGCCGCCCTGCCACCGGGCAATGCCGTGAAGGACCCCACGGCGATCCTGCGCAATGCCCTGCCCATCGATCAGCCCGATCTGCAGGAACTGCAGCACCGGCTCGAGAGCACCAGCGATGACCTTCGGGCCAAACGCTGGAGTGCCCTCACCACCACGGCACGCCGCAGCCAGACCCTGCTGAGCAGCCGCCGTCAGGCCATCCTCGACAGCCTCCCCGCCAACGATCAGGCCCAGGCCAGCGTCGTGCTGGATCAACTGGAGGCGCAGGTGCAGGCGGTAGCCGCCGCCACCGAGGTGAGCGATCGCGACGCGTTCCTCGATGCCCGCCGCGCCGCCCTCAGCAGCATCGGCCAACTGGAAGCGCTGCTCGTGGGCGACTTCCCCTTTGAGATCCCGGCTGAATTCGCCGATCTACCCCGCCTGCTCGGCCGGGCCACCGTGGAGATCGAAACCACCCAGGGCAAGCTCACCGCCGTGGTGGATGGTTACAACGCACCGATCACCGCTGGTGCCTTCGTGGATCTGGTGCAGAAGGGCTTCTACGACGGCCTGCCCTTCACCCGCGCCGAAGACTTCTACGTGCTGCAGACGGGTGATCCCAAGGGCCCTGAAACCGGCTACATCGATCCGAAGACCAAGAGCGAGCGCACCGTTCCCCTGGAAATCATGGTTCCGGGTGAAGAGGCGCCCTTCTACAACGCCACCTTCGAGGATCTGGGCCTGTTCACCGCCCAGCCGGTGCTGCCCTTCGCCACCCTCGGCACCCTGGGCTGGGCCCACTCCGATGAAGCCTTGAACGATGGCTCGTCGCAGTTCTTCTTCTTCCTCTATGAAGCGGAGCTCACCCCCGCCGGCCTCAACCTGGTGGATGGCCGCTACAGCGCCTTCGGCTATGTGGTGGATGGGTTCGAGGTGCTTGAGGAGCTGGGGATCGGCGACGGCATCGTGAAGGCGCGGGTGATCGAGGGCGCCGACAACCTCAAACCCCGCGCCTGAGTGCCGTGCTGCTGAGCGATCTGGGGGAGTGGGAGCTGCTGAGGCGCCTGGCCGCCTTCGCTCCACCCGGCCAGTTCGCTGACGATGCGGCGCTGCTCAGCGAAACGAGCGGCCAGCAGTTGGTGGTGAACACCGATGTGCTGGTGGAGGGGGTGCACTTCAGCGACGCCACGATCCCGGCCAGAGCGCTGGGCTGGCGAGCCGCAGCCGCCAACCTCTCCGACCTGGCCGCGATGGGGTGCACCTCTGTGGCAGGGATCACCGTGGCCCTGGTGGCCCCCGGCCACACGCCCTGGCCCTGGGTGGAAGGGGTGTATCAGGGCTTTCAGGAGGCGCTGCAGCAGTACGGCGGGGTGCTCCTGGGGGGCGACTGCAGCAGCGGCAGCCAACGCCTGCTCTCAATCACGGCCCTCGGGCATCTGGGGCCAGCGGGAGGGCCGATCCGGCGCAGCGATGGCCGTCCGGGCGACTGGCTGGTGTGCAGCGGCCCCCATGGGCTGAGCCGGCTCGGCCTGGCCCTGCTGTTGGAGGAGCTCCAGCCCAGCCAGCGCAGCCAGCTGAGCGCGGAGCTCGAGCAACGGGCGATCACAGCCCATCAGCGGCCGCAGCCGCGGCTGGATGCGATCGCCGCCCTCAGCCGAAGCCAACCCGCAGGCCTTCCCTGGCGCGTGGGCGGCACCGACAGCAGCGATGGACTGGCGGCAGCAGTGGCCGCGATTGGCGTTGCCAGCGGCTGCGGTGCGGTGCTTGAGCGAGCAGCCCTGCCGCTGGATCTGGAGCTAGCCGAACTGGAGCAGGGGGAGCACTGGTGCCTGAGCGGCGGCGAAGACTTTGAGCTGATCCTGGCGGTGGAACCCGCCTGGGCTGAAGCGCTGCTGCAGGCCTTACCTGGTTCGAGCCGCATCGGGACACTGGTGGACGCCGATCCAGGTGCTCTGCGCTGGCAGGAGAACGACCAGCCCCTTCCAACGGGCAGCACTGGCTTCTGCCATTTCCACTGAGCGCTACCACCACATGAGCCCAGCGCTGCTGCACTGACAAAAAAGCCGCCCCCGAAGGAAGCGGCTGATGAGGATTCAGATCGAAACCGGCAGAAGGCCGGTGAGCGATCACTTCCAGTTCTTGGCCACGATCTCGGCCAGGTCGACCACGCGCTGGCTGTAGCCCCACTCGTTGTCGTACCAGCAGACGATCTTCACCATGTTGCCGCCCATCACCAGGGTGAGATCGGCGTCAACGATGGTGCTCTCATCGGTGCCGGCGTGGTCGCTCGACACCAGGGGCAGATCGCAGTACTTGATGATCCCCTTCATGCCGTTCTCGGAAGCGGCCTTGAGCACGGCATTCACTTCCTCAGCGGTGGTGTCGCGACCGGTCTCGAACACCATGTCGCAGACCGACACGTTGGGGGTGGGCACGCGCAGGGCGATGCCGCTCAGCTTGCCCTTCACTTCGGGGTACACCAGGGCCACGGCCTTGGCGGCGCCGGTGCTGGTGGGAACGATGTTCACAGCAGCGGCGCGGGCGCGGCGCAGGTCGCGGTGGGCGGCATCGAGGATGCGCTGGTCACCCGTGTAGCTGTGGGTGGTGGTCATCGTACCCTTCACGATGCCGAGGGCCTGGTCGATCGTTTTCACGATCGGCGCCATGCAGTTGGTGGTGCAGCTGGCGTTGGACAGGATGTCCCAGTCTTCGTGGCGGTACTGATCGGCGTTCACGCCCACCACGAAGGTGCCCACCTTGGCGCCCTTACCGGGGGCGGTGAGGATCACCTTCTTGGCGCCGGCCTCGAAGTGCTTGCTGGCACCCACATCGTCGTTGAACACACCGGTGGACTCGATCACGAGATCCACGCCCCACTCCTTCCAGGGGAGGTTGGCGGGGTTGCGGTCGTAGAAGGTTTTGATCGTTTTGCCGTTGACGACGATGGTGTCGTCGGTGGTGGTCACCTCTGCGTTGCGCAGGGGGCCAAGCATCGAGTCGTACTTGAGCAGGTGAGCGTTGGTGTACGTGTCACCAGAGCCGTTGATACCCACCAACTCGATGCCGGTATTGGCTCCACGGCTGAGCCAGCAACGCATGAAGTTGCGACCGATACGGCCGAATCCATTGATCGCAACCTTGATTGTCATGGCGTCGCGCGGGGAAGCCCGCTAGCAAGGGGGATTTGGCCGCCGATCATACAGAGATCAAAGTGATGTCCCTATCTGGGGACATGGGCCCGCGGCGGGGCCTGACCATCCAGAGGTTCCTCTCAAAACCCTCTCAAACAGACCGATCCGGGGAGACACGGGGAGCTTCCCGGCTTACCGTCGGGCCAGGCTTGGACACGCCCTTGGCCCAGCAGCTGGATCGCCATCAACCTCTCCATTTCATTGGAGTTGGCGGGATCGGCATGTCGGCCATTGCCGGGATCCTGGCGGATCGGGGCTATCAGGTGAGTGGGTCCGACCCGCGCGACAACGCGGTGCTGCAGGACCTGCGCAGCCGCGGCGTGCGCGTGTTCCGTGAACAGAGCGCCACCACCATCGCCGCGATCCGCAGCGGCACCTCCACCCAGCCGCTGGTGGTGGTGAGCTCGGCCGTGCCCCCTACCAATGCCGAACTGCAGGAAGCGCGCCGGGCCGGGCTGGAGATCGCCCACCGCTCCGATGTGCTCGCCGCCCTGATCGCCGAGCAACACTCCGTGGCGGTGGCCGGCAGCCATGGCAAAACCACCACCAGCACCCTGGTGGCCAGCCTTCTTCATGCCACCAACCACGACCCCACCGCCGTAATCGGCGGCGTGGTGCCCGCCTTCGGCAGCAATGGCCGCAACGGCAAGGGTCTGCTGGTGGCGGAAGCCGATGAATCCGACGGCACCCTGGTGAAGTTCCAGGCCTGGCTGGGAGTGATCACCAACCTGGAGCTGGATCACACCGACCACTACGCCGATCTGGCTGCCCTGATCGGCACGCTGCAGCGCTTCGGCCGCGGCTGTGAGCAGCTGCTGGCCAACCGCGACTGCCCGATCCTCCGGGAACACTTCAACGCCAGCCATTGGTGGTCGACCACCAACCCCGAGGGGGTGGATTTCGCAGCCATTCCAGTGGAGCTGAACGGCGAGCGCACCGTGGCCGAGTTCTACGAACAGGGCCAGCGGCTCGGCACGTTCAACCTGCCGCTCCCAGGCCTTCACAACCTCAGCAATGCCACCGCAGCGATGGCCACCTGCCGGCTGCATGGGGTGTCGTTCGCTGAGCTGCGGCAGGCAGTGGAGGGGCTGCAAGCCCCTGGACGGCGCTTCGACTACCGCGGCAGCTGGTGTGAGCGCCAAGTGGTGGACGACTACGCCCACCACCCCAGCGAGGTGGGCGCCACCCTGGCCACGGCCCAACTGATGGTGAGCAGCGGCCGCAGCCCGCTGCCAGAAGCGCCCCAGCGCCTGCTGGCGGTGTTCCAACCCCACCGCTACAGCCGCACCGCCGAATTCCTCGAACCCTTCGCCGAGGCCCTCTGCCAGGCCGATGAAGTGGTGCTGGCACCGCTCTATGCCGCCGGTGAAGCGCCGATCGTGGGGATCTCCAGCCATGCCCTGGGCGAGGCCATCCGCCGGCTGCGGCCCAACCTGAGCGTGACGGTGACCGACAGCCTTGAGGAGCTCACCGATGTGGTGGCGGAGCGCAGCCTGCCGGGCGATCTGGTGCTGGCCATGGGGGCCGGCGATGTGAATGGCCTTTGGGGGCGCCTGCAGAACCGTGAAGACCCCCTCGCCATGTTTCCCTTAGCCGCTTGAGCACCGCAACACCGCTCGCTCTGCGCCGCGCCGTCGCCCTGGCGGACTACACCACCTGGCGGGTGGGCGGCCCCGCCCAGTGGTTTGCGGAGCCCGACAGCAGCAGCCAGTTGCAAACCCTGCTGCAGTGGGCCCAGGCCGAAGGGATCGAGGCACGGGTGATCGGGGCCGGCTCGAACCTGCTGGTGAGCGATGCGGGGCTCGAGGGTCTCACCCTCTGCAACCGGCGTTTGCAAGGGGCCGAGCTGGACGCCACCACGGGGCTGATCGAAGCCCAGGCCGGTGAGCCGATTCCGAGCCTGGCGCGCCGGGCCGCCCGGGCCGGGCTCTCCGGCCTGGAATGGTCGGTGGGGATTCCAGGCACCGTTGGCGGTGCCGCCGTGATGAATGCCGGAGCCCAGGGGGGCTGCACCGCCGATGTGCTCGAGAGCATTACGGTGATCGAACCGCACCGGCCCGATCACCCCTTCGAGCTCAGCAACCGGGAGCTCAACTTCGCCTACCGCCACAGCCGCCTCCAAGACGAGCCTCTGGTGGTGCTCTCGGCTCGCTTCCGGTTGCAGGCCGGCCAGGATCCCACCGAGCTGAGCCGCCGCACCAGCGCCAACCTCCACAGCCGCACCAGCACCCAGCCCTACCAGCAGCCGAGCTGCGGCAGCGTGTTCCGAAACCCTGAACCCCAGAAAGCCGGGCAGCTGATCGAGGGCATGGGCCTCAAGGGACTGAGCATCGGCGGCGCCCAGGTGTCGCCGATTCACGCCAACTTCATCGTGAACACCGGTGGCGCCACCGCCAGCGAGATCGATCAGCTGATTGCCCGGGTGCAGCAACAGGTGCAGGCCAGCCATGGCATCACCCTCCACACCGAAGTGAAGCGACTGGGGCCCTTTGAGGGCATCGCCCTGGCGGCCTGAGCAGCACCACGTAGCCTGCCGCCAGAACAGATCTCGCCCCCATGGCCGGCTTCGGACTCCCCAACTTCGGCCAGCTCACCGAGGCCTTCAAAAAGGCCCAACAGATCCAGCAAGACGCCGCCAAGCTCCAGGAGGAGCTCGACGCCATGGAGCTGGAAGGCACCAGCGGCTGCGGCCGCGCCAGTGTGTGGCTCTCGGGCAACCAGCAACCCCTGAAGGTGCGCCTCGACCCCGCCCTGCTGGCCGAGGGTGCCCCGGCCACAGAAGCCGCCACCCTCGATGCCCTCAAGGCGGCCTATGAGCTCTCCACCGGCACGATGAAGCAGCGGATGGAGGAGCTCACCGGCGGCCTCAATCTCAACCTGCCCGGCCTGGGCTGAGCCCGAGGCTCAATCCGCCTCGTCGGGCTCGTTCTGGCGCTGACGGCGCCGCGACACCTGCCGTAAGCGTTGATCCAGCAACGGCTCCCGCCGGCTGCCGCGCTGCTTAAGGCCAGCTGTGTCGGCAGGGCGGGATCGCTCGCGAGCCAGTTGGGCCTGCACCGCTTCCAGGCAGCTCCCATAGAGGGGGAAACGATCCCAGTCGCTGCCCACGGCGCAGCCGGGATCGTCCTGGTGGAGGCAGTTCTTGAAACGGCAAACGCCTGTTGCCAGCCGCTGGCGAATCTCCGGAAACAGCGGGCCCAGCGCCACGGGATCAACCGGTAAGTCGGGGCGGTTGAAGCCCGGCGTGTCGGCCAACAGAGCTCCTGGGGCCAGAGGAAACAACTCCACGTGGCGGGTGGTGTGGCGACCCCGCTGCAGGCGGCCCGACACGGCACTCACCCGCAGGGCCAGCTCTGGCACCAGGGCATTGATCAGGCTGCTCTTGCCCACACCGGAAGGGCCGCAGAGCACGGCGATCCCCGGCTGGGTGAGGCGCTCCCGCAAGGCAGCGATGCCCTCGCCCTGCTGCGACGACACCAGCAGCGGCTCGTAGCCCCAGCCCCGCAGCCGCTCGCGCCAGGTCTCCTGATCGGCAGCACTGAGCAGATCGGCCTTGGTGAGCACCAGCTCCACGGCCACACCGGTGCGCTCGGCGGTGAGCAGAAAGCGGGTGAGCTGCAGGGGATCGAGCTGGGGTTGCTCCAGCGCCACAGCCACCACCACCCGGCTGCAGTTGGCCACCGCCGGGCGCTCCAACAGGCTGCTGCGCGGCTCAAGGGCAGCCACGGCACCGCGGGCCTCAGGCCAGTCGATCCCATCGATCTGCACCCGATCACCTACGCAGATCTGCTGGCCGGTTTTGCCCAGGCGGGTACGGCGCACGCACAGCAGATGCTCGATCCCACCGGGACCGGGTTGATCGAGCTGCACGCGGCAGAAGTTGGCCTCCAGGGCCATCACCCGGGCCGCTTCAGCCAAGACGTTGAATCAGCAGGCGCACAGCACCGGATCCCAACGGTTCGAGCTCCACCCGGTGGCCGGCCTCCCGCAGGCCCGAAGCCACCAGCTGCTCAGGCTCTCCGGTATCGAGATCCACCTGCAACCAGGCGCCGGGATCGATCTTCTCGAGCGCCAGCTTGCTGCGGATGAAGTTGAGCGGGCAGGGGGTGCCGCGCAGGTCGAGCTGAGCGGTGGGGGGTTGGCGGGAGCCGGGGGTAGTGGAGTCGGAGCTCACGGGCGGCTCACCCGAAGAGGCCGCCGAACAGGCCGCTCTTGTGGGGATGTTTCTGCCCCTTGGCGGTGTGGTGGCCGGCCAACTGCTCGAGCAGCTCCTTCTCGTCGCGGCTCACCTTGGTGGGCAGCTGCACCTTGATCGCGATCAGGTGATTGCCGCGGGCGACGGGGTTGCCCAGCTTGGGCACACCCTTACCGGTGAGCGTGAGCACGGCTCCTGGCTGGGTGCCGGCCGGGATCTCCAGCTGCTCGGGGCCATCCACGGTTTCCACCTCGATCGTGTCGCCGAGGATCGCCTGGAGGTAGTTCACCACCACCTCGGAATGGATGTTGATGCCGTCGCGCCGCAGCTGCGGATGCGACTGCACGGTGAGAAACACATACAGATCACCAGCAGGACCGCCCCGCTGGCCAGCATTGCCCTCGTTGGCCACCCGCAGACGGGTGCCGGTGTCGACCCCGGCGGGGATGTTGATGCGCAGCTTCTTGCGCACCTGCTGCAGGCCCTGGCCGCCACAGGCATTGCAGGGATCGGCGATCACCTGACCGGTGCCCTCGCAGGTGGGGCAGGGGGCCACCTGGGTGAAGCTGCCGAAGGGGGTGCGGGTGGCGCGGCGCACCTGGCCGGCCCCACCGCAGGTACCGCAGCTGGTGGGGCCGCTGCCGCTCTTCGCGCCGGAGCCGTTGCAGGTGTTGCAGGTTTCCAGGTGGCGGATCTGGATCTCCTTCTCCTGGCCAAACACCGCTTCGCTGAAGCTCACGGTGAGGTCGAAGCGCAGGTCATCGCCCTGGCGAGGCCCGCGGCGACGGGCACCGCCGCCACCGGGGCCGCCCATGCCGCCGCCGCCGAAGCCGCTGAAGAAGGTTTCGAACAGATCCGCGAAGCCCCCCATGTCGCCCATGTCGGGCATGCCGGCGGCACCACCAAGACCCGCCTCGCCGAACTGGTCGTAGCGAGAGCGGGTCTGGGGATCACTCAGCACCTCATAGGCGCGGCCGATCTCCTTGAACTTGTCCTCGGCACCGGGCTCTTTGTTGATGTCCGGGTGGTACTGACGCGCCAGGCGCCGGTAGGCCCGCTTGAGGGTGTCGGCGTCGGCGTCGCGGGCGACCCCCAGCAGGTCGTAGTAGTCGGCCATCGATCAGGCCTCGTGCTCGGCGGGCTGCGCGTCGGCAGGGGGTTCACCGGCAGGAGCGGCCTCGGCACCGCTGGGGCCGGGGCCCATCGACACCTTCACCAGGGCATGCCGCAGCACGCGGCCATTGAGGTGGTAACCGCGCTGCAGCTCAGCGATCACCACGTCCTCGTGATGTTCATCGCTGGGCTCGCGCAGCACCGCTTCATGCAGGCTGGGATCGAAGGGTTCGCCCTCCACACGCATGGGTGAGACGCCCAGCTGCTTGAACACATCCACCAGCTGCTTGTAGAGGCCCTGGTAGCTGCGATGGATGGTCTGGGCCTCTTCAGCCTGGGGCTCGAGCTGCTGGCGGGCCCGCTCGAAGTTGTCGACCACCGGCAGGATCTCGCTGAGGGTGCTGCAGGCGATCTGCACGCGCAGATCGTCCTGGTCGCGGCTCTGGCGCTTGCGGAAGTTGTCGAAGTCGGCAGCGATGCGCATGTATTGGCTGCGCAGCGTTTCGTGCTCGGCCTTCAGGGCATCGAGCTCGGCCTCCAGCTCACGCACCCGCTGCTCGGGATCGGCGCTGGGGGCAGAGGATTCAGGGGCTGCCTCAGCCGCCGGAGCCTGATCGGCCGCCACCTCAGCGGGGGCATCACCAGGGGTATTGAGGGTGTCGGCGGATTCCTGGGGGAAAGGGGTCGCTTCGCCGCTCATGCTGACCGAACCGGAGATCTGATCTAGACATGTTGGTGTGAAGGGGCTCCCCCCCACAAGCGGCGGAAGCCCGCACCTCCCGTGCCCGCCCGCCGATGACCCTCACCCCCACGAGGCCCGTACCGGCCGCGGCCAGCGCCGATCAGCAGCAACTCCACCTCCAGTCGCTGCTGATCGGCGCTGGCCGAAGGTGTTCGACAAGCTCACCATCGCCATGGTGGAAGCCGGCGAGGCGGGCGGGGTGCTCGATGAGAGCCTGCGGCGGCTGGCGAAGCTGCTGGAAGGCAACGCCAAGCTCCAGAACCAGATCAAGGGGGCGATGGGCTACCCGGTGGCAGTGCTGGTGATCGCCGTGCTCGTGTTCCTGGGGATGACGATCTTCCTGATCCCCACCTTCGCCGGCATCTTCGAGGACCTGGGGGCCGAACTGCCGTTGTTCACCCAGCTGATGGTGGACCTGAGCAAGCTGTTGCGCTCCTCGTTTTCGCTGTTGCTGGCCCTGGTGCTGCTGGTGGGGGCCTGGCTGTTCAGCCGCTACTACGCCACCAGCGAAGGCCGCCGCCGCGTGGATGGGTTGCTGCTGCAGTTGCCGCTGTTCGGCGATCTGATTCAGAAAACCGCCACCGCCAAGTTCTGCCGCACCTTCAGCTCCCTCACCCGGGCGGGGGTGCCGATCCTGCTCTCACTGGAAATCGTGCAAGAGACAGCGGGCAACGCTGTGATCGCCGACGCGATCGTGGGGTCACGTCAAGACGTGCAGGAAGGCATCCCCCTGAGCGTCGCCCTGGGGCGCAAACAGGTGTTTCCGGAGCTTGCCCTGAGCATGCTCGCCATCGGCGAGGAAACAGGCCAGATGGACACGATGCTCTCCAAGGTGGCCGACTTCTACGAAGACGAAGTGGAAGCCGCCGTGAAGGCGCTCACGTCAATGCTGGAGCCAGCGATGATCGTGATCGTGGGTGGAATCGTGGGCTCGATCCTGCTGGCGATGTATTTGCCGATGTTCTCGATCTTCGATCAGATCAAGTAGGGACCTTGGCGTGGCCGGGAGGAGATCCGCCACCCAACACCAGCCCTAGGATCAGACCAGATGACCAACGGATCATGAGGTCAGTGAGTCTGGCGGCAGCAAAGGCCGGCCTCTCCGCCCTGCTGGATGCCGTGGAAGCGGGAGAGGAGGTGAGGATCACCCGCCGCGGCAAAACGGTCGCCCGGCTGGTGCCTGATCACAGCGCCAGCGAGGCGGCACCGCAGGCGTGGGCAGAACGGCTGAAACGCTTTCAGCAGGAGCAACCGGTGCTGTCGTCCTCCGGTGTTGCGCTGGTGCGCGCCCTGCGCGAGGAGAGCTGAGTGCAACGGTTCGAGCCCTATCTCGACACCTGCATCCTCTTGTCACTGCTGGTGCCAGACAGCGGCAGCAGCACGGCGCTGCAGTGGTTCTCAGGGCAAGAAGACCGGCCGATCTAGTTGAGTCACTGGACCTGGCTTGAGTTCACGGGCGTTTTGGCGCTGTGTTGCCGGCGAGGGGACCTCAGCAGCGAACGGCTCCGGGTGATTCACCAGGAAGCCGAGACCTTTCGGCGTGAGCGGCTCAGCCTGGTGGAGGTGGTGAGCGCGGACTTTCTACGGGCCCAGACCTGGCTGCAACAGCAGCCCCACATACCGCTGCGCAGCGGCGACGCCCTGCATCTGGCCATCGCCCAACGCACCCAGCTGCGACTGCATACGGCGGATCAACAACTGATGAACGTGGCCGCAGCCCTCGATCTCAACGATTTCGTGCAGGCGGTGTGACCACCGCCGCCGCAGCGATCGCTTGCCCGGCCAGCCAGCCGGAGCTCCAGCAATGCTGGAAGTTGAAGCCACCAGTGATGCCATCCACATCCAGGAGCTCACCGGCCAGGTAGAGCCCGGGGGTGCAGCGGCTCTCCATGGTGGCCAGGTTCACCTCCCCCAGCGGCACGCCGCCGGCGGTGACGAACTCTTCGCCAAAGGGGCCGCGGCCCGCCACGGCGTAGGTGCTGCGCCGCAAGCTCTCGATCAGGCCCTGCTGCTGCCGCTTGCCCAGATCCGCCCAGCGTCGATCGGGCTCCACCCCCTGTTGATCGAGCAGGTGCTGCCAGAGGCGGCGGCTCAGGGCGGGCCAGGGGCGGGCGTTGCTGAGCTGGCGACGGGCCTGATCGCGGCGACAGTCGGCGAAAAGCTCCTCCAGCTGGGGCTGGGTGCGGCCCCCACTCCAATCCACCCGCACGGTGCCCCGATAGCCGCAGTGGTGCAGCGCCCGGGCGGCAAACGCGGTGAGCTTGAGCGTGGCTGGCCCGCTCAAGCCCCAGTGGGTGATCAACAACGGCCCCTGCTGGCGGAAGCGATGGGCCATGCCCGGCGGCGGCGGGCCCGCGCCCTGATCGAGATCCAGCTCGAGCTCCAGGTCCACCGGATCCATCACCACCCCCGCCAGGGCCACGAGCGGATTGGGCTTGAAGGCCAGGGTGAACAGCGACGGCACCGGCGCCACCAGGCCATGGCCAAGACCCTGCGCCAGGCGACGACCGCTGGGATGACTGCCCGTAGCCAGGAGCAGGCGGTCGGTTGTGAGGGCCGCTGGTTGGTGGCGCCCGCCCTGGGAAGCAACGCGAACCGTGAGTGCAAACCCGCCTTGAGGCAGCACGTCTGCCCCCTGCAGCGCGCAATGGGTGCGCAGCTCCACGCCGGCGACTGACGCCGCCCGACGCAGGCATTGGATCACCGCCGTGGAGCGATTGGCCCGGGGAAACATGCGGCCATCGGGCTCCTCCACCAGCTCCAGGCCGTGATCGTCGAACCAACCCACCGCATCACCGGCGGCAAAGCGACTGAAAGGACCCCGCAGCGCTTTGCCACCGCGGGGGTAAGAGCCCACCAGCTCACGAGGATCCCAACAGGCGTGGGTCACATTGCAGCGGCCGCCGCCGCTGATGAGCACCTTGCCCAGGGGCTCGGGCGTGCTCTCCAGCAACAGAACCCGCTGGAGCCCTGCCTCCGCCGCCGCGATGGCCGCCATGAAACCGGCTGGCCCACCCCCTGCCACCACCAGCGACCAGTGCTCGGGGGAGGGGGGCATCGCGCAAAGACGGGCAGAGATCAGCGTGCCTGGGCACCGGGCAGCATGAGGGCATGCCCAATTCGATGCCCGATTCGCTGTTGGACGGGGCCTACCGCTTCAGTGTGGCCCCGATGATGGACTACACCGATCGGCACTTCCGGGTGCTGATGCGGCAGATCACCCGGCGCAGCCTGCTCTACACCGAGATGGTGGTGGCCCAGGCGCTGCACTACAGCGAGCGGCGCGAGCGGCTGATTGATTTCGACCCCTGCGAACACCCGATCGCCCTGCAGGTGGGCGGCGATGACCCGCAGCTGCTGGCCGAGGCGGCACGGATCGCATCCGATCGCGGCTACGACGAGATCAACCTCAACGTGGGCTGCCCCAGCGAGAAGGTGCAGAAGGGGCGTTTCGGGGCCTGCCTGATGGCCGAACCGGAGCAGGTGGCGCGCTGCATCAGCGCCATGGCCGCGGCCTCGCCGCTGCCCGTCACGGTGAAACACCGCATCGGCATTGATGAACGCGATTCCTATGAGGAGCTCCTGGCCTTTGTAGACACCGTTGCCGCGGCCGGCGCCCAGCGCTTCAGCGTGCATGCCCGCAAGGCCTGGCTGGAGGGGCTCGACCCCAAGCAGAACCGCACCATCCCACCACTGCGCTACGAGCTGGTGCATCAGCTCAAGCGCGAGCGGCCCCAGCTCACGATTGAACTGAATGGCGGTTTGCTCGATCTGAGCAGCTGCGAACAACAACTGCAGCACGTGGATGGCGTGATGGTGGGCCGCGCCGCCTACGACCACCCACTGCGCTGGGCCACGGTGGACCGCGATCTGTTCGACAACAGCAGCGAACCGATCGCCAGCGCCTCCACGGTGGTGCGCGGCCTGATCCCTTATGCCGAGCGCTGGTGCAGCGGCGGCGGCAGGCTCTGGGCGATCGCCCGCCACCTGGTGCAGGTGGTGGAGGGGGTGAGCGGTGCCCGCCACTGGCGCCGGGATCTAGGCGTGGCCGCCGGGGCCCGCGACGCCGGGCCTGAGGTGTTTGAACGGGCGGCGGCGCAGCTGGAGGAGCGCGGGCTCTAAGGCCGTATCAAACCCATCGGCGAGCGGAACACTGACAACCCAGAAGCTCAGAAGCGAGCCGAACCACCCCAAGCCTCACAAGCAGTCCAACCAGCCGAGGCCGAGTCATCACACGAGCCAAAGCAACAGCTGCAGCGAGCAGACACGCGACTCAAGCAACTGTCCAAGATTCCGAACAGTATGTACAGAACTCCAGAAACGGCTTGACGGGTCCAACTCTCCAGGAGTGAGGTCTGACCAGCCGTTGTGCCGACCGCTTCAGTCGCCACCGCCGCTGCTGCGGCGACGGCGCGTGCGGCCAGCTCCGAAGGAATCACCGCCGCGATCGCCACCGCCGTAGCTGCGATCTTCCCAACCGCGAGCCCCGGAGCCGCGCTCAGCGCCACCGCCGGAACGATCGCCGCCGCCATAACCACCGGCACTGCGATCGCCGCCGCCGTAGCCACCGCCACCTCCTCCGTAGCCGCCACCACCGCCGCCATAACCGCCGCGGTCGCCACCACCGCCGTAGCCGCCGCGCCGGGGGCCGCGGTCACCACCGCCGCCGTAGCCACCACTGCGATCGCCACCACCGCCGCCGCCTGGGCTGCGGGGCTCGGCTTTGTTGATGCGCAGCGGACGCCCCATCAGTTCGGCGCCCTGGAGGGCGTCGATGGCGCGGGACTCGCTGTCCTCATCGGCCAGTTCCACGAAGGCGAAACCCCGCTTACGCCCGGTGTCGCGCTCCAGGGGCAGGAAGCAATTGGTGACTTCACCAAAGGGGGCAAACAACTCGGCCACGTCCTCCTGTTCCGCGCGGAAGGGGAGGTTGCCAACAAAAATGCTCACAGGCCGAGGGGGCCGATTAGGCAGAACTTCAGCGCCCGAACCTTAGATCCACTTCCGCCGTTTCAGTTGCTGTTCGCGAGCCTGGCGCGGGAACGCTGCAGTTGCTGACGCACCTGATCAAAGGCTGTGCCGCCTTCGCTGCGGCGGGCCGCCACCACCTGACGGGGATGAATGGCCTCGTAGATATCCGCTTCAAAGGCCGGATGCAGCTGCTGCCAGCGCTCGAGCGGCAGATCCCGCAGCAGGATCCCCTCCTGCAGACAGCCCTTCACCAGACCACCCACCAACTGATACGCCTCGCGGAAGGGAACGCCCTTAGCCACCAGGTAATCAGCCACATCGGTGGCATTGGAGAAATCAGAGGCCACGGCAGCTTCAAGACGCTCGGGCCTGAACTGCAACCCCTCCTCAAACAGGATCGCCATCGCCTCCAGGCAGGCCAGGGTGGTGGCCACGGCGTCGAAGAGGGCTTCCTTGTCCTCCTGAAAGTCCTTGTTGTAGGCGAGGGGCAGACCCTTGATCATCACCAGCAGCCCCTGCAGGTGCCCGAACACCCGCCCGCACTTGCCGCGCACGAGCTCAGGCACATCGGGATTCTTTTTCTGAGGCATCAGGCTGCTGCCGGTGGCGCAGCGGTCGGTGAGTTTCACGAAGCCAAACTCCTCGCTGGCCCAGAGGATCACCTCC
>Ga0194120_10003732_pt1 | contig 24435 bp, 22 predicted proteins | sample TA2MahCa65mmetaG_FD_148642 | JGI IMG/M metagenome (GOLD analysis project Ga0194120, IMG submission 148642) | Freshwater microbial communities from Lake Tanganyika, Tanzania - TA2015019 Mahale Deep Cast 65m | ecosystem: Environmental > Aquatic > Freshwater > Lake | place: Tanzania: Lake... | reverse complement strand
GACGTTCGGCGTGTTCAAGAACCAGGGCGACTGCGTAAGCTTCGTCGCCACGGGCGGGAAGAACAAGCCGGCGAACTGAGGCGAAGGGGGCGTCATCGCCGCGCGGCGATGACGCCCCGATCCTCCGCACGCGAGCTGTCGGGTATCATGCGCGCATGCCACGCGGGGATCTCCGATGAGCTGGAACATCCGCCACCAGCGGCCCGTCGTCTCGGCGCGCCAGCACTACGAGCGTCGCGCGCATGCCTGACCTGAGGGTCGACGGCGCGCGCTTCTGGGACACCGTCATGCGCTCCGGCGAGATCGGGCCGGGGAAAGCCGGTGGCCTGCGACGGCTGGCGCTCACCGACGCCGACAAGGAGATGCGCGATCTGTTCGTCACCTGGTGCACCGAGGCCGGGTGCACGGTGACGATCGATCGCGTCGGCAACGTCTTCGCGCGACGTCCCGGCAGCGACGATCACCTGCCGCCGGTCCTGATCGGCAGCCATCTCGACACGCAGGTCGCGGGCGGCAAGTACGACGGCATCGTCGGCGTGCTCGCGGGGCTCGAAATCTTGAGGTCGCTCGATCAGCACCGTGTTCGCACGAAACGGCCGCTCGAGCTCGTCTGCTGGACGAACGAAGAAGGTGCGCGCTTCACGCCGCCGATGGTCGCCTCCGGCGCGTTCGCGAGCGTCTTCGACGTCGACTGGGTGCTCGCGCTGCGCGACGACGACGGCAAGGTCTTCGGTGACGAGCTGAAGCGGATCGGCTACGACGGCAAGACGGACGTCGGCGGCCGCGGCATCGACGCCTACTTCGAGCTGCACATCGAGCAGGGCCCGATCCTCGACAAGGAGACCGTGCCTGTCGGCATCGTGACCGGCGGCTACGCCGTGCGCGGCATGCACGTCGACGTGCACGGCGAGACCGCGCACGCCGGGCCGACGCCGATGGACAAACGGCGCAACGCGCTCATCGGCGCGTCGATGCTCGCCGTCGCCGTCAACGACGTCGGCTGGAAGTATCACGACACCGAGGGCAAGGCGACGGTGCCGCGGATCGTCGCGTGGCCGAACAAGGCCGGCATCCTCTCGGAGTACGCGCAGATCACGTGCGACGTCCGTCACGCCGACGCGGCGACCGCCGATCGCATGTGGGCCGAGATCAAGGCGGCGATGGCCGACTGCGCGAAGCGCGCGAACGTGGAGCTGCGCGTCGCGAGCGAGTGGCGGTTCGGCAGCGAGCGCTTCGATCCGTCCTGCATCCGGCTGATCCGCGAGGCCGCGCAGCAGCTCGGCGTTCCCCACCGCGACATCCTCAGCCAGGCGGGCCACGACGCGTACTACATCTCGCGGATCGCGCCGACCGCGATGATCTTCACGCCGTGCCGCGACGGGATCTCGCACAACGAGGCCGAGCACGCCGAGCGCGATCAGACGGTGCCCGGCGTCAACGTGCTGCTCCACGCGGTCCTCGGCCGTGCGGATCGTTAGTCCATGGGGGGCTCCGGGCGCCCCCCAGGCCCCCCACGCTCCGGGCCCGGAATGAATCCGGGCCCTCCGCGACGCGCGCTGCGGGTGCTGCACACCGCCGACGTGCACCTCGACAGCGACTCGTACGGCAACGCCGAGCAGCGGGCGGCGCACCGGGAGCGCGAGCGGCGCATGTTCCAGCGGATCATCGACCGCGCGCTGGCCGACGAGATCGATCTCCTGCTGATCGCCGGCGACCTGTTCGATCACAACCGCGTGCCGGACGAGACCATCGCGTTCGTGCAGGCGGAGTTCGCGCGGCTTCGCCAGCCGGTCGTCATCCTGCCGGGCAACCACGATTGTCTTCAGCCGAAGGGCGTCTACGACCGGCACGACTTCGCGACGGGCGCCAGGCACGTCCACGTGATCCAGGGGCTCGACGGCGAGACGCTCGAGTTCCCCGAGCTCGAGGCCGTCGTGTGGGGCCGCGGCATGCCCGAGCACGAGCTCGCGTTCCAGCCGCTCGCGCACATCCCGTCGCGTCTCGCCGGGCACCATTGCCTGGCGCTCGCGCACGGCTTCTTCTACGACGAGCGCCAGCGGCCGGAGCGCTCGTCGCCGATCTTCGCCGAGGAGATTCGCGACACGGGCTGGGACTACGTCGCGCTCGGCCACCAGCACGTGCAGGCCGACGTGAGCCAGAACGGCGTTGCCGCCTGGTACGCGGGCTCCCCCGGCACCGTCCTCCGTATCGACTTCGCGGCGGACGGCGGCGTCCGCGTGGAGGCCCGCGCGCTCTAGATGCGCTTCAGGCGGGGGAAGAGCAGACTCGTCGCGCTCGCGAGGATCACCAGCGCCAGTCCGCTCGTTCCGAGCGCGATGCTGACGCCGAACAGCGAGGCGAGCGCCCCGATCTGGAGCTGGCCGAGCGGCGCCAGACCGATCGCAACGACCCACGCGCCGCCCGCGCGTCCGCGCAGCTCCTTCGGCACGCTGAGCTGGAGGAGGCTCTGCGCGAGCAAATCCGCGAGCCCTCCCATCGCGTTCACCAGCGTGACGACGACGAAGACGCCGGCGAAGCCCACCACGTAGGGAGCGGCGCCCAGGGCGATCAGGCCCGCGCCGAAGCCGAAGAGCACCGCGAGGAAGAGCGCGCCGCCGCCGATCCCGCCCCGCGCCGAAGCCCCGAGGAGGCCGAGGATTCCGCCCACCGAGCGCGCCGCCGTCAGTACCCCGAGTCCGGCGGGCCCCGTGTGGAGGATGTCGCGCGCGAGACTCGGCAGGAGCGCCTGATGGGCGAAGCCCAGGATCTCCGCGCCGGCCGTGAGCATCATCAGGACGAGCAGCCGCCGGTCACGTCTCAGCGCGCCGAGGAACTCGACGGTACTTCGCCACACCGAGCTCGTCGCGCCCGATCGGGTGCGAGGCGGTGCCATCGCCCGCATCAGCACCAGCGCGCTGCCGAGGAAACCGAGCGCGACGACGAGGTAGGCGGCGCCGGATCCAAAGCGCGCAATGACGGCGCCGACGACGAGCGAGCCGACCAGCCCGCCGCTCCGCATGCCCACCCCCAGCACGGCGAGCCCGCTCACGAGCGCCGCGGGACCGACGACATCGTGGGCGTAGCTCTGTCGCGCCGCCTGCTCGACGCCGCGGAAGATGCCGGCGGCCAGCGTCACCAGCATCACGTGGGCCACGGTCACCATCCCGAGCAGGACGACGATCGCGAGCGTCGACGCCGCGAGCGCCTGACCGAACCCGGCCGCCATGAGCAGGCGAGGACGCGACACCTGATCGGCCAGCGCTCCCGCGGGCACGCCGATGAAGAAGAGCGGCAGCATGCGCATGCTCAGCGCGGCGCTGACCATGAACGGCGAGTTCGTCAGCTCGAGCGTGAGCCAGCCGACCACGACGGTCTCGCCCACCATGCCGAGGGAGCTCAGGAAGATCGACGCGCCGAGGCGGCGGAAGTCGGGGAGGCGGAAGAGCGCGAGCTGGACGATGGATGGTCCTCAGCCGCGGGCGGCGGCCAGCGTCATCGCGCGGTCGTGAAGCGTCGGCGCGCCGAGACGCTCGGCCCAGGCCGCGAACTCCGCACGCGGGCCCTTCCAGCGCAGGCCGTCGACGCCGACGCCGATCGGCGCATCGGTGCGCAGCGTCGCGAGCCGGCGGAACAGCAGCGCGTCGTCGTGCTGCTCGGCGAGCGTCGTCGCGAGGCGCGGCGCGCCGCGCACGGAGACGTCCCAGTCACCGGCGAGCTTCGGAATCCGCTCGAGATGCTCGTAGCGCGCGAGGACGGCCGCGGCGGACTTCGCGCCCCAGCCCCGCAACCCGGGATAGCCGTCGGCCGTGTCGCCGACGAGCGCGAGCCAGTCGGGGATCGACGCCGGCGCGACGCCGAACTTCCGGCGCACGCCGTCGGCGTCACGCAGCTCCCTGGTGCGGCGGTCGAGCTGCACGATCCGCGCCTCCCGCACGCACTGGGCGAGGTCCTTGTCCGGCGTGCAGATGACCACCTGCGCCACACGCGCATCGGCCGCGGCCATCACCGCGGCCGCCCCCAGCGCGTCGTCGGCCTCGAGCTCCACCATCGCCCACACGACCACGCCGAGCGCCGTCAACGCATTCTCCAGGTGCTCGAACTGCGCGAAGAGCACGGGGTCGATGCCCTCGCCGGTCTTGTAGCCGGGCCAGAGGTCGTTGCGGAACGACTCGATGACGTGGTCGGTCGCGACCCCGAGATGGGTGACGCCGTCCTCCAGCATGCCGAGCACCGAGCCCACGACCCCGCGCACCGCGCGCAGCGCCTCGGGCGTGGTCCGGTCGAAGGCCGCCGCCGGGGAGAGGAAGTAGCGGAAAAGCTCGAAGGTGCCGTCGACCAGGTGGACGATCACGCCGGGAACCATACGATAGTCGCGTGGGCGTGGCCCAGCAATTCCCGTAGAATTGAACACGATGGATCGCGCGTTCCCGATCGTCAAGCGTCCGGTCGCGGACGCGCGTCTCCCGATCGTCGTGAGCGTGCCGCACTACGGCACGCAGGCCCTGCCACACGTCACCGCCGACGACTACTGCGAGCCGCGCTTCGCCACGTTCGCCTTCGGCTTCGCCGACCTGTTCGCCGGCGATCTCTACGGGGACCTGCACGAGCACGGCGCGACCGTGCTGGCCACACCGATCTCGCGCATGTTCGTGGACGTCAACCGCCGCCGCGACGACTTCGAGGTGCGCGACGGCGAGGTGCGCTCGCGCCGCGGCGTCGTCCGCACGCACACGATGCGCGAGGTGGCGATCTTCAAGCGCGGTCTCGCGCCCTCGGAGCTGGAGCAGCGGCTGCGGACCCTCTACGATCCGTATTACGCCGCGATCCGCACGCTGCTCGACGAGCTGCGCGCGGCGCACGGCGCCGCGATCCTGCTCGACGGCCACACCGGCAGCCCGCGCCGGATGAAAGACCACCAGATCATCGTGGGGACGTGCCGCGAGGCGACGTGCGCGCCGGAGCTCGCCGCCACCGTCGCGGAGATCTTCACGCGCGCCGGCTTCGAGGTGCACCACAACGTGAGCGGGTACAGCGGCGGGAACATCGTGGCCGCGCACGGGCGACCGGGCGCCGGCGGCGTGCACGCGATCCAGATCGAGATCAACGCCGCGCTGCTGACGACGACGCCGGGCGAGGAGCTGGTCGCGACGATCTCGCGCGGCGACGTCCCCACGAAATCCGAGCCGAATATCGCGCGTGTGCGCGCGTGCCTGCGCGAGGTGCTGGCGGCCCTGCCCGCCGTCCTCGCGGCCGTGCCCGCGCCGACGAGGTGAGCCGATGAAGATCCGAATCGGAGTGGGCGGGGCGTCCTCGACGCCCGAAGGCTTCCACGAGCTCGTCACCGGGCTCGACGACTTCGGCTTCGACTCGCTGTGGCTCTCGGAGGTGCTGACGGGCCCCGGCCTCGATCCGATCGTCGGGCTCTCGTGGGCGGCGGCGACGCGGCCGCGGCTGAAGATCGGAACGACGGCGCTCTTACCCGGTCGCAACGTGCTGCGGCTCGCGAAACAGCTCGCGAGCCTCGACGTCCTCTGCCAGGGACGGTTGCTGGTCACGCTCGTCCCCGGGCTCACCTTCTCGCCGGAGCGCGAGGCGATCGGCGGCGATCCGAAGCGGCGCGGCGCCTTCATCGACGAAGCGCTGCCGCTGCTGCGACGGCTCTGGGCCGGCGAGACCGTGACGCACGAAGGCGCGGCCGGCTCGCTGCGCGACGTGAAGCTCTCGCCCTTGCCGGTGCAGCGGCCGCTCGAAGTCTGGCTCGGCGGCAACGTGCCCGCCGCGCTCGAGCGCTGCGGCCGCCTGTCGGACGGCTGGCTGCCGTCGCAGTGCACGCCCGAGGAAGCCGCCGCCGGACGCACGGTGATCGAAGAGGCGGCCGCGCGCGCGAATCGCACGATCAGCCCCGAGCACTTCGGCTTCAGCGTGGGCTACGCGACGGCGCCGATCGATCCGGCGGCGGCGAAGCGCCTCGTCGCGCGCAGCCCGCGCGCGCTCGAGCTGACGCCGGTCGGGTTGCCGGCGCTGCGCGCGAAGATCGAGAGCTTCATCGACGTCGGCTTCTCGAAGTTCGTCGTCCGTCCGCTGGTCACGCCGAAGTCGTGGCGCGCGGAGCTCGAGACGCTCGCCGGCGCCGTCGGCAATCTCCAGACCTGAGCGTCAAATCGCGCCGTCGCTTTTCAGCTGAGCCAGCTCCGCGGCGGAGAGCCCGAGGAGGCGGCCCAGCACCTCCGCGGTGTGCTCACCCAGCAGCGGGGCGCGACGCACGTCGGTCGGCGAGTCCGACAGCCGGATCGGGTTGCCCAGCATCGGGAAACGGCCGCGGTCGGGATGTTCGAGGTCCACGACCATCCCGCGCTGGCGCAAATGCTCGTTGGCGAGCAGCTCGGCGGAGTCGAGCACGGCGCCGCACGCGACGCCCGCACCCGCGAGGATCTCCATCGCCTCGTGCTTCGTGTGCTTCTCCGTCCACGCCTCGATCAGCGCGTCGATCTCGTCGACGCGCGCGAAGCGGCCGGCGCGCGTCTTCAGCGTCGGATCGTCCGCGAGATCGGGACGGCCGATGATGCGCATGAGCGCCTGGAACATCTCCGGCAGCACGCCGTGCACGAAGAGGTAGTCGTTGGGCCCGCCGGGCCGGCAGCGGTAGCAGTTGACGGGCGCGTTGCCGAACTGATGATTGCCCCGGCGGGCGACGGGCTCGCCGTTCATGTACTGCTCGCGGATGTGCACGCGCGTGAGATTGGCGACCGCGTCCTGCTGCGCGACCTCCACCTGCTGGCCCACGCCGGTGGTCTGGCGGTGCACGATCGCGGCGAGGATGCCGATGCCGAGGTGGAGGCCCGCGCCGGTGTCTCCGAGGCCCGCGGGCACCTTGAGCGGCGGGCCGTCGACCTCGCCGTTCAGGCTCATCGCGCCGCCCATCGCCTGCGCGACGAACTCGAAGCTCTTGTAGCCCGCGTAGGGCCCGCTCGATCCGAAGCCCTTGACGGACGCCGCGATCAGCCGCGGGTTCAGCGCGTGCAGCGCCTCCCAGCCGAGGCCGAGTCGCTCCATCGTCCCGGGTCCGAAGTTCTCGACGACGACGTCGGCGCGGCGGAGGAGGTCATCGAGCATGGCGCGCCCGCGCGGATGCTTGAGGTTCAGCGTCACGCTCTTCTTGTTGGCGTTGAAGAAGAGGAAGCCCCAGCTGTCGACGCCCGGCTTGTCGCTGATGCCGAGGCGGTTCGCCTCTCCGGTGAGCGGCTCCACCTTGATCACCTCGGCGCCGAGCCACGCGAGGGTCTGCGTGCACGAGGGCCCCGCCTCGAACTGCGTCAGGTCGATGATGCGGATGCCTTCCAGCGCCTTCGTCATGGTGTGTCTCCCAGGATCATTCTGCTCGCACCGTCGAGATCGCGGCGCGCGCGCGCGAGCCGAGCGAACGCGCGCTCGAGCGACTGCGCGATGGCCTCGGCGCCGAGGCGGTGTCCGTCCGGATACATCATCAGCCGCACGACCGGCGCGCTGCCCGGCATCGACACCGCCGAGATCGTCAGCACGCCGTCGGCACGCAGCATCTCCATCGCGACGATCGTGTTGGCTTCGACGGGAACGAGCGTGGAAGCCTCACCACCGCCGCCGAGCTCACGCGCGATGTCCAGCGCGTCCTCGCCGGTGATCGACACGCCGGGCCCGCCGAGATAGACGCGCTCCTTCCCGTAGCGCGCCTGCAGCAGGCGGAGGACCTCGGTGGCCAGCTCACCCGCCCGCGCGATCGCCTTCGGCTCGAACTGGCGCAGCGCGTTCGCGACGCCGACGTACTGGCTCGTCTGCGCCTCGAGCCCGAGCTCGAAGGCGCGCGAGCGCAGGTCGCGGACGAGGTCTCGGCGCCCCACGAGGATGCCCGCGCGCGGACCCGCGACGTGCTTGTCCGCCGAGCACACGGCGAGATCGATCGGGCCGAGCGCGAACGTCGGCGGGTCGCCGAAGAACCCGATGCGCGAGGCGAGGTGCGCGTCGTCGACGAAGATCAGGGTGCCCGGACGGCGTGGGAGCGCGAGCGCGTTGCGGAAAGCGTCGAGGTCGAGGTGCCGCTTGGAGGCCGTGATCGGCGTGATGACGAGCATCCGCGGCACCACGCCGCTCGTCCACGCCTTGACGAGCTCGTCGATCGCGTGGAGCTCCTCGAGCGACGCGCCCGCCATCTCGACGGGGCGCGTGACGGACGGATGGCTGACGCCGCCGGCCGGGGCCAGCGCGAGGACCCGATCGCCGCGCTCGAGCAAGGTCGTGAGCGCGAGGAAGTTGGCGGCGGACACGCGATTGAGGATGAGCGCGTCGTGCACGGCCGGGTCGCCGCCCATGTGGCGGATGGCGATCGGCTCGGTCTCGCCTTCGAAGCCCGCGAAGAACGCGACGTGACTCGTGAGCTGCTTCGCGTCCTCCGGCGAGAGCCCGGCGCCGCGGTTCATTCCGGTGAGGTCGTAGATCGCGTCCCCCCCGCGGGCCTCGATGCGCTCGCGCACGAGGCGGCGCGCGTGGAGCGTCTTCGCGACTTCTTCGTCGGTGCCACGGAGGATGGTCCCGCGCGCGTAGCCGACCGCGGAATCGATCGCATTGCCGAACCGGTCGTGGGTGACCCCCATGGATGCCTCGCTAATAAAGGTGGCAGGCGACCTCGCCGCCGCCGTCGCGCGGTTGCAGGACCGGCTCGACCTGCGAGCAGATCGGCATCGTCGCGGGGCAGCGCGGATGGAAGCGACAGCCGGACGGCACGTTCATGGCGCTCGGGACCTCGCCCGCCACCGCGGTCGCCGCGTGGCGGTCGTCGGGGTGTGACGGCAGCGCCGCCTCGAAGAGCGCCTTCGTGTACGGGTGCATCGGGCGCGCGCACAGCGCGTCGCTGTCCGCGTGCTCGACGATCTTGCCGAGGTACATCACCGCGATGCGATGGCTGATGTGCGCCACCGTCGCGAGGTCGTGGCCGATGAAGAGGTAGCTCACACCGAGCGTCCGCTGCAGGTGCTCGAGCTGGTTGATGATCTGCGCGCGCACCGACACGTCCAGCGCGGACACCGGCTCGTCGAGCACGATCAGCTTCGTGTCCGTCGCGAGCGCGCGCGCGATGGCGACGCGCTGACGCTGGCCGCCGCTGAACTCGTGCGGGAACAGCGGTGCGACGTCGGAGGGCAGGCCGACCAGCTCCAGCACCGCGGCGACGCGCTGCCGGATCGCGGCGCGCTCGAGATCGGTGTGGATCTCCAGCGGCTCCGCGATGATGTCCTCGACGCGCATCCGCGGGCTCAGCGAGCTGAACGGATCCTGGAAGACGACCTGCACCGCGCGGCGGTACGCCATCAGCGCGGCGCCGGCGAGGCCGGTGATGTCACGGCCCTGGAACATGATCGAGCCCTCGGTGGGCGGCTCCTGCAGCAGGATGAGCTTCGACGTGGTCGTCTTGCCGCAGCCGGACTCGCCGATGAGCCCGAGCGTCTCGCCGGCGTGGATCGCAAAGTCGACACCGTCGACGGCCTTCACCCACCCCCGCGGGCGCCCGAACAGGCCGGCGCGCGCGGGAAAGCGCTTCTTCAGCCCGCGGACTTCAAGAATGCGATCGGCCATGCGAAGCGGCGGCGTGCTCGTCGAGACGCCAGCAGCGGGCGGCGTGTCCCGCGCCCGGATGGAAGTCGATCGGCTCTTCGTCCGCGCAGCGCGGCAGCGCCTCGGGGCAGCGCGGGTGGAACGCGCAGCCGGACGGAAGGCTCGCGAGGTTGGGCGGCTGCCCGGGGATCGCGTAGAGCGGGTCCTTGTTGCCGAGCTTCGGCACGGACCCGAGCAGCGCGCGCGTGTACGGGTGCTTCGGGTCGTCGAACAGCTCGCGCACCGGCGCCTGCTCGACGATCTTCCCCGCGTACATCACCGCGACGCGGTCGCACATCTTCGCGACGATGCCGAGGTTGTGCGTCACGAAGATCAGCGCGACGCCCGTCTCCCGCTGGATGTCCTTGAGGAGGTCGAGGTACTGCGCCTGGATGGTGACGTCGAGGTTCGTCGTCGGCTCGTCGGCGATGACCAGGCTCGGCCCGCCCGCGAGCGCGATCGCGCCGACAATGCGCTGGCGCATGCCGCCGCTCATCTGGTGCGGGTACTCGCGCATCCGCCACTCCGGCGACGGGATGCGGACGGCCTTGAGCAGATGCTGCACGCGGCTCCTGAGCGAGCGCCCGCGGAGCCGCTGGTGGAAGAACGCGGGCTCCGCCACCTGACGGAAGATCGTGAAGAGGGGGTTCAGCGACGCCATCGGGTCCTGGAGGATCATCGCGATGCGGCGGCCGCGGATCGCCCGCAGCTCGCGCTGGCTCTTCGTCGTGAGCTCCTCGCCCTCGAAGAGGACGCTGCCGCCGACGATCCGCGCGGCGCGCGGCAGGAGCCCGACGATCGACATGCACGTCGTGGTCTTGCCGCTCCCCGACTCGCCGACGAGGCCCAGCGTCTCGCCCGCGCGCAGCGCGAAGCTCACCCCGTCGACCGCCTTGACGATGCGTGTTCCGCCGAAGGTGAAGAAGTGCGTCTGGAGATTGGAGACGGTCAGGACGTCCGTCAGAGGTTCCTCTGTTGCGGATCCAGCTTCACGCGCAACCAGTCGCCGAAGAGCTGGGTCGCGAGCACGATCAGCAGGATGCAGACACCGGGAAAGACGGTCAGCCACCACTGGCCGGCGAGGAGCGTCGGCCGCGCCTCGGACAGCATCAGACCCCACGCCGGCTGCGGCGGCGGCACGCCGACGCCGAGGAAGCTGAGCGACGCCTCCGCGATGATGACGACGCCGACCGTGAGGCTGGCGAGCACCATGGCCGTGTTCGCGACGTTCGGCAGGATGTGGCGCTTGATGATGCGCAGCTTGCTCGCGCCCGCGATCTCCGCCAGCTTCACGAACTCGCGCTCGCGCAGCGTCAGCACCTCGCCGCGGATCACGCGCGCGTAGCGCGTCCAGTACACCGCGCCGAGGATCACGATGATGTTCCACATGCTGGGCCCGATCATCGCGGCGAGGAAGATCGCGAACACGATGGCCGGCAGCGCGAGCCACGCGTCGGTCACGCGCATGATGACCTGGTCGACCCAGCCGCCGATGTAGCCCGAGAGAATCCCCATCAGCGTGCCGATGGCGCCCGCGACCAGCGTGCCCATCAGGCCGACGATCAACGACACGCGCGTGCCGTAGATCAGGCGGCTCAGGATGTCGCGCGCCTGGAAGTCGGTGCCGAGCGGCGCGGCCGTCGAGCCGCCTTCCATCCAGAACGGCGGGTCGAAGACGTTCGCGCCCGGGACGGGCAGCGTCGGATCGTGCGGCGCCAGCAGATCGGCGAAGATCGCCACCAACACCAGCGCCGCCAGGATCACGACCGCGGCGAGCGGAGCCTCGCGCCGCGACCTGATCGACATGGGGGGTGCGAGGCGCACCCCCCAAGCCCCCCGCGCTCCGGGCGCGGAATCAATCCGCGCCCTCCGCGACTGCCGACCGGCCTCGCCGCCTCGCAGGGTCGCCATTGGTCCTACCTCGTGAGCCGGATCCGCGGGTCGATCACCGCGTAGGCGATGTCCACGACCAGGTTGATGCCGACGATCATGAAGCCCGCCAGGATCACGACGCCCTGCACCAGCGGGAAGTCGCGCTGGAAGATCCCCTCGTAGAGCAGCCGCCCGATGCCGGGCCACGCGAAGATCACCTCGATGATCACGGCCGCGTTGACCATGACCACGAGGTTCACGCCCGCGAGCGTGAAGACGGGGATCAGCGCGTTCTTGAACGCGTGCATCGCGATGACGACCACGTCCGGCAGCCCCTTGAGGCGCGCGAGCTTGATGTACTCGCTGCCGAGCACCTCGAGCATGCTCGAGCGCGTCAGCCGGAGCATCGACGCCGCGAAGTACCATCCGAGCGCGACGGCGGGCATGAGCACGTGCCGCCAGTCACCGGCCCCGGAGGTCGGCAGCCAGCGCAGGGACACGGAGAACACGAGGATCAGCACCAGGCCGAGCCAGAAGCCCGGGATCGAGAGCCCGAGCAGCGCCACGCCCTTGGCGATGCTATCCCACCACGTATTCACCTTCACCGCCGAGACGATCCCGGCGGGGACGCCGATGAGCAGCGAGATCAGCGTCGCGAAGAGCCCGAGCTGCAGCGAGTTCGGCAGGCGCTGGAAGTAGAGCTCGCTCACCGGCAGGCGGTAGTTGAACGACTTGCCGAGCTCGCCGGTGAGCGCGTTCTGCATGAACGTCACGTACTGCACGGCCCACGAGCGGTCGAGCCCCCACTGCTGGCGGATGCGCGCGAGGTCTTCCGTGCTCGCGCCGGCTTCGGCCATCAGCAGCACCGGGTCACCCGTGAGACGGACGATCAGGAAGATCGTTCCGCTCAGGATGACGAGCGTGACGACGCTGTAGAGGATGCGCCGGGCGATGAACGCGGCCACTAGTCTCTGACCTTCAGATCCTCCCAGGGATACGCGTAGCCGGTCGTGATCGTCGGGAAGACGTCCTGCCACTTCTGCGCGGCGACCTTCGGCCCGATCGCGTTCACGAAGGCGTGACGGTAGACGGGCACGAGGTAGTGGTTCTCGAGGATCGCGCGCTGGATCTCCTCCGCGAGCTTCTTGCGCTCCGCCGGGTTGACCGACTTCTCGTAGCGGTCGAACTTGTCGTCGAGCTCCTTCACGCAGATCCGGTCGCGCGAGTTCGAGCCGCCGCACTTCATGTACGCCTCGTACCAGAACGACCAGCTCCCGGCGATCCGGACGCCGTGCAGAATGAGCTGCACGCCCGGGAACTCCTTGAGCCCGCCGCGGAGCTTCTGGAAGAAGATCCCGCGCTCCATGGTCTGGAGCCGGCCGCGGATGCCGACCTCGCGGAGCTGGGCGATGACGCGCTCGCCGCGCGAGTAGAACGCGGGCAGCGGCGTCACCCAGTCGACGTCGAAGCCGTTCGGATAGCCGGCCTCGCGGAGGAGCTGCTTGGCCTTCTCGACGTTGCGCGGGAACTCCGGCCAGTCGAGCGCGTACAGCACGTCGTCGTTGATCCAGTTGCCGGACACCTTGCCGAGCCCGCCGGACTCCACCTGATTCATCCCGCGCCGGTCGATGGCGAGGCTCACCGCCTCACGCACGCGCGTGTCGCGGAACGGGTTCTTCGGGTCCTGGAAGTTGACGAACTCGAGGAAGAACGAGCCCGAGAGCACGGGCGCCAGCGTCACGCCCTTCATGCTCTTCACCTTGTTGATGAGCTCGCCGGGCACGTTGTAGATGATGTCGGCCTCGCCGCGCTCGAGCATCGCCACGCGCGTCGCCGCCTCCGGCACCGCGACCATGACGAGCTCCTTCGTGTGCACCGGGCGGTAGTAGCCGTCGAACGCCTCCATCTCGACCTTCACGCCCGGCTCCTGCCGCACGAGCTTGTAGGGGCCGGCGCCGATCGGCTTCTGCTTGAAGGCGTCGGGCCCGACCTGCTTGTAGTACTTCTCGGGCACGATCCAGCCGGGCGCGGCGACGTTCGACGTTCCGAAGAGGATGCCGAAGTCGAGGAACGGCTCCTTGAAGACGAAGCGGATCGTGCCGGCGTCGACGATCTCGACCCGTTCTGTTCGGTTCTTGAAGACGTCGGCCTTGGCGCCGCGGTAGCTCTCGTAGCTGAATTTCACGTCCTGCGCCGTGATGGGGTCGCCGTTGTGGAACTTGACGCCCTTCCGGAGCGTGAACGTGGCGCTCTTCGCGTCAGCCGCGATCGAGAACTTCTCGGCGAGCGCCGGATGGTCGAAGAGCTTGGTCCCCTGGTTCTTCACGAGGCCGTCGTGGAGGGCCCAGAAGAAGTTGTCCGGCGTCGCGGTGCCGTCGTGCTCCTGCGGATCGAGCCACCGGGAGGCGAACCCGGCGTGCCAGGCGAGGACGATCTTGCCTTTGGCCGCGGCGGCTGCCGACGGCACGTAGGGCAGCGCGGCGGTGACCGCCGCGAGCAGGACCAGCGCGAGGGTGAACACGCGAATCATATCGGCGCCTCCACTCGGGAGATCGGTGTCGCTGCTCGAAAAGTGCCGTAGGCTAGCCCGAAGCCGCGCGACAGGTCAAGCGGCGACGGCTGTCAAGGAGGGTAACCTGAGCGATTCCGCGCTCGGCGACGTGACGGTGCTGGACCTCGGCCAGGTCATCGCGATGCCGTTCTGCACGATGCTGCTCGCGGACCTCGGCGCGCGCGTGATCAAGGTGGAGTCGCGCGAGCGCGGCCGCGAGCGGGTGTCGCTCGGGGTCAAGCGGGTGCGCGACGGCGTCGAGGAGCGCGTCCCCGTCGCGCAGTACCGCGACCGCAACAAGCTCGGGGTCACGCTCGAGCTGAAGTCCGCCAGGGGCGTCGATCTCTTCAGGGAGCTGGTGAAGCGCGCCGACGTCGTCACCGAGAACTTCAGCGTCGGCACGATGGACCGGCTCGGCCTCGGCTACGACGAGCTGAAGAAGGTGAACCCCGCGATCATCTACGCGTCGGTCACCGCGTTCGGCCAGCACGGCCCGTACGCGCCGCAGCGCGGCTACGACATGCTCGCGCAGGCGATCAGCGGCTACATGAGCATCACGGGCGAGCGTGGCGGGCCGCCGATGCGCTCGGGCCAGTCGATCTCCGACTACTACGCGGGGATGCTGTGCGCGTTCAGCATCGTGTCGGCGCTGCACTACCGGCATCGGACCGGCCGCGGGCAGCGCGTGGACATGGCGCTGCTCGACAGCCTGATCGTCGCGCTCGACAATCTCGGCGAGCGCTACACGGTGGGCGGCGAGATCCTGACGCGCGCGGGCAACGTCTCGTTCGCCGGCTCCGCGACCGGCATCTACCCGGCAACCGACGGCCACGTCGCGGTCGCCGCCGCCGCGAGCAACGCGGTGTGGGCACGCTTCTGCGCGATCATCGGGCGCGACGACCTCATCACCGACCCGGGCTTCGCCACGGCCGCCGCGCGCCGCGATCGTCGCGACGAGATCGCGGCGATCATCGCGGGCTGGACGGGCCGGCGGACGAAGGCCGAGATCGTGAAGGTGCTGACTCCCGCGGGCGTGCCGGCGGCGCCGGTGAACAACGTGGCGGAGATGGTCGCGGACCCGCAGGTGCAGGCGCGCGAGATGTTCGTCGAGCTCGAGCATCCGGTCTACGGCCCGGTGAAGACCACGGGCACGCCGCTGAAGATGCCGGAGACGCCGGGGCGCGTGCGCTGGCTCGCGCCGATGCCGGGCGAGCACAACGAGGACGTCTTCGTGGGGATGCTGGGCTACACGCGCGAGGACCTCGCGCGCTGGCGCGAGGAGGGTGTGATCTAGCCGTATCCACGCGTCTCCGGTGAACCGGTGCATGAGATCGGCGTTGCCTCGTCGTGCCGAGAAGGCTATGGTTTCGGCGACTCGCTATGGGTGTCGCGCATCCGGCGCCCGCTCTGCGGTACGAACCGGTGACTGATCATGCCGCCGGAACGGCGGTTCGCGAGGACGTGCCGCCAAGCTCACCGGAAACATGACAATCCCGCAACGGCCATTCGTGGTCGCCGTGCCGATACCCCGACCGACGCCGTCGAGATATCTGCTTCCAGATGGATAACGTTAGCCCCACCGCCGCGGGGCGGTGCCTGCGTCGACGCCGCTTGGCTGGCGACGCGCAGGTCCGAGTCGCGCGTGAGAAAGGGACGGTCATCGACGAGGACGGAAAAGAAGTGGGGGCAAAGCATGGTTACGATCCTCAGCGAGCACCAGCGGCGCGTTGTCTTCCGTCTCGGACGAGTGACGCGAGTCGCGGGCCCGGGCGCGGTGTGGCGCATTCCCATGGTCGACCGCGTCATGGTCGTCGACCTGAATCGGACTCTTCCCGGATGGCGGGGCCTATCCGAACGGGAGATCGAGCAGCGAGTCCAATTCATCGTCTTGCACTATCCCGAAGTCCCGGTGGGGCTCTCCGAGAGCGAACTCTCGCAGGCGATGGAGCGTGAAGCGCACGGGAACCAGCAGCTTCGCAGCGCTATCGAGAGCCGGGCAGGTGGATCGGGCGATCGAGGTCCTGATCGCACGCGAGCCGGGCCTCAGCAAAGACAGCGGCATCGCAGCTGTTCAGCTGCGGTTCCTCGCCCTTCCCTGCGACAACACGGATCTCGAAGAGGTCATGCGCTTGGCGCTCGCCGGTCAACGGGAGAAGGCATTGCCGGGTCTGTGCAGGGCCCTGGGCATTGACGAGGATCGCGGCCGCCGGGTGCTCGAGTTCTTCTTGAGAGGAAGGGCATGACTGCTACTCGAACTCCGTCGACGGTGGGGCGCGGTCGCGAGGTTCGACACACGCTGGGCCTGCGAGGGGCTCAAGCCGTTCCACGAAAGGCGACGACGGCTTGAGTCGCTTCGGGCTAGACTTGCGCCGTCGTCGGCGCCGAGCCCGCCAGGGTCGTGCGCCGCATGTCGCGCGGCTGGCTCTCGTCGTAGCGGCGCACGCGGTGCATCGTGCGCTGGTTGTCCCACATCACGAAGTCGCCCGGGCGCCAGACATGCGCGTACACGAACGCCGGCTGCGTCGCGTGCTCGGTGAGATCGCGGAGGAGCACGCGCGCCTCGGGCGTCGGCATCCCGATGATCTTGCCGGCGTGTGAGGAGAGATACAGCGACTTCCGTCCGGTCACCGGATGCGTGCGCACGAGCCGCTGGCGGACCGGCTTGAACATCGCGCGCTCGTCGTCCGTGAAGTCCTCCTGGCCGAGCGAGCCGCGCGAGTAGAGCAGCGAGTGCTCGCAGATCAGGCCCTCGATCTCCGCCTTCGTCGCGGCGTCGAGCGCCTCGTACGCGGCCCGCATGTCGGCGAACTCGGTGTTGCCGCCGCGCGGATTCACCACGCGAGCCGAGAGCAGCGAATACTTCGCCGGCACGGCGCGGTAGGAGCTGTCGGAGTGCCAGAGCATGTTGCCGAGGTTGAACAGGCGCTGGCGCGACTCGCGCTCGTGCAGCGCCCCGTCCTTGCGGATGTTGGAGACGTCCGCCATGCCGGGCTGGAGCCGCCGCTCCTCCGGCTTCGTGATGTTGCCGCCGCGCGCGGTCTCCAGTGTGCCGAAGTTGACCGTGAACGCGATCTGCTGCTCGTCGGTCAGGGACTGGTCGTGGAAGACGAGCACGGCGTGGCGATTCATCCCGTCGTCGATCGCCGCGACCTCTTCGGGCGAGAGCGGCTTGCTGATGTCGACGCCCGACACCTCGCCCACGAACACCGGGTGGATCTGACGGATCGCGATCATCGCTTCACTCCCGGATCTCGACACCGAGGCGCCAATCCTGGTTCCAGACCTGGACGACCCGCGTCTCCCGCTCGTAGCCGAGCACGCTGATCGAGGCGGTGCCCAGCGTCAGGTGGCGCCCGTGGATCGGCGCCAGCCCCATCCAGCACGCGCCGAGGATCCTGAGGAAGTGCGCGTGCGCGAACAGCGCGACGTCGCCCTTCATCGCGTCGACGCGCTCGATGACGCGCCGGGCGCGCTCGCCGACCTGGTCGACGGTCTCGCCTTCGGGCACCGGTGACGTCCAGATCGTCCACCCCGGCTGCTGTTCGCGGACCGACGCCGTGGTGACGCCTTCGTAGATGCCGTAGTTCCACTCGCGCAGGTCGTCGGAGACCTCGGCGACACCGTCGAAGCCGGCGAGCCGGCACGTCTCGCGCGCGCGAGAGAGCGGGCTCGTGAGCACTTGCGCGAACGTGTGGCCGGCGAGATGCCGCGCGAGCGCTTGGCCCTGCCGCTCGCCGGTCGGCGTCAGCGGAATGTCGGTACGGCCGGTGTGCTGGCCGCTCTTGCTCCACTCGGTCTCGCCGTGGCGCACGAGGAAGATGCGATGAGGGTGCGCCATCAGGCCGCCAGCTTGGCCATCAGCTCCATCGCCTCGGGCTGATCCGTGGTGATCGTCAGCCCCGTGATGCCGGCGTCCGCCCACGCGCGGTAACGCTCGGTGATCCGCGCGACCGGGCCCACGAGCGACATCTCGTCGCAGAACTCGTCGGGCACGGCGGCCACCGCTTCGTCCTTGCGCTTCGCGAGATAGAGCTCCTGGATCTTCTGCGCGGCGCCGCCGAAGCCGCGGCGGACCATCATGTCCTTGTGGAAGTTCTTGTCGCGATGGCCCATGCCGCCGACGTAGAGCGCGATGTTCGGCTTCATGCGCGCGAACGCGCCCTTCGTGTCGTCGGTGATGATCACGGTGGCGCGCGGCTGGATCTCGAAGTCCGCGTAGCCCTTGCCGCCGCCGGCGCGCCGAAACCCTTCCTCGAGCCACGGGCGCAGCATCGGCATCAGGCGCGGCACGAAGCCGAGCGGCAGCCAGCCGTCGGCGATCTCCGCCGTGAGCTTCACGTTCGCCTCGGTGCCGGTGCCGAGCCAGATCGGGAGCCGCGGGTTCATGTGGAGGATCGACGTGAGCGGCTTGCCGACGCCGAGCGCGCCGGGCCCCCTGTACGGCAGCGAGATCTCGCGCCCCTCGTGCGCGACGGGATCCTTCCGCTCGAACACCTTGCGCATGATCGCGACGTAGTCGCGGATGCGCCAGTACGGCTTGCCCCACGGCTGGCCGTACCAGCCTTCGACGATCTGCGGCCCGGACACGCCGAGTCCGGCGATCACACGGTTGCCGCCGGCGAGCGCGTCCACGGTGCCCGCCGCCATCGCGGCCGAGGCCGGCGGCCGCGCGGCGAGCTGCATGATCCCGGTGCCGAGCCGGATGCGCTTCGTCAGCGCGGCGAGATACGCGAGCGGCGTGATCGCGTCCGATCCGTACGCTTCCGCCGTCCACACGGAGTCGAAGCCGAGCTTCTCCGCGAGCAGCACTTTCTCGACGGGGAGCTTCAGCTCCGCGCCCGAATACCCGATGCTGAGCCCGAGCTTCATGTCGCCCTCCTGGCTGGCCGCACTGTAGCCGATTCGATGGCGGCCAGCCAGGAGAGCGGGGGTGCTAGCCTGCTTCATTCATGAACGTGTACGGATATGAGCGCGACCGGCTCCAGCGGCACCACAGCGCCACGTTCTGGGGCCGGAAGATGATTTCCTGGCGAAGAGTCGATGAGAAAGGCGCCCAGCGCGCGCGGGTAACTCGGTACGCGGTGTGAAAAGGGCATTGCCAGTGACACGACCGTCCGGGTCGGGCGACGCGGTAAGTCGACGGCGCGCGCTACGAGGTGGCGCCGACAGCACGCGCCAGTTGCCGCCACGTCGGCAGCCACGGGAACGTCAGCGGCAGGTGCAGGACGATCCGCCGCGCCGAGCGTTCGACCCACACTGCGAGCTTGATGAGCCGCTCGCGCAACGTGGTGACCTGCGCGTCGGCACACGCGGTCTTCCCGGCCCGCCGCCGCAGCTCCTGAAACAGGATGTAGGCCGCCAGGGCGAGCAGGACCCGGAACTGGTTGGCTCGGAACTTCGAGCAGCTGGTTCGATCCATCTCCAGCCCGTAGTGCAGTTCCTTGAGCCGGTTCTCCACGTCGCCCCGCGCGCAGTAGAACGCGTAGACCGCCTGGGGCCGCGCGGTCAGATTGGTGACGACAAACCGGGGATTGTTCTTGGGCGCGCGGCCCGGATGCCGGACGACCTCGGCCTTGATGATGACGCGGCGCTTGCGCGACCACTTCCGGGCGGCGTACCGCGTCTCGCCGTACAGATGCGCGGTCTCGCCCGTCTGGCGGGAGCGGACTCGGGCCTTGCCCATCAGCCGCTGCGCGCGCTTCTCCAAGCGCCGATTGCTCGCCCTCGCGACGACGTACTCGACCTGTTCGCGCTCCAGAAACAGGAAGAGCTTGGAACTGGCAAAGCCCCCGTCCAGGCGGACTCGGAACGTGGCCGCCGGGAAGGCGGTCCGCAGCTTGCGCAGCAGGGCCCGCAGGATGCCCCGCGCGCCCAAGCCCGCCGGCGCTGTGCCCGGGCGCAGGACGGCGGCCGCCGCAAACTGCGCGGGCTCGTCGTTGAACGTCACGGTGGCGACCACCGGCAGATAGCACCAGGTGTCGTAGTGCCCGTTGAAGAACGCGAACTCCTGCTGGCCGTGCGTCGGATCGTCGGTGGGATCCAGATCGATGGTGATCCGCGTGGCGCGCCCGTGCAGCCGGCGCCGCTGCTGGGCGATCACCGTGTCGGCCAGCACGTGCGTCATGGCGTGCAACTCGCGCGCGCTCACGGCGTTCTCGAAGCGCGACAACGTGGGCTGCGAGGCCAGGCCGAGCCCCGTGAGCGGATCGCGGCCCACCATCAGCTTGTGGATCGGATCGTGGACCAGCCGCGCGGCATCGTTGCAGTCGGCGTAGCCCGCGCACAGCCCGAAGATGCGCTGCTGCAACAGCTCGATCGTCTCGTGCAAGACCTTGCCCGGCTCTCGCGCGTCGTCGAGACAGCCGGCCAGCCGCTCGGTCAGGCCCAGTTGGCTGTCCAGCGCCTTGACCAGCATCAAGCCGCCGTCGGTGCTGGCGTCCGGCAGGTCGAAGCGGGCGACGACCGGCTTCGCAAACCCGTCGCCTTGGAAGGTCACTTGGGTTATACAGTCTGTAGCCATCGAGCCTCCTCTCGTCAGTGCCTCGAAGCGCGTCGACACCGCTTCTATAGCACCCACGAGTGGCTCGGTGGCTCTTCTCTTTCATCTCTCGTGAATTTTCCAGGCTAGAGAATCTTGCCCGGTCGCCGGAAGGGCGTCGACGATGGATTCGTCGGGGTCCGTGCACCCCGGCTCAGTGGGCGCGCGCCTGCGGGTCGACCCAGTCGCGGAGGCCGTCGGCCAGCATGTTGAAGCCCAGCACGGCCAGCATGATCGCGAGGCCGGGGAAGATCACCATCCACGGCGCCTGGGTCATGAACCCGCGGCCGTCGGAGAGCATCAACCCGAGCGACGGCGTGGGCGGCCGCACGCCGACGCCGAGGAACGACAGCGCGGCTTCGATCAGGATGCCGAGCGCCATCAGCACGGAGGCCTGCACCAGCACCGGCGTCAGCGCGTTCGGCACGATGTGCGCGAACACCACGCGCGGTACGGTGGCGCCCATGGCACGGGCGCCCTCGACGTACACCTCGATCTTCGTCGCCAGCACCGCGGCGCGCACGACGCGCGCCACGACCGGCGTGTACACGACCGCGAGCGCGCCGGCGACCAGCAGCGAACCGGTGCCGAACACGCCCATCAGCGCGATCGCCAGCAGGATGCCCGGAAACGCCATCAGCACGTCGAGCGGCCGCATGATGAGGTGATCCGGCCAGCCTTCGGCGTAGCCCGCGACCAGCCCCAGTGGCCCTCCGATCAAGAGCGCCAACAGCACCGACGCCACCGCGACGCCGAGCGAGATGCGATAGGCGTGGACCACGCGGCCCAGCACGCTGCGGCCGAGGTCGTCCATGCCGAACGGCTCGCGCAGCGACGGGCCGACCAGCGCGTGGTCTTTCGAGATCTGCGTCGGGCTGCCGAGCGGCAGCTTCGGCGCCAGCAGCGCCAGCGCGGTGAGCGCGGCGATCACGATCACGCCGCTCAGCGCGGTCCGTGCCTTCATCGCCGCGACTGCCGGATGCGCGGGTCGATCAGCCCGTACGCGATGTCCGTGAGCAGATTGACCAGCATGAACATCGCGCCGATGACCAGCACCGTGCTCTGCACCACGGGGTAGTTGCGCTCCAGCACCGCGTCGAGCGTCATACGGCCGACGCCGGGCAGCGTGAAGATCGTCTCGACGACGATCGCGCCGCCCAGCATGTAGCCGATCTGCAGCCCGAGCACGGTCACGATCGGAATCGCCGCGTTCGGCAGCACGTGGCGGAACAGGATCGCGCGCTCGCCGAGCCCTTTCGCACGCGCGTACTGCACGAAGTTCTTCTGCACCACGTCGAGCACCGCCGCACGCGTGAGGCGTCCGAGCACCGCCGCGCGACTGATCGCGAGCGTCAGCGCCGGCAGCGCGACCGACTGCAGGTTCTCGACGACGCTTTCCGTGATCGGTACCCACCCGGCTGACGGCAACAGCCCCGCGCCGAGCGAGATGCCGAGGATCAGCATGATGCCGAGCCAGAAATCCGGCAGCGACACACCGACCAGCCCGATCGTCAGCGCGGTGCGATCCGCGACGCCGCCGCGCCGGCCGCCGCCGAGCAGGCCGAGCGGCACGCCGATCACCGCCGCGCACAATGTCGCCGCCAGCGTGAGCTCGATCGTGACCGGCAGACGATCGAGGATCATCCGTCCGATCGGCTCGTTCTGACGGAAGTCGAGCCCGAAGTCACCGCGCGCGGCGCGACTGACCCACCGCGCGTACTGCTGCACGACGGGTTTGTCGAGCCCGAACTCCTCGCGCAGCGCCTTCACACCCTCCGGCGTTGCCTTGAAGCCCAGCACGACGACGGCCGGATCGCCCGGCACCAGCCGCATCAGCCCGAACACCAGCACGCTCATGCCCAGCAGCAGGGGCACGGCGAGCGCGACTCGGCGGGCGGCGATGACCCAGATGGCGCTCAGGCCATCCAGGTGTCTTCGAAGCGCAGCTCCAGCGAGCCCAGCGGCACCGAGCCGTTCACCTTCGGCGTGGTCCAGTACTTCTGGATCTCGTTGCTGAAGATCAGCAGCGAGCCTTCTTCCTGGAACCACTTCACCAGCTCGGGATACATCTTCCTGCGCGCGGCCGGGCTGGCCGTGAAGCGGAACTGGTCGAGCCGCTTGTCCGCTTCCTCCGACTTGAAGCCGGTGAAGTTCCAGCCCGACGACGAATGCTGCATCGGGTAATAGAACATGTCGGGATCGACGGTGACGCTCCACCACGCGCCGGCGATGTCGAACTTCTTGCCGACGAGGCCTTCGAAGTACTGACCGGACTCGAGCGGCTGCACTTCGAGCTCGATGCCGATCTTCCGGAGCTGCTCGCGCAGGATCTCACCCGTCTTCACGAGCACCGGCACCTGCGACTTCACCATGTACGTGAGCTTCAGGTTGCTCGCGCCGGCGTCGGCGAGCAGCTGCTTCGCCTTCCCGAGATCCGGCCCCTTGAGCGCGTTCACGCCGGTCGCCCACGGACCCGCGGGCGTCGGCTCCGCCGTCACCGTGTGGCTGCCGAAGTACACCAGCTTCACGATCTCGTCGCGATCGAGCGCCCACGCGATGGCCTGCCGCAGGCGCTTGTCGGACAGCGGCGGCCGCGACGCGTTGAGCATGAAGAAGAACGGGAAGTACGGCTTGCCCGCCGACGCCTTGATGCCGCGCGTCTTCTCCAGCTCGGGAATGCGCTGCGGCGGCACGGTCTGGATCCAGTCGTAGCGGCCGGTCTGTAGCCCGGTGAGCCGCACGGTGTCGTCGGCCGGCGCGTAGAACACGATCTTGTCGAGATACGGCCTGCCGGGCTTCCAGTACTTGTCCCAGCGCTCGAGCGTGATGTGGTCGTCCTTCACCCACTCGACGAACCTGTACGGGCCGGTGCCGATCGGGAACAGCTTCGGGTCCTTCTCTTTCAGCGCCTTCTCGTTCACGATCTCGGTCGCCTGCGACAGCATCGCCAGGAACGAGCCGAACGGCTTCGACATGTGGAAGCGCACCTGGTGCTTGCCGACGGCCTCGACGCCGTCCACCGGCGTGAAGAACACGCGCATCGGCAGCTTGTTCTTCGCGTCCATCAGCCGGTTGAAGGTGAACACGACGTCGGCCGACGTCATCGCCTCGCCGTTGTGGAACACGGCGTTGTCGACCAGGTCGAACAGCCACGTCTTCTCGTTCTCCATCTTCCAGGACTTCGCGAGCCCCGGGATGAACTCGCCCTTGTCGTCGACGTAGACGAGCTTGTTGAAGACGTTCTGATAGACCTGCAGCGACGAGTAGAGCTGCGCGTAGCCCGGGTCCATGTTCACGGGCTTGTCGACGGTGGCCACGCGCAGCGTACCGCCCTTCTTCGGCGCGCCCTGCGCTTCGGCGAAGCGCACGTTCGAGGCCGTGAGGGCGCCGAGGCCGGCTGCGGTCGTCGTGGTCAACCACTCGCGTCGGGTGAAGTCGCTCATGGGGTCTCCTGTTTGCCGTCCTTGATGACGGCAGTCACGCGCTCGAGCGCGGTGATGTCCCTCAACGGATCGCCGTCGATGGCGATGAGATCGGCGCGCTTGCCCGGAACGATCGAGCCGATTTCGTCGGCGTGGATCGCTTCCGCGCCCCAGCGCGTGCCCGCCAGCAGCGCATCGTGAGTCGAGACGCCGAAGCGTACGAGCGTGGCCAGCTCGAACGCCATCGCGCCGTGCACGGCGTCGGTGCCGACGGCGAAGCGCACGCCGGACGCCAGGTGCTTCGGAAAGCGCTGGTTGACCACCACTCGCGCGGCGCTGAGCTTTTCCATGATGGCCGGGTTCCGGCCGTCGCCGCGCTCGATGCCGTCCGGGTGCATGAAGATCGCGAACGTGCAGATGAGCCGCGCGTCGTG
>Ga0194120_10003730_pt1 | contig 24443 bp, 15 predicted proteins | sample TA2MahCa65mmetaG_FD_148642 | JGI IMG/M metagenome (GOLD analysis project Ga0194120, IMG submission 148642) | Freshwater microbial communities from Lake Tanganyika, Tanzania - TA2015019 Mahale Deep Cast 65m | ecosystem: Environmental > Aquatic > Freshwater > Lake | place: Tanzania: Lake... | reverse complement strand
GATGACGGCCGTTTGGGTACTTTTGGGCAAAAGCCGGTATCCAGCGACCTTCTACCAGACCTTCCGCGGTCGCGTGATCCCCACGTCGATTCCGTTCGACCTGCTCGTCGACTACCTCCCGACCGTGCTCCATGCTTCCGATCGGTTGATCCAGGGCGCGAACGTCGCCGACGCCGCCACTGAAGGCTTCGGAGGCGTGATCGGCCGGAGCCCACAGATCCGCGAAGCCATCACCCGCGCGAAGCGAATCGCGCTCCGAGACGTCGGCGTTCTCCTCCTTGGTGAGAGCGGTGTCGGCAAGGATGTTTTTGCCCGCGCCCTGCACGCTGCCAGTCGTCGCAGCGCCAGGCCATTTGTCGCCATCAACTGTGCCGCTGTACCGAAAGAGCTCCTCGAATCTGAGCTGTTCGGCCACAAGAAGGGTTCGTTTACAGGGGCAGCCGCGGATCGGGTGGGAGCTTTCGAACAGGCGGATTCCGGCACGCTATTCCTAGACGAGGTCGGTGAGTGTGACCTTCCGATGCAGGCCAAGCTGTTGCGTGTGCTTCAGCCCGGACAGGATGAACCTCCATCGGCCCGCACGTTCAAGCGGGTTGGCGATTCCGAAGACAGGCACTCTGACGTCAGGATCATCGCCGCAACCAACCGCGATCTTCAGGCCGAGGTGGCTGCGGGCAGGTTTCGCGAGGACCTGTACTACCGGCTGGCGGCGTTCACGCTGAAAATCCCGCCGCTGCGGAATCGAACGACCGACATTCCCGCCATCGCGGACCACCTGCTCGCCCGGATCAATTCCGACTTCGCCAAGGCCGAACCCGGCTACCAAGACAAGCGGCTTTCTGTGAGCACAAAGAGGTTTCTCTGCCAGCAGGCCTGGCCGGGGAATGTTCGCCAACTTCACAACGTCCTCTTGCAGGCGGCAGTGATGATTGACGGTCCCACCATTGAACCTCGCGACATCGAGGCCGGCCTATCAGACGCGGCGGGGCGTGATCACCTTTACTCCGCTGACCTTCCGCTGGGAGATGGGTTTTCGCTAACAACGCACCTGGAGGATGTCCAAAGGCGGTTTCTTGCCCGTGCCATGCAGGAGGCGGACGGCAAGAAGACCGTCGCGGCGAAGCTCCTTGGCTATCCCAATTACCAGACGCTCGCCGCTCAGTTGGAACGGCTGGGCGTGGATTGGGGTGGCGAATGAATCAGGCTGACGCGACATCTCCAATCCCGCCGCCACCCTATTCGACTTTGGCACGGCGGTTGCAATGGCTTGGGTCATGCCCCAAGCGACGGCACAACTTGGTGATCCCCGATTGCCTCAAGCGGCTAATGGTCGTGAACGGGAGGAACTCGTGAAGTCCACAAACTTCGAGTTCCTTCGCGCAAAGTGGCCGCCTTTGGCGTCACTCGCAGGCTTCGCGGAGCACTACTGCCATCCGGATCCCGAGAGTTCTCTCATAAAGCTCCGGCTCTTGATCGAGCAGGTGGTCGAGCACATCTATTCGGTGCATCAGCTCGCGAAGCCGTACCAGGCCTCCCTCAACGACCTGCTGAATGACCGGGCCTTTCAGCAGGCGATCCCCCAGGTCGTTGTCTCGAAACTGCACACGATCCGGATCACCGGCAACAAGGCGGCGCACGGAGGCAAAGCGACGGGGCAGATTGCTCTGTCGGCGCTCCGCGAGGCCTTTGAAATTGCCCGCTGGTTTCAGCTCACATACGGAGGCGGTCGCCTCGAGGATCTGCCTTCGTTCGTCGCGCCGCAGCCGGGAGCTGGAGACGATTCGAAAGCAGAGCTCAAGCGTGAGAAGAAAGCAGTCCTGGAGAAGCTCGCGGCCCAAGAGGCCCAGATGGCGCAGTTGCTCGCCGATCTGGATGCCGCACGCCAGCGGGAGCAAGCGGCACGGCAGGTCGGTGCCGCACTTGAAGCTGAGCTCGCAGCCAGGCGGTCACAAGGTCAGCGCTCGGCCGATGTGCTGGGCTTCGACGAGAAAACGACCCGCAAGCGTCTGATCGACATGATGCTGATGGAAGCCGGTTGGGACGTGTCCAACAAGGACCTCGTCCGGATCGAGGAGCCGGTCAAGCACCAGCCGACCACAACGGGAGAGGGCTTTGCAGACTACGTCTTGCTCGGCGAAGACGGCATCCCTCTCGCAGTGGTTGAGGCCAAGAAGACTTCGGAGAACGCCGAGAAGGGCCGTCAGCAGGCCAAGTGCTACGCAGACGGCTTCGAGAAGATGTATGGACGTCGGCCACTCATCTATTACACGAACGGCTACGACGTGAGCATCTGGAACGACGCAGACGGCGAGCCTCCGCGACAGATCTACGGCTACCACTCACGGGACAGCATCCTCTATATGGTCTCACGCCGCCAGCAGCGTTTGCAGCCCAAGGAAGTGGCACCCGACCCGCAGATTGCGGATCGCATGTACCAGATCGAGGCGATCAAGCGAGTGATCGAGCGATTCGGCGCGAAGCACCGTCGGGCGCTGGTTGTCCAGGCCACGGGCACCGGCAAGACCCGCGTCGCGATCTCGCTTTGCGAGGCACTCATCCGAGCGGGCTGGGTTCGCCGAGTGCTGTTCCTCTGCGACCGCCGCGAACTTCGCCGACAGGCGAACAACACGTTTCAACAGTTCCTACCCGGAGAACCTCGCACCTACGTCAACGCCAATACATCTGCGGACCAGGAGCATCGGATTTACCTCGCCACCTACCCGGCGATGATGCAGTGCTTCGAGTCTTTCGACGTCGGGTTCTTCGACTTGATCATCGCCGACGAGTCGCACCGCAGCATCTACAACCGCTACCGCGACCTGTTCCTCTACTTTGACGCCCTGCAGGTGGGTCTCACCGCAACGCCCGTCCAGTTCATCAGCCGCAACACGTTCGACCTGTTCGGCTGCGAGAACGAGAATCCGACAGCGCTTTTCCGGTACGAAGACGCGATCAATCACATTCCGCCCTACCTCGTGCCCTTCAAGGTGAAGACGGTGACCACCGGGTTCCTGTCCCGTGGCATCAAGTACTCGCAGATGACGCCAGAGCAGCGCGAGCAGCTCGAGCAGCAGGAACGCGAGCCCGAAGCCATCGAGTTCGAGCAGCACCAGGTCGACAAGCAGATCTTCAACAAGGACACGAACCGCAAGATCATCCAGAACTTGATGGAGCATGGCATTCGGGACGGCTCCGGATCCCTGGTTGGCAAGTCCATCATCTTCGCCCGCAGCCATGACCATGCCATCCTGCTTCAGAGCGTCTTTGACGAGCTCTACCCGCAGTACGGCGGCCGTGTCTGTCGCGTCATCGACAACTATGAGCCTCGTGCCGAGGCATTGATCGACGAGTTCAAGGACGCCAAGTCCGACCTGCGCATCGCCGTGTCCGTCGACATGCTCGATACCGGTATCGACGTGCCCGAGGTCGTCAACCTCGTGTTCGCCAAACCAGTCTTCTCGTTCGTCAAGTTCTGGCAGATGATCGGCCGCGGCACGCGGTTGTGCAAGGACCTCTTCGGACCCGGCAAAGACAAGTCCGAGTTCCAGATCTTCGATCACTGGGAGAACTTCAAGTACTTCGAGGAGACATATCAGGAGACCGAGCCGTCGAAGCAGACCTCGCTGCTTCAGCGGCTGTTCGATGCCCGGCTCGCGCTTGCCGACGAGTGTCTTCGCAAGCCCGACGTCGCTGCGTTCAACGCGATCGCGGGGTTGATCGCCGCAGACATCGCCGACCTGCCCGACACCACCATCTCTGTGCGCGAGAAATGGCGTCAGGTGACAGCCTGCAGGAATCTGGAAGTCATCAAGCGGTTCGATGCCGCAACGCGCGCCACGCTTTCGCAGGACATTGCACCCCTCATGCAGTGGCGGGATATTCGTGGCGACAGCGCCGCGTACCAGTTTGATCATCTCATCGCCCTCGCCCAGACAGATTTGATGAAGGGGGCCGGGGTGGGGGGGCGTTTCGCTGACCGTCGCGCCGAGATCGAGGCATGGGTCGCGGACCTTCAGTACAACCTGAATCCCGTTCGCGAGCGGGAAGAGGACATCCGCAAGGTCAAGTCCGCCGCGTTCTGGGACTCCGTCACGCTCGCGTCGCTTGAGGAAGTCCGCCAATCGCTCCGCGGCATCATGAAGTACCGTCAGCCGCGAACGAGCGATCGCCTCCCGGCAAAAATCATCGATGTTGCCGAGGATCCCGCCGGGCTCCAGAGCCGCGATCACAAGCCCAAACTCGAAGGGCTGGAGTTCGTCGCCTATCGGCAGCGGGTCGAGGGCGTGCTCACCGAGCTGTTCGCCCAGAACGACACGCTGAAGCGAATCAAAGCCGGCCAGCCCGTCAGCGATGCCGACCTCAAGGCGCTGGTCTCGCTCGTGCTCACGCAGCACCCCGATCTCGACCTCACCGACCTGACCGAGTATTACCCGGAAACCGCCGGCCACCTTGATCTGGCCATCCGCAGCATCATCGGCTTGGATGCCAAGGCAGTGCATGATCGGTTCGAGGCGTTTGTCCGCAAGCACCCAACGGTCAACTCGATGCAGATGCGGTTCCTTGACCTGCTCAAGAATCACATCGCCAAGTACGGCGCGATTGAGATCGGTCGCCTCTACGAACAGCCCTTCACCACCATCAGCGCCGAGGGTCTCGACGGTGTGTTCGAGGACGAAGCCCAGATCGACGAGCTCCTCGGCATCATCAACTCCTTCAAACCGACCAATCCTGGGCCCGAGCCCCGGAAAGCCCCCCCGAAAGAGAGCACCCACGGATGATCACCGGTCCCCTCCGCAGCAAAATCGACAAACTCTGGCTTGAGTTCTGGCAGGGCGGCATCACCAACCCCCTGACGGTGATCGAGCAGATCACCTTCCTGATGTTCATCCGCTTGCTGGACCTCACCGAATCCCGCAACGAGAAGAAGGCCCAGCGCACCGGCAAGCCCTTCGACCGCCTCTTCTCCGCCAAACAGCAGCATCTCCGCTGGCACCAGCTCAAGAACCTCGGTGCCGACGCCCTCCTCAAGACCATGCGCGATGAGGTCTTCCCGCACCTCAAGGACATCGCCGGCGCCGAGTCCACCTTCGGCCGCTACATGAACGACGCCATTCTCATGATCCAGAAGCCCTCGCTGCTCGTGAAGGCCCTGGAACTCATCGACGACCTCCCGCTCGACAAGGGCGACACCAAGGGCGACCTCTACGAGTATCTGCTCGGCAAACTCACCACCGCCGGCATCAACGGCCAGTTCCGCACGCCGCGGCACATCATCCGCCTCATGGTCGATCTCATGGAGCCCAAGCCCACCGACCGAATCGCCGACCCGGCCTGCGGCACCGCGGGCTTCCTTGTCGCCTCGATGGAGAACCTGCTGGAGCGGTACACCTCGCCCGCCGGGATCACCACCGAGACGGCGGAGAATGGCGAAAAGAACACCATCTACACCGGCGACCTCCTCGAACCGTACCGCAAGCACATCCAGTCGGACATGTTCCACGGCTTTGACTTCGACGTGACCATGCTCCGCATCGCGGCGATGAACCTCATGCTCCACGGCGTGGACAACCCCGCCATCGAGTACATGGACACGCTCAGCAACCGCTTCGTCGAGGACAAGAAGCTCCACCGCTTCGCCAAGGACCACTTCGACCTGGTCCTGGCCAACCCGCCCTTCAAGGGCACGCTCGACTACGAGGCCGTCGAGAGCGGGCTGCTCCGCACCGTCAAGACCCGCAAGACCGAACTGCTCTTCCTGGCGCTCATCCTCCGCATGCTCAAGCTCGGCGGCCGCGCGGCGGTGATCGTGCCCGACGGCGTGCTCTTCGGCTCCTCCAACGCCCACACCGACCTGCGCAAGGCCCTCATCGACGACAACCAGCTCGAAGGGATTATCAAACTCCCCGCGGGCGTCTTCAAGCCCTACGCGGGCGTCTCCACCGCCATCGTCATCTTCACCAAGGGCGGCAAGACTCGTGATGTCTTCTTCTACGACGTGCAGGCCGACGGCTTCTCGCTTGACGACAAGCGCGACCCCACGCCCGACAAGAACGACCTGCCCGATGTGCGATCCCGCTGGACCAAGCGCAACCCCAAGAAGGACACCGACCGCAAGGACAAGGCCTTCTTCGTGCCCGTGGCGGACATCCGCGCGGCGGAGTATGACCTCTCCATCAACCGCTACCGGGAGACGGTGTACGAGGAGGTGCAATACGACAAGCCCCGGGACATCCTCACGAAGTTGAAGAAACTCAACGAGGCCGAGGCGAAGGATCTGAGTGAGTTGGAGGGGATGCTGCGTTGAGCACCGCGACCTTGCCCATTCAGGCGGTGGCGGCGATCAACCCGCCGCAGCCGCGCGATCTCTCCAGCGATCTGCAGCGCCGCGTCGGGTTCGTACCGATGGCGAATGTCGGCGAGGACGGGACGCTGCGGAGCGTCGAGACGCGCGCCGTCGGCGAGTTGCTGACCGGCTACACCTACTTCGCCGATGGCGACGTGATCGTCGCGAAGATCACGCCGTGCCTCCAGAATGGCAAGGCCGCGCTGGTGTCAGGGTTGCCCGGCGGCCACGGCTTCGGCTCGACCGAGTTCCACGTCTTGCGTGCCGGGCCGAGGTTGGACAAGCGGTATCTGTTCTACATGGTGTGGAGCCCCGACTTCCGCCGCTTCGGTGAGCAGCGATTCACCGGCTCCGCCGGTCAGAAGCGCATGCCCGCGAGCGCGGTCGCGGAGTTCGGCATCCCGATCCCCTTCCCCGACGACGCGCGTCGGAGCCTCGCCGAGCAGAAGCGGATCGCGGCGATCCTGGACAAGGCCGACGCCATCCGCCGCCGCCGCCAAGAGGCCGCCCGCCTCGCCGACACGCTCATCCCCAGCGTGTTCTACGAGATGTTCGGGGACCCGGTGACGAACGGCAAGGGCTGGCCGACGCGCCCGATCGGTGAGATACTGGACTTTATGACCAGCGGCTCGCGTGGCTGGGCCGCGTTCTATGCGAACTCCGGGCGGATGTTCCTCCGCATCCAGAATGTTGGCCGGAATCGCCTTCTTCTCGACGACGTGCAGTATGTGGAGGTGGAGGACAGCGCCGAATCCCGCCGCACCGCGACGCAACCGGGCGATGTGCTCGTGACCGTGACCGCCGACCTTGGTCGAACGGCCGTGATTCCCGAAGGGTTTGGCCCCGCGCACATCAACCAGCACATCGTGCTGCTTCGCAGCACGCAGATCGAGCCGTTGTTCCTGTCACAGTTCCTTGCATCGCCCGCCGGGCAGCGGCAGTTCACAGCAAAGAATCGGGCCGCCGTCAAGGCGGGGCTGAACTTCGATGACATCAAGTCGGTCAGAGTCGTAACGCCGCCGCGACCGCTCCAGACGAAGTTTGCAGATGCGCACCGCCGCATCGAACGGTTCTCCGCCGACCTTGTGAGCCGTGAGACGGAGACTGACACTCTGTTCAACTCCCTCGTCCAGCGCGCTTTTCGCGGCACACTCTGATCGACTTGGAAAGGACTACTCCATGCTGAAAGCCATCGAGATCGAGAACTTCAAGGCCTTCGGCGAGCCCACTCGCATAGAGCTTGCGCCGATCACGCTCATCTACGGGCAGAACAGTGCCGGCAAAAGCTCCATTCTGCAGTCGCTCAATCTCCTGAAGCAGACCCACGAGAGCCGAGAGTCCGGTGCATCGCTGCTTCCGCGGGCTGAGGACGGGATTGTGGATCTGGGGTCATTCCGTGAATTGTTGTTTGACCACAATCCAGAGCGGGTTTTGCGGCTTGGGCTGGAGGTCTGCGGAGACGATGAGCGCCACTCGCTTCATTTGTGGCGTCGCTTCATGGGCAACATTCCTCGGGTTCCGCTCGGCATGGGGTTCGGCTTCGCATACGGCGCAAAGAGCCATGAGGTCGGGTTGGACGGCCTCTCGATTGCGATCGGGGGTCTGTCCGACAAGTTCGCCACTTTTAGCACACGGACGCTCACAGATGCCGAGCAGCAAGAGGCGTTTCGGATGGGGTGGAACTTGTCGCGGGGCCGTCGGCCCGGTCGGCGACAGCGGATGCAGGGCATCGAGTGTCAGTGGGTATCCGATCGAGTGGACTGGTGGGAACCCGTATTCAAGGCGTGGACGGCCAAGCGCGACGAGATTGCGACTATGCTGTCTCGATCGGGCGACGTCAATCCACGCCGGTTCATCGGCGTGCGTGTTCCGGGGGCTGAAGAGGCCTCCGACCTTGAGTGGAAGAGATCCCTCGAACTCGCCCGAGTGTTCTACGGCAAGCCGTTCACGCTGGACGCTTTCGTTGAACGCATGACCTCCGGCTGGCGCGGGGCTGTACTTGGAATCGATGGGTTCTTGCCTATCACCGGACGGACAGGGGCGCGCATTCCGCTGCCGGAGCTTGACCTCATTGATGTACGGCACGGTCCAGGTTCTCCCTTGAACCTTCCCAGCAACGATGTGGCGGGTATGGCATTTCTGTCGGGCAGGTTCGTTGAGGAAGCGCTCGATGCGCTCTTTCCTATGGGGCCGTTTCGCCGTCCGCCCGAACGTTGGTACATCTTCACAGGAACCAGTCCAGAGGACGTGGGATACAAGGGCGACCACCTCCCTGATCTGTTGTTCAGGCGACCCGACCTCGTCGAGCACGCGAACCGTTGGTTGCACAAGCTGGAGATCGGCTACAAGCTCAGCGTCAAGCCCATTGGCGAGAAGGACTCAGACCTGTTCGAGGTGCGTCTGGCGGACACGAGGCGTTCCCCCAGCGTGGAAGTGGGCTTGTCAGACGTCGGATTTGGGATCAGTCAGATCCTGCCGTTCCTCGTGCAGTCATTGGCGACGACCAACCAGATCATCTCGATCGAGCAGCCCGAGGTACACATCCACCCGCGGCTTCAAGCGGACCTCGGGGAACTCTTGGCAGAGTGCATCGGCGAAACGTTCAGTCACCAGTTCCTAATCGAAACTCACAGCGAGCACTTGGTGCTCCGTTTGCAGAAACTCATCCGTGACAAGCGGCTCAAGCCTAGTGATGTCTCTATCGTGTTTGTGGAGCGAGGCCGGGGCGGTTCGCGCGTAAAGCGGCTTCATCTTGACGAGCGTGGCGAGTTCATTGATGAATGGCCGGGTGGGTTCTTCCCCGAAAGGCTGCGCGAGTTGATGTGAAAGGAGCCAACGCATGCTTGTCAGCATCGCGCTTGCTCCCTGTGTCCTCAGGCCGCCTGCCGCGCATTCGCCATCCCTTATCAGGTCGCTGTCGGCGATGCTCCATGCAGTGTCGCAGAACGGCATTTTCGTCTGCCCAGATGTGTTGGCGCTTCGCGCTGATCTGGTTCAGGCTGCCGCAGCAGCAAGCGGCCCAGCAGCGCAGCGGTTTCGGTTGGTAGCGACGGACGTCGCGAAAGAGATCGAGCGATACTCCGCAAGCCCGGGCAATGTGTCGCCTGGCACGGCAACGGAATCCAATCCTTGCGCCGAATGTGTATCGGCCGCCAGATGGGGCCGGTGCGATGCGGTCGTGGTGTTAGACGATCCAGAACGTCAACTTTGCATCGCTGCGGGTGCTCCACCGGATCGGATTGTGTCGTTGGAGGACTTTGAGGGCTCTTCGCTCGATCTCAAACGAACAGGATGGCTCACGGCACAGCGACTGGACACGCTCTCGCGGCCGGACGCGCTGGCACTCGTTGGAAGTGCCATTCGCTTTTCGAAGAAGATCGTCGTGGCGGACAAGATGATTGGCGTTGCGGCCAAGGATGGAGTGGCCAAGGCCACGAAGCATCTGAGGGGGGTTGCGTATCTCGTCGATGCTTGGAGTGAGGCATCGTCGCATGCAAGCGCGAGTCTGGAGGTTGAAATTGTGTCTGTCGCCGGCGGCTCGGGCGCACGCGCGGGCTTCATTGATCCTGTCGCGGCGAGGACAGCGATCACGAACGCGATGACCCAGCTGGGCACGCTCAGCAAGCTTGGAGGCCTGACGATCACTCTCAAGCAGGATGATGATCCCCAGGTGTTCAACGACCGCCTGCTCGTCTGTGGAACGCGAGCCTGGGGCATCCACCACGGGTTTGATGACTTGGGCAAGCTTCTGCCTGTAAGGCCAGGCAGTCCAATGTCGAAGCTCCGCCCCACACGGATCGAGCCATCGAGCGATGCCCTGGCGACAACCTACAGGGATATCCGGGCATTGCGAGACGCCTGAATTCCAATGCACCTGAGCCGCAAACCGTCATGTAGCCGGAGCGTGCGGAACCGCAGAGATCTCGGCGGCTCACAATCCCACATGTGCCCTCACAATTCTCGTTGTACCCAGCTCGTTTCAGATGCACTGGTGCGGGGCCATCGACTCTGGCACGACCTTTGCAATCACGCGCTGCATGAACAACTCCACGAACACGATCCAATGCCCCAAGTGCCAGACCAAGATCGAGATCACCAAGGCGATGACCGCCCAGGTCGAAAGCCGCATCCGGGAGGAACTCGAAGGAGAGGTGGATGCCAAGAAAGCCGCTCTCGATAAGGAGGCCAAGAAGCTCGCTCAGCAGAAGGCCGCGCTGGAGAAGGCCGAGAGCGAAGTGGATCAGAAGGTGAAGGATGGCGTTGAGGCGGCCGTGGCCGCGCAGCGTGCCGCGATCGTCGCCCAGGCTCGCAAGAAGGCCGAGGCGGATCTGGTCGAGGAGCGCCAGGCCGACTCAGAACGGATCACCGAACTGGAGGGGAAGCTCAAGCAATCCAAGCAGACCGAGCTCGACCTGCGCAAGCGGGAGCGGACGCTCGAAGAAGAGAAGGCATCGCTGGAGCTCAACGTCGCCCGTCGCGTCAAGGAAGAGACGGATGCCATTCGCGCCGCCGCCAAGAAGCAGGCGGACGATGAGCACCTTCTGAAAGACAAGGAGACGCAGGAGCAGAACGCCGCGCTGCGCCGGCAGGTGGAGGACCTCAAGCGGAAACTGGAGCAGGGTTCGCAGCAGGCCCAGGGCGAGGCGCTGGAACTGGTTCTGGAGGATGTGCTGGCGCGGGCATTTCCGCGTGACGAGGTGGTGCCGGTCAAGAAGGGGGTACACGGGGCGGACGTTCTTCAGAACGTCATGGATTCGTCGGGGCTTGAATGCGGGAGCATTCTGTTCGAATCGAAGAACGCCCGCAACTGGAGCCCCGCCTGGTTGCCCAAGCTCCGCGAGGACCAGCGCGACGACAAGGCGGTGATCGCGGTGCTCGTCACCGAAGCCATGCCGCCCGATACGCAGCACATCACGCAGATCGACGGCGTGTGGATCTGTACAAAGGCGTGCGTCGTCGAGTTGGCGCGGGCGTTGCGGGCCGGGCTCGTGGAAGTCGCCAAGGGGCGGCAGGCGGCGGACGGCAAGCAAAGCAAGGCCGAACGGACATACGAGTTTGTGACCGGGACTGAGTTCCGCCAGCGGATCGCCGGCATGGTTGAGCCACTGCTCGCCCTGCGCAAGGGACTCGACAAGGAACGGGCCGCGATGGAGCGGATCTGGGCGGCACGCGAGGAGGAGATCAAGGCCGTTGTTTGTGGGATTTCAGGCCTCTATGGCACGTTCCAGGGGATCGTTGGTTCTACTACCCTACCCACGCTGGAGCAGATGGACCTGCCCCGGCTGGAGGCTGGCGCGACCGACAACGGGAAGGCGTCCGGCTGAGCCGTGCCCCCCGCCCGATCGAACGTCCTGCCGGAGGAACAGAACCTTGATTACCGCCATCGAGATCGAGAACTTCAAGGCCTTCGGGGAGCGTCAGCGCATCGAACTCCGGCCCATCACGCTGCTCTTCGGCCCCAACAGCGGCGGCAAGAGCAGCGTGACGCACGCCCTGCACTACCTGCGCGAGGTGCTGTTGCATCGCAACCTTGATGCGCACCGCACCCGCTCCGGCGGGGAGTCGCTTGATCTGGGTGGTATTCGGAACTTCGTACATGGCCGCAAGATCGGCACGGCCATCCGACTGAAGGCGGAGTTCACCCTCAGTGGCGCAGAACTGCCGGCCTACCCGTGGTACGGGGCGGATATCGAGGCAGAACTCCACGAGGACGCGACGGAGAGTGTGCGAGGCCAGATTGTGTCCGCGGGCGTCGAGTTGGAGATCGACTCGGAGGATCGCCCGTCCGTGCGCTCGTGCAATGTCTGGTTGAATGGCGAGCACTTTGCAGAGTTCTGGATGCCGCGAGAGCGACCTCATGCGGAGGTCAGGCGGATCAACTGGTTGCATCCGTGCCTGCTGCTTGATGCGGCCGATCGCGAGATGGCGACGCTTCACCGAGCAATTCTGACGATGCAGGCGAAGCTCGAAGAGGTCTATCGCGCGAAAGGCAAGGACGAAGAGCTCGAGCGTTTGCTCAAAGAGAAGCAGGACGCGGCACGCGATATTCCCGGCGCGCTTGCTTCCATGTACGAACAGGCCGGCGGAACGCCCGCGAAGGACACCGTCATCGTGGTGCCACAGCCGGTCGGGCCGCTTCCGCACTTCGAGAGCCGCATTGCCGTCCGTGCTGCGGCGGGCGTGGGCGCTTCCGACACCGCCCAGTTTGAAGCGCTGCTGTCGATGCTGCTCTTTGGGCCGGCCGTTGTTTTGAGCGATCGATTGCGGGAGCTCAGATACGTCGGTCCTCTTCGCACGATGCCGCCGCGGCAGTTCGAGCCTCGTGATCGATCGGGACGGAGCCGTTGGTCGACAGGTCTCCAGGCGTGGGAACTGCTTGCCCATGGCCAAGAGATGACACCGGCTCGTCGAGAAGGGGAAGGATCGTTGCTCGAAGAGGTGAGCAGGTGGCTCGAGGCAGAGGATCGCTTGGACACCGGCTATCGGCTGGAGCGTGAGGAGTTCAAGCAGGTACCGTCCAACATCGCAGCGATGGTCTCCGATCCCGAGTTTATCGATCGCATCGAGATCCTGGCAGAGACGATCAAATCCCTGCCGGACCAAGCCCGGATCGTGCTCCGGGACGTCGGGCGGAACCTGTTGCTACAACCGCAAGACGTTGGTGTGGGTCTTTCTCAGATCGTCCCGGTGATTGTGGCGATGCTCGATCCGGGCGGACCGCTTGTGGCGCTCGAACAGCCGGAGTTGCACCTGCACCCGCGGCAGCAAGCTGCTCTCGGCGATGCGGTCATCAAAGGGATGACCGCGACGCCGAATCGAGTGCTGCTGATTGAGACCCACAGCGAGCACCTCATTCTTCGGGTTTTGCGACGCATTCGAGAGACGACTCGTAAGCAGGCGCTGTCGGGGCAGTCGCTCACGCCCGATCAACTGCGCATCCAGTATGTGCGACGTGAGGGCTCGGTGTCGCGTGCCCAGACCATTGATGTCGACGTCAACGGTGATCTCGTCGATCCCTGGCCGGACGACTTCTTTGAGCAGGATTTCAAGGAGAGGTTCTCCTGATGCTCAAAGAGTTCGCATTCACGCCTCAGGTGTTTGATCCAAACGCTTCACCAAATGATCCCCGGTGGCGCGAGTACATCCGCGCGATCATCCTTTCTGTGTTCAGGGTTCCGGCGGTGCCCCCCATCGTTGTGGCCGGCATGCATTGGGATGGCGGCGAGTCAGGCTGGGAGGGCACCACGCGGGCTCTCATTGAGACCATCACGGATGACGAGTTGCGACGCGACGCACAGGCTCTGTTCACCCAGGTCTCGAAGCACTTGGTGCGACGCCCACCCGCACAGGATTGGCCAGGCGACGAGGAGCCAGGCTGGGGGTTGGAAGCGGCTATGGCCCACCGCCTCGAACCGCTCGATCGCATTGTCGCTCAGCGAATCGAGAGCATCCCAGACGATGCGCCCCGTGCGCCGCTCGCGTCCGTGTTGGCATCGGACTTCTGGAACGTACTGCATGGGGAGCCGCCGCGACCCAAGACCATTGCCGATGCTGTGGCCCCACTTCGACTGATACTCAGACACTCGGACATGCTGGTCCTTTCGATGCCGTACGAAAACTGCAAAGCATTTGCCATCGAGTGCATTCGACACGCGTGTGCGCGACCTTCCGGCGCACGCCGACCGACAATCCACATTCACCGTGAGGCACCTCCAACACCCGAAGCAACGATGGCGTCGATTCGAAGAGAGGTCCCGAACGTGCTCAACGGTGCCGAAGTGCTGGTCTACTTCTGGCCCTGGCGCGAGCCGTATCGAGAACGCCTGATCTTGGGATGCCGACTTGCGGACCTCGGTGGGGGGCAACTCCGGCCTTCCGTGAGGTGGGCAGTCTCTATGACGCATGTACTGGGTGAGGGCGATCCCGTGACGGAGGCACCAGGCACATATTCCCTGTTGACAGCGGTCAAGGCGAAAGAGCATCTTGATCTCGTTCAAGACCGGGCAAAGGCGCTTGGGATAGTTCCGATGCGAATCTGAGAGGACGTCGCCATGTTATTTCGGCTGAGGGGGAGTCGGTCCATTCTTGAAGTAGCCAAGTGCACTTTCGACCAGCGCTTCGGCTTCGTCATCCGTCTCGCCGATCACCTCGCATAGGTGACTGAGCGCAGGTACCCATCTGCGGTCCAGCAAATCTGCCAGCCTCTCCCGATGAATCTCGGCTCTCGCTTCCTCGGTCAGGAATGGCGGCAGCATGCAGAGCGCCAGGCATTGCAGTCCGGTGAATTCGCGAGCCATGAAGTAGAGCCAGTACGGAAAGGCGGCGTCAAGCTCGCAGACGTAGTTGCGGACCGCTGGAATCTCGAACAATGCCTCGGGAAAGTCGTCATAGCCAAAGAACGCGACGTTGACGCGTGTTCGAAAAGCTCGAATTCGGTCCGGAGACTGGAGCAGTCCCTTCAGAGTGGCGATAGGTCCGGACGTATCGGCGCGATCAACCTCGTCACGGCTGATCACCACACTCAGAAAATCGAAGTCCGGCATGGTCATGAGAAGGTGCTTACACGACGCGGTCTGCCAGCCGCACATCTTACCGCAATGCGTCCCGCTCGGCCCGGGTCGACGTCCGGCATGATCCGGGCGGGAGGTGCTCGGGGCGCAGCCCCTGCCGCCGTCGGTTCACCCGGTCGGATCATTCCCAGTTTGCACAGCCGGACCCGGGGCGTCGCAGGGATCGGCCGGCTGCTTCGCCTTGCGCAAGAGCGCGACTGCGCAGAGGGCGTGCAGGACGCGCTCGCTGGCCGTCTTGGTGAAGTTGCCGGCGGGCCACAGACCGTGGCAGACCTCGTTGCGGACATTCAGGCCCTTGGGGTGTGACAGCACAGCGATGAGATAAATGCGGAGGTTGGGACCTAGCGCCTTGATGGTGTTCGCATTCGCCAGCGGGTCGTCGGGATGCCGCAATACGTCGTTCAGACTCTTCTGCTGCATGACGCCGCGCCCCGACTGATGCGGCTTGATCGTCGCGCCGCCGGTGTGATAAAGCAGATTTACGAGCGCCTTCTCGATCTGCGGGACCAGCACATGTACGGCTTTGAGAAAGTCCTTGTCGATGTGGGCCTGCACTCCCGCGCGGATGATCGGGTGGCGATCCTCCTCGCACAGTGGGCATCCCGCGATGAACTCCGTCGCTTGGTCGGCGGTGAGGCCCATCGTCTCAAAGAGGTGATCGAATCCCCATCCGAGCCAGCACTGATCGAGTTGCACGTGGCGGCTCGTGCGCCACACGGCCTTGCCGTCCGGATCGCCTTCGGTGTCGCCGATGTCTGCGGCGATGTGGTCACCTGCGAGCACCTGCGGCGTGAAAATCGCTTGGAGTGGGTACTTTTTGTCAAGCTCGGCTGCTTGCTTTTCGAGATCATCCTGACCCGGTACGAATTGCTGCGCAAGCCAAGCGATCGCGTTGGGTATGCCGTACTTGGTAAGTAAACTCTTGTATTCCTCGACATGGGCGTTGGGTATTTCCATCTTCGTCTCGATCTTGGCCATTGACTCCGCAACCTTCGGCCCGAGCACCTGCCCGGCACGACGAAGCCGCTCCGCGTGCTCCCGCAGTCCGGCATCGACGTACAGCTCGCTCGCGCGCTGAAGGTCGCCCATGCCGATCATGGGAGCGATCTTTCCCGCACGTCGCTCAAAGGATTCGGCGATGGCACGCAGCACCCGCACGCGGTCGGTATCGTTCTTCTTGCGCGTGTAGTAAGCCGCGAGTCGCAGGCCCACATCCTCGGCGCTGTGCGGGTCCACATCCCACACGCCGCCCGGAGTGGTCAGCACCGCGAACTTAGCTTCGAGGAGGCCGATTACCCGCGATTCTGTTTCCAGCGTGATCGATGGTCCCTTCTCGGGCGGCAGCAGGTTGTCGAACAGGTAGCAGTAGGTGCCGATGTGATCGTCCTCGGCGGTCTTCTCCACGAACGCGACCATTGCGTCAACGGCGGCGGCGATCCTGGCTTGGTCCTGGATCTTGAGTGCGAGTTGCAGAGCGCGAGTCAAGCCTTCACGGGTATCAAACTTCTCTGTGCCGTCGTCAAGTGCGGCAGCGGCGATGTACGAGTCGACGGCCATGCGCGCAAACTTGATCGCGGGCCTCTCCTGTGTTACGAATCTGGTCGTGTCCCACACCAAATCGGCGTATCGCGCTTTGATCACAGGGTGCTTGGTTTCCTCAGCACGCCTGCCCCAGTACTCGAGGATCTCGGGTGTGGCCGTGCGGAGGTCGGGCCGCGCCCGATACTCGCCCTTGTCGTTGGAGTTCATGCCCATCGGCTGAAAGTACGTTCGCCACGGCCCACCGTCGCTCGTGTCATGCGTGCTGAACTGCCAGGGTGCCCATTCGGCCCATAGGGACTTGCGGACATCTTCGTTTGCGTACTCCATGTCCTTGATCGCTTTGTCGGTCTCGACCATGACCGCGCCGCAATCGAAAGTGTCTCCGCGAGCATCAAAGCGGGCGACGATGTCAAGCAGGAATTGAGGCGGAGCGATGTTCACGCGGGGATTATCGCACACCTCCCTTGGCTGGGCCTGCTGGCTGCGGGTGGCCCCACGGAAAGCAATACAATCGCCACCATGAACGACGACGATGTAGATGACGATGAAGCTGAGGACGACGATGACGAGGAACTGGTCCCCTCCGACGTCTTTGTGAGCATGGCCTTTGGCCGGGAAGGCAGCGAAGAGGCGTGGAAGGTCATCCGCAAGGCCTGCAAGGAGTTCGGGCTGGAAGCGCGACGAGCGCACCAGAACCACTTTCCCGGATCGCCCGCTATTGACGAAGCCATCGAAGCCCTCGTTGATCTGTGCGACTTCGCCGTGATCGACCTGACGCACGAGCGACCCAGCGTGGCTCATGAAGTCGGGCTGTGTGACCGTGAGTTCGACCGGGCGTTCATCCTTCTCATCGCCAAGGCGGGAACGCCGCGCTTCGGCAACATCCAGGGTCGCATGGTCAACTACTACAGCGACATGGACGATCTACGTCGGACCATGACGCGGCAACTGCGGATGATGTGCGAAGCGTGGGACGAAATGCCTGACGAGGAAGAGGATGAGGATGGCCAGGATGAGCACGAGTAGTGCAGCAATGACGGCGCGAGCCCCGCGAGGGAGGTCGTCATTTCGGGAGGAGCATCATGCCGCTCTGTAGTAGTGCCTCAGCACGCCACCAAGCCGGGTGCGGCACCGGACCGTTCCCGGGTGATCGGCCAATCGCAGCGGGGGAGGCCCGCCCGTCGGCGTGCGGAACTTGATCGCCGAGTGTGGGCGCTCCCGGTTGTAGTGCTCAAGGAACTCGGCGATCAAGTAATCGAGATGTCGCGTGCCAAGCACAATGAACCGGTTCAGGCACTCGTCCTGCACGGTCTGGATGAAGCGCTCGACATGGGCGTTCAGGTTCGGTGCGCGATGCGGCAGGCGCACCGGCGTGATGTCGTGGGCCCGCAGGGCTTCGTCGAACGGTCGCCCGAACTTGGTATCGCTGTCCCGGGTGAGCACGCGGCACTCAGTTGCGCCGTCGCCGGCCGCCGTCTTGAGCAGCGGAACCTGCGCCGCGACCCACGCGGCATCCGGGTGCTCCGTGCTCGCCGTGGCGACGGCCCGGCGCGTGGCGACGTTCACGAAGACGAGCGTGTACGCGTCACGGAAGCCCCATTTCGTGACGATCCGGTGCCTCAGGAAATCGCACGCCCACAGGGTCTTGGCGTGGGACTTGATGAACTCGTCCCATGTCGCCTCGCCGCGTTCCGGTCCGGTCGGTAGCCCTGCGTCCTTTAAGATGTTGACAACGGTGCTGCGGGAGACCTTCACGCCCAGTTTCTTGAGCTCGCCGAGGATGCGGGTGTAGCCCCAGCCGGTCTCCTTCGCCAGCCTCAGAACCAGCCGCCGCACCTGTTCGGGCGACTTTGGCCGTCCCGGCTTCCGTCCGGTTTTTCTCTTGGGGCGGCCCTTGTCGGCATCGCGGATCCACCGCAGGAAGGTCTGGGGCGTGACGATCGTCACCAGCGCCTTGATGGCCGATCCGAGGGGCTTGGCCAGTCGAATCAGCCGCGACCGCTCCCCGGGCGTGACCCGGACGGGCCCTTCGATCTTTGAGCGGAGGACCTCGTTCTCGGCTTTCAGATATTGGATCTGGCGGCGCAGGTCCGCCTGGGTGGACCCGGCCAGGACATCAAATAAGCGGCGGAAGAGATTCGGCATGTCCGAATCGTCTGGGTCGGGGGGTGGGGCAGGGGGCAGAGTGCGAAATCGTGAGATTCTGAGACTCGGCCCCGGCCGCCCTGCAAATCCAGGCCATTCCGCTATCCTGATCCAGTCTCACTTGCCGCTCTCGTGAGACTGCCGGGCTCGGCCGCAATTGGGGGCACTTCGATCATGTCCGGATCGCCCCGGCTGAGCCGCCCGAGAGCCGCGCCGCAAAGCCCTACGGGCGGGGCTGGAGTATTTGTACCCTGCTGGCGGCCCTGAAAACGCTGTTTTAGTCCGTCCCCGTGAACAACCCGTGTCGATCGCACACCCATCGGCGCACCCCGAGAGTGGCCCGCCAACGCTCCGAAACGGTCTTGTACAGGGAGGGTCGAGGCCGAGATGGGCCTTCATCAGCGTGACCGCCTCTTCGAACAGCGGCAGGGCCTTACTGAACTGGCCGGTGCTCTCGTAGGCCACCGCCAGGTTGATCATGGTGTTGAGAGTCCGCTGGTCGTTGGGGCCGAACTTGGCCTTCTTGACGCTGAGCACTTCCTCGTAGAGCGGTACGGCCTTGTCCTCTTGCCCGGCGTGTCTGTAGGCCAAGGCCAGGCTCTCCGTGCCTATGGAGGTTTCGTCGTGGTCGGAGCCCAGACTGGCCTTGGTCAGGGCCAGGCCCTTCTCGAACATGTGCACGGCTTCGTCGAGCTGGCCGGCGTTCTGGTACGCAGACGCCAGATTGTGCATGGTGTTGAGGGTCCTGCGGTCGTCGATGCCGAACGTGGCCTTGCAGAGTTCCAGCGATCGGGTCAGGAGAGGGATAGCCGTGCTGGCCTGGCCGATGCCAACGTAGGTGTCCCCTACCGTCTTCAGAATCCGCGTCTGCACCGCCGGCTGGTTCGGGAAGTTCGCCTCGATCTTGTCCGGGGCGAGCTGCGTCGCTGCTCTGTCGAGCAACTCGCGGATGGTCGGGTTCGGCTTCGCTTCGCTCGCCAACTCGCCGGCCTGCAGCAGAGAGTCCGCCTGGGTCCCAGCATCCGCCTGGGCCAGCAACTTCTGCGTCAGGAACTCCGTGACCGACTCGGCAATCTGCTTCTCCTCGTCCGCGCGCTGCTTCTCGGCTTCGGCTTCGGCCTTCTTCGCCTCCGCATCCAGCTTGGCGAGGCGCTCGCCCTCGGCCCGCTGCGCTTCTCGCTCCTTGGCCTTGCGCTCCTCCTCGGCCGCGGCGATGGCGACCCGTTCCTGCTTCTTCGCTTCGATCAGCCCGATGGTCGTCCCCACCACCCCGGCGACCAGAGCCAGCAGCACCAGACTGGCGGCGATCACCTGGCCTTTGTTGCGGCGCACGAACTTCTTGAGTCGATACGCGTGGCTCGGCGGCGCGGCCACCACCGCCTCGCCGCTGAGGTACCGCCGGATGTCCATCGCCAAGCCGTTGGCGGTTTCGTAGCGGCGCTGGCGGTCCTTTTCCAGTGCCTTCATCACGATCCAGTCGAGGTCGCCGCGCACCATTGTCCCCAGGCGCTTGGGCTCGGTGTGGCGCTTGGCCGCGACGTTGGCGATGGTGTCGGTGTTGCTGCTCAGGCGCGTGCTGGGCTTGGGGGGCTCGACCTCGCGGATGATCCGTTGGATCTCGGCGTACGCCGCGGAGCGGAGTTCCTTGCTGCTGAAGGGCGTGGTGCCGGTGAGCAGTTCGTACAGCAGTACGCCCAGCGAGTAGACATCCGTGCGGGTGTCGATGTCGAGGTTGCCCTCGGCCTGCTCCGGGCTCATGTACTCCGGCGTGCCGATCAACTGGCGGTGCTCGGTGAAGAGCGTCTTCTCGGTCAGCTGGCTCGCCGTCGCCTTGGCGATGCCGAAGTCGATGACCTTCGTGTGCGGCCTTCCATCCTGCGTGGAGACAAGGATGTTCGACGGCTTGATGTCGCGGTGGATGATGCCCTTGGTGTGGGCGTGCTGCACGGCGTTGCAGACCTGCGCGAAGAGCTCCAGCCGGTCCTCGATGGCGAGGTTGTTCTTGTCGGCGTACTCGACGATGGGGTCGCCCTTGACCAGTTCCATCACGAAGTAGGGTCGGCCGGTCTCCGTCGCCCCGGCGTCGAGCACCCTGGCGATGTTCGGATGGTCCATCAGCGCCAGGGCCTGCCGCTCCTGCTCGAAGCGGGCGACCACCTGGCGCGTGTCCATGCCCAGTTTGATGATCTTGAGGGCCACCTTGCGCTGGACCGGCTGCTCCTGCTGGGCCATGAAGACCGAGCCGAAGCCGCCCTCGCCGATGAGTTGAAGCAACTTGTACGGACCGATTCTTGTGCCGGGCCCCTCGCGGATCGGCGCGGCGATCGTCTCAGCGGCTTCCGCCGCAACGGCCCCGGCGGTTGGCTGGCTGAGGAATGCGTCCTCACTCTCCGCCGCAGCGATCAGCGCGTCCACGTTTGCCCGCAGGGATGCATCACCCACGCACGCGCCGTCAAGAAACGCTCGGCGTGCGTCCCCGGTCCGCTCCAGAGCGCCGTCGAAAATCTCTCGGATTCTGCTCGCACTCGCCATCGTTCGTTTTCCTTACGTGCCGCTCTGTCCCTCCAGATCCGTGCGAAGCCATGCACGAGCAAACGCCCACGCGCGTTTGACCGTGCGAGGCGAAATGTCGAGCACCGCGGCGGCCCGCTCGATCTCCAAACCGGCGTAGAACCGAAGGCGAACGACCATCGCCGCCTGCGGGTCAACGCTCTCCAAGCGGCCGAGGGCCTCGTCAAGGGCCAAGAGTCCGTCGGAATTCTCATCGAGAGTGATCGATTCGAGCCCTGTAATGGTCAACGCCCTCAGGCGGCCGGCGCGGGCGTCCGGATTGCGGCCCTGCCTGGCCCGCGCCCGGTCGATGAGGATCCGCCGCATAGCTTCCGCCGCGGCGGCGTAAAAGTGAGCCCGGCCGGCCCAAGGGACCTCACGCGGCCCGGCCAGCTTGAGGTAGGCCTCGTGGACAAGGGCGGTTGCGCTCAGCGTGTGGTCCTTCCGCTCAGCGGCCATCTCAACCTGCGCGGCCTTGCGGAGTTGCTCGTAGACCAACGGCAGCAGGCGATCCGCCGCGGCACGGTCGCCGTTGGCGGCTTGAGTCATGAGCAGCGTCGCATCGGCGGGGTTTGGCCCTTCGGCGGTCACGACTGCATGGTAACCGGCTCTTACGAGTTGGTTCGGGGCGCTCCGACGCTGCATGGTCAAAGACAGCCCGGGAATCGCTCCGCATACTCAACGGCACGAGTTCCCGCGTGTCATCAGGGCGATGCCAATGGTCGCCGTGGCGACCCCCCGCTCTTCGCAGAACCCCCGGGTCGCGAGACCCGGGGGTTGTCGTCTTGGGGGACGGTGTGACGAGATGTTCACGCCAACTCGCTGAAGCTCCGCTCAGGCGCCCCGGCAGGCCACTGGGACGTTCGGGCGAACGTCTGGGAACCAGCGATCACGGGGTCCGGCGCCAACACGAGTCGGAGCCGCGAGAGGCGATGCGGGTCTCGCCGGTGCCGTTGGCGTTGATGGTGAAAATGCCGCCGGTGCTTCCTGACCCGGATCGGCAGAAGACCAACCTCTGATCCCCGGGTCCGAACGACGCCCATCGCTCCTCGCCGGAAGTGCTCTGCGTGAGAACCTGGGGAGGGCTGCTTGCTGCAACGTCGAGTGTGACGACTCGGAACCGTCCGGATTCATTGGTCGAGTAGCACAACACCGTACCTCCGCCTGACCGGACCCACGAGAAGCTCGAAGATGAGGGGTGCCCATCCGCAACAGGCGCCTCGCCCAGCGCGATGAGAGCCCCTTCATCGCTTCCCAGGCCCACTGCAATCAACTGGTTGGTCTCACGCTGGACAAATAGCATCGATGCATCGCTCGACCAGCACGCGTAGAACTCGTTCTGAAACTCGGTGCCGGTGACGTTCAGCAGTTCCGCACCGTCCGGCGTCACAACAAAGACGTCGGTCTTTCGGATCAATGGCGCGCTCGGCGCGGGCACATGCATCGAGAAGGCAATCCTGTATGTGCCATCTGGAGCAGGAACCGGTGACCAATCCGGTACGGTCGCCAGTGTGGCATATGACGGGAACGCCACGATCAATCGTAGGTTGGAGCCATCGAGGTTGACTGTCCAGATCCCGCGCGCACCGGAGAGCACGCCGAAAAAGGCCAGTCGCAGGCCGTCGGGCGACCAGCACGGATGACGGATGACATCGTTGCGGCCGAGGCCGACCACGGTACGCACGTTGCTGCCATCGGCGTTCATGACGCGCAGGCCGGCATCGACAAAGGCGATCTCGGGGTTGGGCGGCGGATTGCTTCCGCCCGGCGGGGCCGCGCTGGCCAACACGCCACAGGCCGCGACGAGGATGGCGAGCGACATGAAAACAAGTTGAGACCTGGTGATTCCCATGTGGGGCTCCTGAAGGGAAACTGAGTGCAGTCCTGCCGCGCACCACTCTGTGAGCGGCTGGCTCGTGCACGGGATGAATGGCCGGAGTGTGCTACGGACCGTCCTGGAGCTTCGCGCGCCAGGACTTCAGCTCAGACCGAATGGACTCGTCGCGTTCGAGTTGCTCCGCCTTGGTGTCCATGCCGAGTTTGGTGATCTTCGGCGCGATCCTGCGCTGCACCGGCTTCTCCTGCGCAGGCATGAAGACCGAGCCGAAGCCGCCTTCGCTGATCTGTTGCAGGATCTTGTACGGCCCGATCTTCGTCCCCGAGCCCTCGCGCAGCGGCGCGGCGACCGTCGCCTCCGCCGCCGCGGAGTTCGGCGGCACATCCCCCGTCGGCGAGGCCATGAATCCCGCAGCCTGTTGCTCGGCCCGGATCGGGGCGTCAACCTCGGCGCGAAACGCGGCGTGCCCGCCGCAGGCCCCGTCGAGAGCGGGTCGCCGGTCGGCTTCGGGCAACTCCGCCATTTCCATGAAGACCCGGCGGGCCTGGCTGTGCTGCGGGGCCATCATGGATTCTCCGTTGTCGCCGCCGCGGCATCGAGTTTGCCCTTCCACTCGTCGGCCTTGGCGTCGAAGCCCTTGCCCGGCTCGGCCTTGTCCCACTCCCCGTACAACTTCACCACGCGCTCGCAGGATTCGCGCAGGACGTCCTCGGGCTTGCGCGGCGTGCCCTTCGACGCGCTCAGGCCGTTGAACCCTTCCACCAGCAACGGCTCGGCCTCGGCGAACCTCAACTGGGCCAGCAGCGAACCGCCGAGGCGCGAGCGGGTGTAGGAGAGCCGCCAGTCATCGGGCTTGAACGCTCCGGATTGCAACTCCAGCAACTCGCGCCAGAGAACTTCGGCCTCGGCGGGGCGGGAGAGTGAATCCCTGACTTTCGCCAGGCTCGAGATTGTGGCCCGCGTGTCTGGGTGGCCCCGGGGCAGGACGCGCCGGTTCATCTCCAGGGCCTGATCAAAGAGCGGCTCGGCCTCGGCCGCGCGGCCCAGTGACTCGCGCACGCTCGCCAACATGGTCAGGCTCCACGCCACGCTCGGGTGGTCGTCCGGGAAGAGCCGCCGGTACATCTCCAGGGCCTGCTCGTAGAGCGGCTCGGCCTCGGCCGCGCGGCCCAGTGACCTGCGCACGAACGCCAGGTTGTTCAGGCTGTTCGCCACGCCCGGGTGATCGCCCGGGAAGAGTCTCCGGCGCATCTCCAGGGCCTGCACGTACAGCGGCTCGGCCTCGGCGGCGCGCCCCAGGGACTCACCGCGCACGGCGGCCAAGTTGTTCAGGCTGTTCGCCACGTCCGGGTGGTCGCCCGGGAAGAGTCGCCGGCGCATCTCCAGGGCCTGTTCATAGAGCGGCTCGGCCTCGGCCGCGCGGCCCAGGGAATCGCGCACGAACGCCAGGTTCGTC
>Ga0194120_10003728_pt1 | contig 24449 bp, 25 predicted proteins | sample TA2MahCa65mmetaG_FD_148642 | JGI IMG/M metagenome (GOLD analysis project Ga0194120, IMG submission 148642) | Freshwater microbial communities from Lake Tanganyika, Tanzania - TA2015019 Mahale Deep Cast 65m | ecosystem: Environmental > Aquatic > Freshwater > Lake | place: Tanzania: Lake... | reverse complement strand
CTCGCGCGAAGCACGCGCAAGTCGAAAGTCGAAAGTCTAAAAAGCCGAAAGTCGTAGCGATGCCAGACTTTATGGACTTTTGACTTTATGGACTTTTGACTCGCTTGTGCTTCGCACAAGAGGCAGGCCATATTCCGAAGTTACGGCCGCTTTTTTGCCGAGTTCCTTGAGGATCTCTCACTCGTTCGCCTTGGGCTACTCGCCCTGAACACCTGTGTCGGTTTGCGGTACGGTCCAACACTGATTATGCTTAGAAGTTTTTCTTGAAAACGCGCTCCTGTACATCTGATTCGGCCGAGGCCTCCTCATTTCCACTCCGCTCGGACATGTCGCGACGGATTTACCTATCGCTAGTCCTCACGGCATGAACCTCAAATCCAATAATGGGCGTACAGTACAGCATTCCGTCCCTCCATCGCATCAGTGCCGGGTCATGGAATATTAACCATGTGTCCATCGCCTCCGGCGTTCGCCATCGGCTTAGGCCCGACTAACCCTTCGTTGATCTCCATTGCGAAGGAAACCTTGTTCTTTCGGCGTGCGGGAATCTCACCCGCATTGCGGTTACTCGTGCCAACATTTTCACTTCTACACGCTCCACCATGGGTCACCCCTTTGGCTTTATCGCAGAGTAGAACGCTCTCCTACCGCGCGCGCAGCGCGCAAGTCAAAAGTCTGTAATGTCAGAAGTCTGTAATGTCAAAATGCAACGCATCCCGACTTTATGGACTTTGAACTTTACGGACTTTCAAACTGCGCGCTACGCGCACCCGCAGCTTCGGTAATATGCTTAGACCCGATCATTTGCGGCGCAAGATCTCTGAGTGAGTGAGCTGTTACGCTTTCTTTAAAGGATGGCTGCTTCTAAGCCAACCTCCTCACTGTCTCTGAAATCTCACCTCCTTAAGTTCACTTAGCATATATTTAGGGACCTTAACTGGCGATCTTGGGCTGTTTCCCTTTTGACCAACGGAGCTTCGCCCCCGTAGTCTAACTGCCGTGCTACTTACCTCTGGTATTCGGAGTTTGATAGGAGTCGTGGCCTTGCGGCCTATCGACACCTTCCAGTGCTCTACCCCCAGAGGGAACGCACGACGCAAGCCCGAAAGCTCTTTCGGAGAGAACCAGCTATTACAAGGTTCGATAAGCTTTTCACTCCAACCCACAAGTCATCCGAGGATGTTGCACAATCGACCGGTTCGGGCCTCCATCTGTATCTCTACAAACTTCACCCTGCTCATGGGTAGCTCACCTTGCTTCGGGTCTGATACGTACGACAAACGCGCTATTCACACTCGCTTTCGCTCAGGCTCCATCCGAAAGGACTTAGCCAAGCCGTACGCATCAACTCGTTGGCTCATTCTTCAATAGGCACGCCGTGAGCGCGCGCAGCACGCAAGTCAAAAGTCGAATGTCGAAAGTCTGAAACGTCAAAATGCAACGCATCCCGACTTTATGGACCTTGGACTTTATGGACTTTCAAACTACGTGCTACGCACGCCTCCGACTCCTTGTAGGCATGTGGTTTCAGTTCTATTTCACTCCCCTCACCGGGGTTCTTTTCACCTTTCCCTCACGGTACTAGTTCACTATCGATCTGAAGATGTATGTAGCCTTACCAGTTAGTTCTGGCAAATTCACTCAAGCCATTCATGTCTTGAGTTACTCAAGAACTACAGCCATAGAGATGCTTTGTTTTCGTGTACGGGGCTATTACCCGCTGGGGCTCTTCTTTCCAGAAGATTCCACTAACGTAGCATTTTGTAACTCTACCTATTACTAGCGCTGTAGCCTTATGACCCCCATCCCCATAGACAGTTGCCAGTTGTTAGTTTTTAGTTGATAGAGAAATGCATTGCTGCTTTCAACTACCAACTGCCAACTTTCAACTAGCCGCTATCTATGTGGCTGAGTTTGGGCTCCTCCCGTTTCGCTCGCCGCTACTAAGGGAATAACTATTGTTCTCTTTTCCTCCTGGTACTGAGATGTTTCACTTCCCAGGGTATGCTCCTACAATCGTTTAAGTCGTAGGTCTTAGAGGTTTGCTCTAAGGGGTTTCCCCATTCGGAAATCTCCGGATCAAAGGTTGCTTAGCACCTCCCCGAAGCTTATCGCAGCTAAACCACGTCCTTCATCGCCGTCTTCAGTCTAGGCATCCACCACACGCCCTTACTCAGAACTCCCGCTAGGAATTCTGAGAACCGCGTATTTCTTGCCCTGCATAGCTCGCGAAGCGAGCGACGCAGGGTCCTTTGTCTTTCCTCCGAGGCACCGCTGCCCCATCAGAAAGACGTTTGTTTGCTTTATTCACCCCGTGGTCACGTTAGTGACTTTACGGGGTTCGGTTACTTCTCGCCACTACCTTACGATAGTGGAAAGATTTTTCCTGCATCTACATCCGGAAGACCATTCCGAATGTAGAATGTTTGATTCTTTCTTATTTCTCAGGACGTACGAAATTGGATGCCAAAAGCACCAATGACGTATGTCCTGTGATGTCGTTATTCAAATGTCAACGAGCTTGCATATGGGACTAAAAAAGCCGCTGTTAAGCGGCTCCGATCGCTGGCCAAAAAGCCGGCTACCCTTGCCACTTCATTAGCTTTTTAGTGATTACCATATACGCTCGGGAGTATATACGAAGCCGTTTTTCCTGTCAAATCGCGGACGGCTATAGCCCATCCCGCACCACCTACACATCACCCTTTTAGCACAGAGCGATGCATTGAACTCCTGCACAAACAGCAAACCCCGCGTGCGAGCGGGGCTTGCTGTTGAATGTGGGAGGAATATTAGTCCTTTTTGCTACGAGAGAGTTCCGAGCGCATATGTTCGATGGCGCGTGCCGCAGCTTCTTTGCCGCCGAGACCAAATGCGAGACCAAATGCGAGCGAGAGTGCGATCACGAAGCCCGTGAAGAGAGTCTGGACCAAGGTGACAGCGACACCAAGCTGTTCGAGAGCGGCAAGCACTGCGAGGATCCAGATCGCCCACTTGGCGACCGAGCCCGCAACATTTGCCCCCTGATGTGCGCCGGCAAATCGAGCCGAACCAGAGATGATCTTCTTGACCCAATCAGCGATCACTGCAGCAAGCACCAAGATGAGTGCTGCCACGACCACCTGCGGGATGTAGAGGAGGATGACTTGCTCGAGGAAGATCGTGACACGTGAAAGACCGAGGATTCCGAGCGATACGCTTAAGAAAGCCAAGATCACAAACCACTTGATCAAAATACCGAAGAAGGCGCCGACATTGAGATTGAATCCTGCCTCGCGCGCAGTTTCTGTGAGGCCCGACGATCGCATAAGCTCGTCGATGCGGAGGAATTTGAAGAACTCGACGATCGCGCGGTACAAAAGCACGCCGAAGATCCATCCGATAGCGAGCACGATAATCGCTGCGATAAAGGCAGGGACGTATTGTCCTACCATAAACCACATATCATTAACTGAGTTGCCATACATACCCGTTTGATAAGCAATTGGTTGCATAGATATTATAAATAAAATGTATAAAATTACGTACCATAATGATATCACCCCTCCTCTCGACCGGAGCATAGCCGGGAGCGGTATGTGGATAAGGTGAGCCATGCCCCCACGGAGTATAGTGGGGAGTATTTTCAGCGCGCGACCAATTTTTCTTAGCTAAAGGCTAAGGTGTTAGAGCAGGTGTCCCCGATCCAACAAGACCGTATGCGGGTAATCTAGCGTATCGCGGATGAGCCTATCCTGGATAGTGAGGCGGTAGCGGAATTCAGGGGTGGAAAAAGCAGCATACCTGATCTCTCGACCAAACAGAGGCTCGAGCTTGCGCACCGCCATATCGAGACGCGCCTCACTAAAGCTCTCTGCAGCCACGAGCAGATCTACCGGACGCGACGTATCGCCCAAAAAGGTCCCCGACAGGATGACCACGCCGAGCCTACCGGTGCGCTTGAGCGCATCGAGCACCACATCGTACTGGGCCGGAGACACCTCATGCACAAAAGCCGAAAGAGCTCGCAAATGCTTGAAGCCAGGATCGACAAACCACACTTTCTGATTTTTACGTACGTGTTTCTTTGTAGACTTTTTCTTCTGCGTCGTGTCGGCCGTATCTTGGACCATGAGAATCGTCCTGCCTTTGATGATGCCGAGCTTGGTAAGCACGCTCACCTCGAGCTTGGCCATAGCTAGTGATACTCCCCCACGCTTGGCAATCTGCTGAAGTGTAAACACGGATGATTGATCAAAGATAAACACACGCAAGACACGCGCAAGCGCTGAACTATCCACCAGTAATGCCAGGAAATCTTCTTTTGCACCGTTCGAAATACTCATAGTATCCAAGATATATCATCGCAGCTAACCATTAGTATGACCCCCGATCATGTATCGACTATTTCTAACGGGGCTCACAAAGTGATTGTACCAATCGTGCAAAAAAGTCAAAGGAGGTGTGTCAAGCCCCCTTCATAGAATCATGAGAGAGTCATGAATCTGCCACGACCGGACGTGCTAAGATATGTTGAGAACTGGTCGGGAGGATGCTCATGGCACGAACCCTGCTCGTCATTATAATCATAGGCGCACTCCTCGGTGCCATGATTCTTTTAAACGTATACTACGGTACCGGAGTCACCTTTAGCAAAGTTTGACTTCAACGAAAAATCACCCCGACCTTTCGGACGGGGTGATTTTCTTGTAATACCGATAGGAAGGATTGGACTACTTCAGGGTTACCTTTCCACCAGCCGTCGTCGCTCCGCTCCTCCCTAAGAATCCTCGGTTCTCAGCGAAGAAATCCGCCTCAAGCGGATTTCTTCTGCTCTCCGATACGGGAAACTACCGTTTCCCGGTCACGCATAAATCGCTGGTGCGATTTTGCGCGACCCCGCCTCGCCCCGTCGGGCTGCGGCCTTGCGCGACTTCGCGCACTCGCCGCTCACCCTTCCCAAGCAGGCGGAGGTAACTTTGAAATTATTTCAAAGTTACCTTTCCGCCTGCTTCCTCCACTTTCTTCTTGAGCGCCTCGGCGTCCTCCTTCTTCATGCCCTCTTTGAGCATAGCTGGAGCACCTTCGACGAGGTCCTTGGCCTCCTTGAGACCCAAGCCCAGCGCCTCCTTCACCACCTTGATGACGGCGATCTTCTGTTCGCCGGCGGCGGTGAGCTCGACGTTGAACTCGGACTTCTCTTCGGCTGCTGAGGCACCCGCAGCCGGACCCGCGACCGCGACCGCAGCCGCAGACACGCCCCACTTCTCTTCGATGGCCTTCACGAGCTCATTGAGCTCGAGCACGGTCATCTTCTCCACTGCTTCGATGATTTTTTCTTGTGTCATAACCAGTTGATAGTTATTAGTTAATAGTTGTTAGTTCTGGGATACATGGGTCAGACCTATGCATCACGATTTACGCTGCACTACCCTTCGTTTCAGCAACCTTACTCAGCACGACAGCAAACCTGCTGCGCGGTGAGTTGATGACCTGTGCAAACATTGCCTGCAAGACCGGCATCGGCGGGATCGTCGCGATCGCACGCATTTCGTCGGCGTTTTTGAGTGCGCCCTGGAAGAGTCCTCCCAAGATCATAAACTTGTCGGTGCCGACTTCCTTGCCAAATACATGCACGCGGTTGGCGGCGAGTGTCGGCTCATCACTCGTCGTGTTGTATGCGATCGCCACCTCTCCTTCGAGCGGAAGCGTCGCCTCATGTCCGAGACTCCCAAGCGCGCGGCGAATGAGGCTCTTCTTGGCTACCGTGTAGCCGAGACCATCATTGCGAAAGGAGCGGCGCAAGCCAGTCTCCTGCGCGACATCAATACCACGGAAGTGGACAAATACCGACGAAGCCGCCTCTTTCAAGAGCTTCTCAAGCTTTGTCACCGCTTCCTCTTTTTGTGCCCTCGTTTTTGCCATAATGGTAAAAACTGCAAACTGGTAATACAAAGGCTTCGAGAATCCTCCATTTAAGAGAATCGTCGACCTCGGCAAGACTGATGCCATTTCCACGGCTGCTCGCTGTCTCTGGCCTTATGAGGGATATTCTACATTGAAATGCCACGGAGTCTACTTGACATATACCATTACTATTGTACCATTGCATTGGTGACCATGCTGTGGAGGAGTATGCGACTATGCGGGAATATCCTGACGGCAAACTCGTTACGGATGAGCAAGCCGCGCTCGTTGACTGGGTGGGGGAGAATATCAATCCGCTCGCCAAGGCTTCCTTGGAGTGCGTCCTTATGGATGGACTGAAGAGATTCGTGGGCGTAAGCCCACTGGATGTCGAGACCATCTGCATCCGAGCGAAGGAGTTAAAGGCATTTCTACCCATCTAAAATACAACTTGAGCGATCGACGCCGGACCATTGTGTCCGGCGTTTCTTTTTTAGTTTTAATGCCACTCCAGCATAGCGGCGACCGCGGCGGCAGTCTGCTTTTCCTGCTCCTGCCGCACCGTCACCGAATTAACGAGGACGGTCAGCCCCACACTCAAGCTGATAAACAGCGTGAATCCGAGAAAAAACCGCATGAAAGATCCGGCCGGAGTCTCTTGCATGGGTTATATTATACCATTCAAAGCACACCCCTCTGTCTTGTACTGCGTGTACTCCAGTTGTAACTATATTATTGGCTTACAGTATCCCCTTTGCAGATCAAAACTACATGTGCCTGTCCCCTGTATCCGTATTATTTCCTTGTCCGTTTTTGGATGAATGAAAAGATCCAGTAGAGCAATAGGATGTTGATGGAAACGGTGGCCCAAAACCAAGTCATGCCACTTAACTCAAAGAATGGCGTCTGTAAACCATTTTCAAATACGACCACCCAGGGGAGCATCGCAACTACAATCCCTGCGGCGCAAAACATACCCTGACAATTCGAAGCTGATACAAACAAAAAGCCGATTAAAATCAGGTAGACAACAACTGCGACTGCCCCCACGTAGATATTTTAATCAACATACCTATCTACTATAACGCACTTTCTATCTGCCCGTGGTGATAAGTTTAACTTGTCACCGTACGGCGACCTGAATATTCTTGGGCCGTGGAATCTACTTGGAGAGCTTCCTTGTAGCGAAGTATTTCCAGGCGATGATGGTGAGGGAGATGAGGACATAGAGGCCATAGAGGATCATGAGAATGAAAGGCCCGAGGCCGAAAGAGAAGTATGCGTTGCCTTCCCCGCCGAGGATGAGGAGTGTCGTGACGACAAGCATCACCGGCACCGCCCACACCGCAAAACGTTTCCATGCTTCAAAAATAGCGGGAGTGAGGGGGAGGGTTAGGAGAGAGAAAAAGAATGTGAGGATCGATGGCCAGAAAATTATCTGTCCTATTAAGCCAATCTCAGTCCAATTCTTCCAACACCACCCTAAAGCATCGTAATCACACGTTTCTTGTATAACAATTAAACAAGCCACGACTCCGACAAAAAATAAGCTCAACAGGAACCCATTTTTTTTGCTCAAAAATTTCATATTACAGCTTCTATCTGTACCAACAATTGTAACAGCTCCTGCATACTTGCATCACTCATATCCCCCTTTTTCCCCTTCCTCATTATTGTAGCCGAAATCTTGGAGAGCGCCCTGGTGAGCATCTGTGTATTCTCGAGCTTCTCCACCCGTCTGAGAAGACCGCCTTTCAAGCTCTTCTTGAGGTCCAGTGACTGTATTTTTTCTTTGAGCTCGGAGAGCAGCTGAGCGTCAAGTGCGACGGTATCAGCGTACGCTTCCAATGCGTCAAGCAGGGCGATGAGCTCATGAGCATCAGCACTATTGAGCTTCCCTTTTACTTCTTGTCTAACGATTTTCTTGTTGAACGCGGAGAGGATTTTTGTATTTTTCTCTTTCTTCTTTTCAATCTTTTTCTCAAGATTTTCGACTTTCTTGAATAGATTCTTCTTGAGCGTGTCTGGTGCATCTATTCTTCCGATCATGTCCTTGAGCACGGTGAGTAACGCCGACAATGAAGGCTCATCGCGCGTCACCTCTGCACTTTCTTCCGGCGCAAGCGTGAAATCAATAGTGCCGTTTCCATCGTAGTCTATGGTGAGGTCTCCGGCATTTTGGATGGTGCCGTCAGGGAAACTCATCGTCGCAGAGGTGTCTGCCAATGATGGGACACCAGCAAACGTCGTGGTGGCCACCACGATGCCGCCGGAGTATTCCTCGACCTCGAGAGTGAAGGAGCCGTCTGAGACCCCTGAAAGCACCACTGTCGGCGACACGGACTGCGGGATACTGATCACCTGCACTTCTCCATAGCGCTTGTAGGTAGCGCCGGGGATGGTAGAGGTGGAAGCGCTGATCTCCTGTCCTGCCGCATCCGTCGCGGAAAGTGTAAGTGGTGAGTGGAGGGTGAAACGGAGGCGGTCTTCGCTATCTATAATTGGCTGTACATCAGAAAGATATTCAAGATTTATATCAGAATCCCCTCCAATAAAATGGTTAAAGATTAATGCTCGTAATTCACTAATTTCCAAGAGGTCTTTATGATTGGTTCTAAGGAACCCGAGGCCGGGAATATTTTCTAATATCCCTCCGTTGTACTTTTTCAAATCCACCCACCATCTTTTCACCGCCTCCGTACTCGTACTCATCGCCAGCGCACTCGGTACGACGACGGTACCATCACCATCAATCACTTCGTTTAGTGCATACGAAAGCTTTGGCTGGTACTCAAGACAAAGCACGCCGCCCGGAAAAGCAACTGCCCGTGCACACTCCTGCACTGTTTTGTATGTGATACCGGCGAGCGTGTCTTCGCCAATACCGGCAATCTGATGCACGATGATACCTGCGGGAGGTTGCCACGAAGAGCCGATGTGTTGCTGGAGGTTTTTGGCAGAGGTAAGAAGCGTGGTATTGCCGCGCGAAGGACCTTTCAGGTCACCATACACGGGCACTTCTCTCCCCTCCGCTCCCTCAAGAAAATCGTACAATTCGTCGCCATTACCCAGAGCCATACCATACCTGTCGGTGAATAATTGTGTGGCCGCACCTGATTCGAACGTGACCGGCGGAGTGGTGATAGATGAGCCTATGTTGTTGTAATAATCTTCGTGTGGTAGGAGATGGTAGGCAAAGGGAGCATTTTGCGCAAAGTCGCGAGCGCGCTCCGGTGAGAGGATGAAGGGAAACCAGTCGAACGGGATACCTGTGTCATAGCCATGCAGGAGCGCGCCGATGGCCTGCGGAGTACCGAGCTGGGGGACACCGACCAATATGATCTGATCGATGAGGTCGGAGGCTGAAGGGCCGAGCGCGCGTACAAGCGCCTTGGCAAGCAGGCCGCCATTGGAGTGTGCGACGATAGTCACCTTACCTGTCCGTGACGATACAGCGAGGGTACGAAGTGTCTCTTCGAGCGCACCCTCTGCGAGAATGTCCGGAATGGAGAGGCGCCAATCGTATGGAAACGCTGCATACCCCGCGATGGTCCCGGTAGAACTCGCGGCAGCCAAGTCGGCGACGAAGGATTTGTATATGTTTCCACCCGTGATTGGAATCTCGTTGATCACCTCTGTGGCAATGACATCAGGACTCACGCTCTTCCCTACCGTGTCTAGGTAGAGTGCTTGTACATCCTCTTCCCCTGAAGGCTCCCATCTTTTTTCCCCGTCATCATAGAGTCGCGAGCCCATAATCCCCGGCAAAAACAGCACGTTGGAATTGCAGTGTTCTGTGCAGGCAGGGGTGGCGGTGACCACATCGTCTTCTAGGATGTATGCAGAGGTGGTGCCGTTGCCTTGGAGGTACGCGAGACAGTACCCGCTGCAGGGGTACATGCCGTTGCTGGAGAAAGTGGGGGTGGTGGCACGTTCGGCGGTAATCATAAATGAGCGGGCACCCGCGAGAGATGGTGCGGAAGTGGCGACGTCCTGACTGCCGTAACCTCTGTACAAGAGACCGTCCCAGAAGCCGAGCGTGGCATCAAAGGTATGCGACGTGTTGTCGGCGGTCGGCTGGTATGAATCTTTGTAGATCCCGTATCCGATAGGTCCGCTCGAACAGTCGGGTGATGCGAATGTGCCGATATATGTGATCCAGTTCGGGCCCGGAGGAGCGATGTTGGTGAATGTGTTGGTACCGAAGAAGAGCGTGAGGTTGCCGACGCGATTTGATGTGGAGGTAGCAAGTGTGATGCAGTCGCTGCCCATGATAATGCCACGCGTGTCTACCGAGTGGTCGGGCTGTGAGCTCACAATAGCGGCAAATGAGATAGTGGGGAGGAGGAAGAGGAGGGCAAGAAGCGGCGCGGCCGTGAGCTTGGCCGTGCCGCTGGCGAGACTCTGTATGTTATTACTCTCACTTACCTGACCCCATTTCATGCCGCAAAAATATCACGCTGGCCACGTGGTTGCAAGACACTATGATTTGGGCATGTTTGTGATGGCACAAGTCAGACTTGTGCCATCACTATGGGAACGGATATTCACCGCGGATGACAGGGATCAGTGAATAACAGAAGACAAGACATGATCTGCAAATGATGCTATTTTGACAGATACATCACTATGCGAGGCATGAAATACATACTCACCTTCGCGGCGCTTTTATTGAGCATGCCGTTTATAGCGCAGGCACAAAACACTCTCGTCGCAGACCAGCACACGTATGAAAAAGCCCGTGTGGTAGAAGTCCTCGCACAAGACACACGGATTATCCCTGGCACAGACACCCCGGCACAGACCCAGACGCTTCGCGTCGAGATTCTTGAGGGACCTGATGCGGGAGCGATGATCACCTTTGAAAATGACTACACACAGCTCGATACAGGCGATGTCTTTTATGCACGTCATCTCACCAACGACATCGAGGGCACTGATCTCTGGTCGGTCGCCGATCCCTATCGCCTCAATACTATCCTCATCCTCACTCTCGCGTTCGTCGCGCTTATCTTCATCTTCGGCGGCATCCAAGGTGTGCGCGGGCTTGCGAGCCTCGTCGGCAGCCTCATCCTCATTTTCTGGCTCCTCATTCCCGGTATCTACTACGGCTACTCCCCTATCCTCGTCTCCATCGGCGTCGCGTCGCTCATCATCATCATCGGCTCATACATCACGCACGGATTCAATCGCACGACGAGCGCCGCCGTGATCGGCATGATCATTACTCTCATAGTCACAGGTCTCGCCGCGTATTTTGCCATGCACGGCGCAGACCTCAGCGGCTATACGTCCGACGAAAATGTCTATCTCAATTTTGACACGCGCGGGCGCATCGATATGGTAGGGCTCCTCTTCGGCGGCATCATGATCGGCCTTTTGGGCGTACTCTACGATAGTGCAATCGGGCAAGCTGTCGCGGTCGAGGAGCTCTTCCGTGCAGGTAGTCACATGACCCGCTCTCATGTGTATCGGCGCGGCATCCGCATCGGGCGCGAACACATCGGTGCGTTGGTCGACACACTCGCCATCGCCTACGTCGGCGCATCGCTTCCACTACTCCTACTCATTCAGAGCTCAGATAGTGGCATCCTCTTTATCCTCAATAGCGAAATCTTCGCGACCGAGATCGTACGCATCCTGATCGGCTCCATCGGGATCATACTTGCGGTCCCGATCACCACCCTCATTGCCACCTATATGCTCTCGGAAAAATACGCGACAGAGCATAGTCCAACCGGGCATGCGCATACTCACTAGCACAGGCACAGAGTGTGTGACAGCCCTTAGGTCCCGTTCATAAATAACTGCAACACAAAATGAACGGGCCCATAAGTGTAGTCCACAAATAACGGGTACGTTAATTTGTGGACGAGCCCTTAAGCGCGACTCTTGAGTGAAAATATCGCGAGGCATATAGCGAGCATGAGAGCAACGATTGTCCCGCCAGTCGATAGATCAAAGTAAAACGACACAACGATTCCGGTTAGGACGGATGTGACTGAAATAATCTCTGCCCATAAGAGCGTCTGTGTAAAACTACCGCGCAGCTGAAGAGCCGTGACCACTGGAATGACAATGAGCGCAGCGATAAGGAGGACGCCGATAATCGGGATCGCAAGCGCGATCGTAAACGCAGAAAGAACGATCAACAGCATATTGATGCGATTCACTGGTATGCCAGAGACACGCGCAGACTCTTCGTCAAAAGAAATATACACGAGCTCCTTGTAAAAACAGGCGATTGCGACAGCGACGATAACAGCAAGCGCGAGGATCATATACACATCCGCTTGCGTGACAGTGACAATGCTGCCGAATAGATAATTAAACAAATTTGAGTTGAATCCTTTACCCAAGCTTAGAAGTATCGTAGCAAGGGCGAGGGATCCCGATAGAAAGAGCGCCAACGCCGACTCTCCGTACACATGCTTTGTATTTCGTAAGCGCTCGATACCAAGACTCGAAGCGACCGTGACACCGAGCGCCGAGATGATCGGATTGATGTTGAGTAGAAAACCAAGCGCGACACCTGCAAGCGATGCATGTGCGAGCGTATCGGCAATGAGTGAATAGCGTCGTAGGACGAGAAAAATACCGATGAGCGGAGCGATGAGTGCGACGATGACACCTGCCTCCATCCCACGCACGACAAACCCGTATGTGAAGAGATCAAACATAAAATATTACGAGTGAGGGTGAATGAGCGTGTGCGTGCTCTTGAAGTAGTCGTCCACCGAACGATGGAAAAAAAGTGTGTGATCGAGGCAGGCTACATGCATCGCCTCGTGCCCCATACGCTCGATATCATGTGTAATGAGAACGACGGTCAGGCGCAGATCCTGATTCATCTTGCGCAGCAAAGCGTAGAATTCGTCTTTCACCTGCTGCTCCACGCCGACGGTCGGCTCATCGAGAAAGACGACCTCCGGCTCACCCGCAAGTGCCCGAGCGATGAAAGCCCGCTGCTGCTGTCCGCCTGAGAGATCGCCAATGAGCCGATCACGATACTGCCACATGTCCACATGCTCCAGCGCACGGCGCGTCGCCGATCGATCCTCTTCGTTGATCCTGCCCAATAGCCCATGTCGACCAAAACGACCCATCTGCACGACCTCCTCCACCGTCGCCGGAAATGAAAGATCGAAATCAGTCGCTTTTTGGGAGACATATCCGATCTTCCACCGATCTTTAAAAGCGGCGACGTCCTCTCCAAAGAGTTTGATCGAGCCAGACGAAGGCTGTAGGAGACCGAGAATGATTTTGATAAGCGTTGTTTTACCCGAACCATTGCCACCCACAATGGCGAGGTAATCACCGCGATGCACTGAGAGACTTACATCATGCAGCACTTCCGTCGTACCATACGAAAAAGACACATGCTCGATTTCGATGATGTTGGTTTTATGATCAACCACTGTGTCGGCCATACTCGTCACAGACATTACTCGCATTGTAGCGCGATTCTCAAGTGTGCGAGATTCTCGGACATTTCTGTGAGATAGTTCTTGCCCGCCTTCAAGTCTTCCGCTGCCAATCCTTCAATCGGATTCAGTACAAGTGTCTGTGCCCCAATCTCGGTGGCGACCGTCTGCGCGAGCTTGGGGCTCACAAGCTCTTCAAAAAAGATGTGTTGTACACCATGTTCCCGAGCAAATGTTGCAATGGTCGCCAACTGTCGGACCGACGGCTCCTCTTTCGGAGAAAGGCCCGAGATCGGCACCTGATTGATCTTGTATGCAGCAGCGAGATATCCGAATGCCGCGTGTGATGTCACAAAATCCTTTTTGGCGCAGCGCGCGAGGCCCGTCTGATACTGTGCATCAAGTTCTGAAAGGCGCGCTTTTAGACTCTCCGCGTTTGCGGTGTAGTATGAAGCATTGGCAGGATCAGCTGCGACAAAGCCTTGAGCGATACGATCCGCCATACGCGAAGCAAGCACCGGGGAGAGCCATACATGCGGGTCCATGATGTGATCGTCTTCGCCTTGCACCGCTTCGACATGTTCATCTTCTTCGTGTTCGTGTTCGTGCTCGTCACCCTCTAGAGTGGCGAGCCCATCAGCAGCCTCGACGATAGTACCCTGAAGAGCCGTATCTTGTAGTATCCGGCCGACCCACGCCTCAAAGCCCACACCATTGAATACAAATAAATCGCTGTCTTGAATGGCGATTATGTCCTGAGATGTCGGCTCGTAATCATGCGGCTCCGCTCCAGCTGGTGTGACATTCATCACTTCCGCCTTGTCACCACCTATTTCAGATGCAAAGAAATAAAGTGGATAAAAACTGGTGACGACACGCATCTTCTGGGATTCTGCATGCGGACGCACTGCAGTGATCCACACAAACCCCGCCACAACTATAAAAATTCCGACTCCCACTGCACTGTACAGCTTTTTATTCATAGCTATCGTAATTCTATTTTGTAATACACTCCTTACACAAACCGTATAAATCGAACGTGTGACCCGTAATCGCGGCAAAAGAACGCGATTGACGCAGAGCTTCCTTACCCATCTTTTCCGCGCCACATCCCACGAAATCCTCCACCTTGCGACATTCCGTACAAACGATGTGGTGATGATCATCGCGCGGATCGGTAAGCTCGTACTTGGGGCGCACACCGCGCAGATGTACCTCACGCACGAGTCCCGCTTTTTTGAATGCGTCGATCATGCGATAGACCGTCACCTGATCAACCTTTCCCGCAAGCTCCTGTGCGAGCTCTTGGATACTCATCGGACGCGAAGTCTTCGTCAAGCGAGAAAAAAGGGCAAGACGCGGCTTCGTGGCACGAAACCCCGCATCCCTAATTGTCTCCGCCATACTCCTTTCATTTCTCATAACAAAACCAGCATACACTACTTGCAAATTTATTGCAAGTAGTTGACAAAGGATATGGGGCGCGTATAGTGTCGCTAATGCAAATATATTGCATGTATTTTATTGAGTATATACATCACATCATCGTATGACATCTCTTACCAAACCGCTCGCATGGAGCACATCCGTGCTGCTCCTTACAAATATCCTCGTGCCCTCGTTCGTACATGCCCAATCCGCTGCGTGTCCGCATACATGGGATCAGAATCTCAAGATTGGCAGTACCGGAGCTGATGTGAGACTCCTCCAGGAATTTCTCAATCAAGATACTGATACAGCTATCGCGCTTTCCGGCCCCGGATCACGCGGCAACGAAACAGCTTCCTACGGATCACTCACTGCACGAGCCGTTTCAAAATTCCAAGAAAAATACCGATCCGAAATACTCTCCCCTCTCGGACTCTCGCTCGGCACCGGTTCTGTAGGATTGGCGACACGTGCCAAGCTCAACGCATTGTGTACCCTCGATTCGTCCGCTCAGGCGACGTCTACCACCGCCACAACAGGACACGATATGCTTACCGTGACGAAACCCCCACAACCTGCTATGACTCTCGCTCCTGCGGGCGCAGGCGGAGTACCGTTTACGACCTTCACACTCACTGCGGGAAGCGCGGATGTGACAGTGCACAACGTCACCGTCGAGCGAACAGGACCGGGTATGGATAATGTATTCGAGTCGGTAGTACTCATCGATGAAGATGGTGAGGAGGTCGGCGATGAGCGGCGTTTTCATTCCGATCACCGCGCAACTCTTGGCAGCGAGGTCGTCATTCCCGCACGTGAGTCGGTGACATTCACAGTCCTCGGCAATATTACAGACGACACCACTTCCTACGCAGGGCAGACTCCTATCATTCAGTTGATATCCATCAGTGCATCATCGCCAATCTCGGGAAACTTGCCGCTTGCCGGTACGGCACAAATCATCAACGACACGCTCACGATCGGCAGTGCATCGGCATCCCTCTCCTTCTACGATCCGGGGACCAATGCAAACCGATATATCAACGAAACGGGTATCCGATTCTCGGGCATCCGCATCACCGCAAACTCAAAAGAGGACCTTGCTCTCTCGTCGATCACCTGGGACCAGGCAGGGACAGCGGGGAGTGCCGATCTCACCAACACGGCGACCATTATCGATGATGTGTCGTACCCTACGGAGAATGATGGAAAATCATACACATCGACCTTTTCTCCAGCAATCAAGATACCGCGCGGACAGACGATCGATGCTTATATCCAAGGAAGTCTGACTACAACTGGATCAAGGCGGACCGTAAAATTCGACATACGATCCTCAGATGACGTGGCACTTTCCGGTGAGACGTTCGGATTTGGCGTCGGCATAGCGGCAGCCGGCAACACAGCATCCACAGGCAATTCAGTGTTCATAACGAGCGACGGTACCGAAGACGGCGATGAGGGATTACCTTTTTTCTCGGGATCAGTTGCGACCATAAACGGTGCGTCAGTAGTCTCGATTGGAAAGAATTAATCAGGTATGGGAATCAAGATCGCTTTTCTAGGGAAAGGCGGCAGTGGTAAGTCGACGCTTGCCACCGCCTATGTAGGGCACATGCTCGATCACGGTCATCGTGTGCTCGCTATCGATGCCGATCACAATATGGATCTCACCTATCTGCTCGGCCTCGAGCACCCGACTGTATTTCTGGGGACCGATCCATCACTCATCAAACAGCATGTCGGTGCCACAGAGTCGATGAGCTTTTTGGAGGCACGTGATCATGCGAGCAAACAAGGTGTCACCTTTTCGATCGACCCGATGGATAGCTTTACTTCCGCGACGACCACGCGCCTCACGGATAATCTTCTTCTCATGGTCGCGGGGCCGCATACCGATCAAGTACGCGGGGGTAAAAACTGCAGTCATTCGCTCGCTGCACCCCTAAAGGTATATGTACCCCTCTTGCGTCTTGCCGAACACGAGGTAGCGGTCATCGATGAGCGGGCCGGCACAGACCCGGTAGCCACGGGCATACTATCTGATATCTCGCTCGCAGTGATCGTCGTAGAGCCTTCGGTACAGAGCGTACGTGTCGCGCGACAGATCGCAGACGAACTCACGCTTGCCCATGTGCCATATGTGTTTGTGGCAAACAAAGTAGATGACGATGCATCACTGCTTTTGCAACTCCCTCAAACACCGATTGCATCTATACCTTTTGGCAAAACGATCGATATGCGCGACGCGGCATGCATGATTACAGATACGGCAAGACGCTAGGCGGTACCCAGCGTACGACCCACGATACGTCGCGGGCCGCACGCTGGCCTAGATCGCCAGCGTATGTTCTTTGGGAGAAAAACGATGTCGTTACCGTCGATTCCGAGCATTATGCAGCGTATGGGTGTGGTCCTCAAGACTGCCACGGAAGCCCAAATGGAATCTGCCCTCGTTGAAGCGATGAATAAAGATCTTCCCCTTGCTGTCAAGCATCTACACCGAATGTCTCACGGAAATCTGGAGACTGGTGGGTATGTACGTGGCAACGAGGACCCGAACTCTGAGCTCGGCAAACAGTTGATCCGTATATGTGCTTCGACGATACTGCGTGAACTGGCCGAGAAGCACTTCTGTCATGGACAGACGATCTCGTTTGTAAACTGCTGCGGTCCTATCGTCGGCCCCAAAAAGCCGACGCCGTTGGAGTTGATGAAGCTCCAGATCGCCATGCAAGACGGCACCATTGCCCACGCTGATTGCTAACCGGACTATCGCGTGCCACAATGTCTGTGAGTGTCTACAGACACTCACAGATCGTTCAATACAAAGACGGAGATTGGGGGATGAAAAAGATCATCGCGACTACTGCGGCACTAGCCGCATCACCCGCTTTTGCGTTCAGTCACAGCTTGTCTGTGCCGGATGCGATGCATCGCGCCGAGCATCTTGCCTTTTCGATCATCGTGCTGGTTGCCATCGCCGGAATGTATTTCTTCGCGCGGCGCACGCAAAAGTAATCAAAAGGGCCGGATTCCTACCGGCCCTTTTTCTTTTGTATACTGACAGCATGTCCTCAAATACACTTGAAACACTCTTCATAAACGGAATCGACCTGACCGAATGGGAGCATGTCGGCAGTAAAGATGATTATAGCTATGAAGGCGTGTCTATCCCCGGACTACAGCAAGACGTATATTGTCGCTTCATAGAAGATGAAGAAATCTCGATGGGGATATTCACCTTTCGCGGCCGTCCTGCCTATATCGCATGGGGTCGCCGAAGCGATGCACACTGTGGCTTCCATACGCCACTCTCCGCCGAAAACAAAATACTGGGAGCACGCCCTGGATGTCCGAATATCACACCGAGGAAAGACAATGACGGGCACGTAGTGGGTTTTATCCTCGATGAGATCGAGGTATTTGTCTAACTCTTAGACAAATATGGAGACAATGATCGCTGCAAGCGCGATGCGGTACCAGCCAAAATGTGCGAGCGACATGCGCGGGAGGTATTTTCGCAGGAACCACAGCGTCACAAATCCGACGACCGCAGCCACCGCGAATCCTGCGATCAGATCTGAATACGACGAAAGCGCCAAGAGCGCATCGCGCGATTTGTAGGCATCATACACGACAGCAGCACCCAAGGTCGGCAGCGCAAGGAGAAACGTATACTCGACGATTGCTGCCTTACTGATACCAAGCAAGATTCCGGTCACGATCGTGATGCCGGAGCGCGAGACACCCGGCACGATCGCCAGCGCCTGCGTGATACCGACGATCACTGCATCCTTCACCGAGAGTGCATTTTTGCCTGCACTCCCCGCAGTGGCCCGCCGCGATATCAGCGATTTCTCCAAATAGATGAACATGACGCCGCCAAGCGCGAGCACGATCGCCATGAGCAAAAAATTACCTTCAAGCAGATGCTTGAAGGATGAGTAGAACGCATATCCGAGGATCGCCGTCGGTATGAAACTCGCGATGAGATTTGCGATCATACTGCGATCGGTGAGGATGCGCTTGGCGAAAAGTGCGACACCCGCGCACAAGGCACCAAGCTGGATGAAAAGCAGATAAAACTTCACGTATGGATCAGCGAGATCGACCGCGAGGATCTTGCCCGCAAGGATGAGGTGGGCCGTGGAAGAAATCGGCAGGTATTCGGTCAGTCCTTCGAGAATGGCAAGTATGAAATACGAAAAGCTCATGAGAAGAGTGTACCGCGTCGTCACCTGTATCGCCAATCAAATCGGATAAACTAGATACACGAACAATATTCCCAATCTGACGCTATAGCGTCAGATTGGGAATATGTGTGCGTACCCAAAATAGGAAGAGAAAAAACCCTCCGCCGAAGCGGAGGGTTGATGAGGCAAAATGTTTGCTTAAGGCATTGCAATTCGCAAACCTCGATTTTTCGATTCCTTTGATGCTTGCGGAGCATCGAAGATATGTCTGAAGAATTGTTCGATGGGAATCTCCATTCCCGTACCGCGCCGGACTGCCATGATCGGCTCATCGATCCTCCGCTGGGCGAAATACCAGGAAGAATGAACTAGCTGGACTCCACGGCAAACCTTTTCCTGTAGATCGGAACCGAGACTCTTCACATCCTGGAGAAATGTCCCGAAAGCGCCGAGATCTGCGAGAAAACCCTCATTTGCCCGGGCCAAGCCATTAGCCAACGCACGGAGGCACGCAGCACTGTCACTATCCCAATCATCTCCCATCTTCTGGGTGAGATCGAGATCGAACCGTCCTTTATGCAGCCCTTCCGCCGCATATCGATACGCGGCATAGGTGTCGTGCTCCGATAAGCGCAGAATAGCGGAAAGCGTCGCCACTTCGAACCACGATACCTTTGGCGCGCGACCCAAGATCGTGATGCAAGACCCCTGCAAGCCAATCGGCGTATAGAGGTGAATCGTCCCGTTAGATGGAAACACGCGCTGAATGTCGATAGTGAGACCATCGGGAAGATCGTTCTCGACTGCCCACCGTCTGACCGCCTTAATCGCATCATGATGAGAATATTCCCCGAAATAAAAGGTGTTGATATTGCGCGGCTTGTCACCTGGGTGGTACTTGCCATTGCGGCAATTTCTTGCCACAGATCCAAAGATACATACGCCCGCAACATTGTAGGTGAAACTCATCAGTCCCATCTGTCTTCTCCACTCAAGGATCAGTTCCGGAGGACTCTCACCTCCTGCTTAGAGCGGACACCATTGTCCGTAGAAGCTGCGGACTATATACCATATTTTATCCGAATGCGTCAAGAGGTGAAAAGGTGTCACCTTTTCACCTCTCGCCTGTCACTCGAGCCCTTACAAATATTCCCAATCCGACGCTATAGCGTAGAAAAGGGAATCTTTTAATAATCTATAATCGGGATTACAGCTTGAGGGTCTCGCTCGCCGTGAGATTGTCCGGCGCCTGCATCGGCTTTTTGCGACCGATGCTATTGAGCATCCAGGTGAAGATAAGCAGAGCAATACCGATGCCGAGCGAGGCGAATGCATGGCGATAGTACGTTTCGCCCGAGTCAGGTATGTGTCCGGTCAAAATGGGAGGCAAAAGATCCGATGGTGTCGAGTAGTAAAAGTATGCGAGCGCGAGACATGCGACACCGATAAGGACTGCCGCCATCGTGATGATGAGTCTTAGAAAATTAAAAACGGATTTTATGAATGCCATATGTACATTGTACGGCATGTGTGTGATATCAAAAAGAAAGTGCCCCGGCGCACTTAAGCACCGGGGCGCGATCACCGTATCAAGTAGCGCTTTTACGCGCTCACTGAGCAGTGACCAGTTTTTTTACCTTGCCGCACGCCCAAAGGGTGAGGTCGAAGGCAATGACACCGAGCATTTTGATAAGCTCGACGATACCGACAATCATCGGCACGATTACCACAGACCACGCCGTTTCCGGCGGGGAGGAAGTCGCCTTCGAAGCCGTCGTCGACCTCAAGACCGCTTCCGTACCTTCAAGGACAGCTTCCGCGCCTCGATCGTAGTACGGATCTTCGGCTTTCACAGCCGACAGATCGAGAATCGCATCGCCAGGTTTCGCCTCCTCCGCAGAGACGACGATCCGCGCTGCGCGCTTCGCAGGTTGGACCGGAGCCTCGTTCATGTCGGTCACGCCGTGCGAACGGACCGTGACGTTGGTGGCACTCAGCCCCTTTTTATTGGTCTCGTCGATCTCGAAAACGAGCTCCATGCCCTTTTCGATCGGCCGACCAATTTTCGAATGATGGACGTAAACAGCCGCCGGATTTCCCCGGCCGTCGACGCCCGACAGATCGAGATCATGGGGCGATCCGTCATCAGCCATAACAATGTTTTCGCGCATGAACGCATACGCGCCACCACTGCATGGCTTATCGACGATCCCGATATATTCCTTAGACATGTCAGATCCTTTCTGGATCCTGGGCAACAAGTTGATTAATCTCAAGGAGCATGCCCTTTTCTCCAGAGATCCTTGGCGCCCATGAGGGGTGCCGAGGAGACTGGAGGAAAGACAATGTACATTATACACAATATGACCAAATTGTCAATGGACATTTTTAGTTGTAAAAAACCGGCCAATGACTACCGGAGGAGATGCAACCTCCGTTTTCCCCTATCTTACTATCTCGAAGTACTCAGTCGCTGCCGTCGCGGATGTGCTCGTGGCAATACCAAAGGTATTCAAGCACGATTCTTGGTGCACAATACCATATTGGTACTTGCATAGCATCGGTTGATGTACCAAAGGAGCGATGTATGATGCCGCATCAAATACATATAGCGAAGCAGCAATTGCAATCAACACCACACACCATCGCGCTGCCAGTCGACCAAAGGACGGCAAGAGCGGCGGTATGCGCGGCTGTGCAAACGAAGACATGACGAGAAAGGTCATCGTCAGGATGAGTCCGACAAACATGACCGCAAACCACATCGGCGGCATGATCGAAGCCACGAATGCGGCCACAAATGAGATATCTTGTGGTGTGGCTCCTGCAAGCGGGACGATCTGATATTTGTACACAGCAAACATCACATACGTGATGAGTGCATAGAGCGATACCCCCCATAAGAAGCCAATAATGGCACGTCGCTCCATGATCTGTATATTCCTCCCCCACCACCACGACAAAAGCAAGAGCACCAAAGCCACCAGTAGCGCCGGCCCCGTCTGTACCCCAAATGTCACGAGATTAAATGTCTTGGTGTATTCGGTGAGCCAATCAATGAGTGTCGGCGCAGCAAGTCGTATACCGAGACCCACAGAGAGTGCGATGACCACTGTGAGTACCATGACGACAAGCGAAGCGACCATACTCGGGCCTTTCGGCTTCATTGCTTGCTTTACCAGCGGCTTGAGTGCATCAGCGAGCGTCGGTTTGGCATTGGCGAGCTTGGGCGGTACCGCAGGGGCAGGCCTAGGTACTGGCGGGGCCAGACCCACCGATTCCGCTATCGCATTTGACGCCTTCATCGAGCTCGTAACGGCAGGCATAGAATGCATAATGGCTGCTTTCTTGGCGGTCTCATGATCCACCACTTTTTCGGCAGGTGCAGCCGCGAAAGGAGAATTCATATGCGTCGCATCCATCGAAGCAGCAGGTGTGGTGATGGGCGTAGCAACTGGTGGTACAGGCTTAGTCTCCGGAGCAAAAGGGCTTTGGAGTACAGGCTGTCCTGACGATACGTGTATGGGCTCAGAGGCGGAGTGAGCTTCAGCCGGAGCGATCTGACTTACCCCAGAAGAAGCATCTATGGTAGGAGCCTGCTGCGAGGATGCGAGTGGGGAATGCGGTGGTGCAGGAGGAGTCGCCTCAGGAGCAGGCTTAACTACAGGTGTGATGGGAGGGATGTGTACCGTCGCAGGGGTCGGTTTTGGATCGACCGATGGTATAGGGTCTTTCATTGGAGGTACCGATGTATCTTCAGGCATCGACTCCAGTATGACATCTTCAGCATCCACGCGCGACATTTTTCCACACTCTACAAAACTGGCAAGAAAACCGACCGATGACAGGGTCATCGGCCGGTGATTTTTTTCTTGCGTTTCGCTTTCGCTTTTTTGAGGCTTGGCGACGCAAAGATCTGCATGAGCACTTCGTATTTGCGTGGCCGGGCCTCTTGTGAGATACCCAGCACTTCGGGAATCTCCTCAAGCAGATACCAGAAATATCCTGAAAGCTCGCCGTTGATGTTGAGCTTGTGCGGTCCGCCGTATGCGACTAAAAACACAAAATACCGCTTCGTCGAACGACCGTCCTTTTGATGCACGGACGCCACGCTGAACGAACCTGCATATCCCTTGATGTGTTTCTCAAGGATGCGGACACGCAACTCCTGACGGATTTCGCGAATGAGCGCACACAAAGCACTTTCGCCTTTCTTCACACCACCTTTCACGAGCCCTGGATTGAGCAGGCCACCACTGGTGCTCGTGATGAGAAGAAATTTGTGGCTGCGTATATGATAGAGGACAGCAGCGACCGTCGGACGCTCCGTGCCAGCCTGGAAACACGCATGTACTTCATCATCGATTTGTTTCCACAACACTTTGCTGAGAGGCTTAAATAGTATCCCCATCTGCATCTCCCCTTCGGACAATTCAGATCAAAACTCCCGACAGATTACGATGAATCATAGAAAAATCAACTGCATCCGTTCAAAAGGCATCTTCGCTTCTCTTTTACCACAAATAGGGTTATATTCCTCTCAGCAAAAAGGAAGGAACTATGCGATGAGTAAAGGATTGCAGCTACCATCCGGCAAGACGCTCTGCGGCGCAGATCACGACCTGCTCAAAAGGTGGCACAAAATCGGCGTAATAAAATTCGACGAGAGTAAGCCATATGATCTGCGATCTGGTAAGAAATCTTGCTTCTACGTCTCGGCACGAGATGAACTGTCGCAACATACCGACGTCTTGTGTGCGACCGGCGACGCGATCGCCCGCACGCTATGGCGGCACATGGCGAATATCCGCGACGATCGAAAGCCATTCCTCCTCGGATTACCGACGGCAGGCAGGCAGCTCGCACAAGCGGCAGCAGAGAGTCCGCGCCTTGAGCGCGGATCCCTCGAACGTGCCGCGTTTGCCGACATCCGAGAAGTACAGAAGACGTCTCATGGACTCTCGCAACACCGTGGTGGGTGGGTCGTGGGCACACGCGCTTCAGATCACGACGAACGTTTCCGCGACATCCTGATCGACAACGCCGTATCGAGTGGCGGCACCGTCGCGGATTGGATCCCGCGCTTAGAAGAAGATGGATATCGCCGTGACGGTCTCGACCTGTGCGTCTTGATCGACCACGAGCGCGGCGCGGCGTCCTACCTGAAGATCTTTCACAACATCAGACACACGATTTCGGTCTTCTGGATGAGGGACATCGCGTATGTCTATGTCCACATCCTCAAAGTCTGGCCGGAGCAAGCGGTCGACATCCTCGAAGAAGAGATCGAATCGAGAAAAGTGATCACGAAGGAGTCTTCCCACGAAGCAGATTGTCAATTCACGCTATCAGAGGACGAAAAAACTCTTCTGAGCAAAATACATTCAGCGACGAAAGAGGAGATAGATAAGAGTCTCGTTGACGCAGGAGTATACACAGCTGACGGACGCCTTACAAAGAAGTATGGCGGCGATGCTTGAAAATATGGTAACGCGCCGGATCATTCAAGGTCCGG